>ENA-OSEO01003958-OSEO01003958.1-sediment-metagenome-genome-assembly--contig:-NODE-3958-length-16353-cov-10.853035_pt1 | contig 16353 bp, 14 predicted proteins | sample MGYA00237883_ERZ534232 | MGnify/ENA metagenome assembly ERZ534232 | reverse complement strand
TGGAAGGCAACCGGCACGGAAAGGACCAGCCGGTCCCCGTCGACCCTCACGTCCGGGTCCCCGTCCTTCTTTACGAGATAGGTCCCCCTCCCGTCGAAGAGGCTCTCCCGCACGGGATTCGAGCCGCTGATTTCCTCCGGCAGGCGCGTGCGGGCCATGCTTTTCAGCTCCTCCACCGAAACGGAGAGAGGCAGCTCGATGGAGGAAACCGGGGGTTCGGGCAGGGGGCTTGAGGGATGGGCTGCGGGAGGCGGAACGGATATCCGCATGTTGCCCGGGAGGAACAGCCAGGCCCCGGTCAGGGCGACCGTAAGGAAAAGGGCGGCCAGGACGATCTTTTTACGCATGTGACGGCTCTCCCCTGGCAGGCCGGGTGCCCGCGTCCCTCTTCGGCCCGAAGAAACCGACTTCGCGCAGGAAATCGAGGACACGTTCGAAGAAACCCTTTTCGGGCGGCGCGTTCACGATCTTATCCATGAAGGCCCGGATGAAGGTCCAGGCCGAAAAGGCCGAGGGTGCGTCCTTCTCCGCGGCGCAAACGGGAACGGGCGTCGCGGAGAGAAGGAATGAAACGAGGCAAAGCAAGGCGATGGAGCGCATGGACATTCCCCCCTTTTCTTCATTTTATCCCGAAGGGGCTGCTTCCCGGGAAAACCGCGCTACAATTGGAAGCGAAAACAAGGCCCGGCCTCGAGCCGGGTTAGACCGCGAAAGGAAAGGGTGGATAAAAATGAGCCGAATTTGCGATGTGAGCGCGATGGAGATCCTCGATTCCAGGGGAAACCCGACGGTCCGGGTCTTCGTGGAACTGGACAGCGGGGCGAGGGTGAGCGCCTCGGTGCCCTCCGGGGCCTCGACGGGAGAAAACGAGGCCGTCGAACTCCGGGATGGCGACAAGAATCGTTTCGGGGGCAAGGGCGTCCTCAAGGCCGTGACCAACGTCAACGAGATCCTGGGTCCCGGGCTCCTGGGGATGGATCCCATACGCCAGGGACAGATCGACCGGATGATGATCGAGATGGACGGGACCCCCAACAAGGCGAAGCTGGGTGCGAACGCCATCCTGGGCGTTTCGATGGCCGTGGCCCGCGCGGCCGCCATCGACTGCGAGCTCCCGCTTTATGCCTACCTGGGCGGGTGCGGCGCCCGAAGGCTGCCGGTGCCGATGATGAACATCATCAACGGGGGCAAGCATGCCGAGAACAGCGTCGACCTGCAGGAATTCATGATCTTCCCGGTGGGCGCCCCCAACTTCGCGGAGGCCCTCCGGTATGGTGCCGAAACCTTCCATGCCCTCAAGGGAATCCTGAAGAAGCGCGGCTATGCGACGGGCGTGGGTGACGAGGGTGGTTTCGCCCCCGACCTGAAGAGCAACGAGGAAGCCCTGGAACTGATGGTCCAGGCCATAGAAGCGGCAGGCTACGAGCCTGGGAAAGCGGTGGCCATCGCCATGGACCCCGCGGCCAGCTCTTTCTGGGAGAACGGTTCCTACGACCTGGCCAAGTCGGGGCAGGGAAAGCGGACGTCGGCGGAGATGGTGGCCATGTATGCCGACTGGGTGAAGAAGTACCCGATCCTTTCCATCGAGGACGGGCATGCCGAGGACGACTGGGAAGGCTTCGCGGCCCTCACCAGGGAAATCGGCGACCGGGTGCAGATCGTGGGTGACGACCTCTTCGTCACGAACACCCGGTTCATCGAGCGGGGGATCGCCGAAAAGGCGGCCAACTCCGTGCTGATCAAGCTCAACCAGATCGGCACCGTGACCGAGAGCATCGAGGCCATCGAGATGGCCCGCAAGGCCGGCTGGGGGTATGTCATCTCCCATCGTTCAGGGGAGACGGAAGACGCCTTCATGGCGGACTTTGCCGTTGCCATGGGCGGCGGACAGATCAAGACCGGGTCGGCTTGCCGCAGCGAACGGATCGCGAAGTACAACCGCCTGCTGGAAATCGAATCGGAACTGGACGACGCGGCGGTCTTCGGCCGCTAGTCGGGACGGAAAAAAAGGGGAGGGCCCGCGGGCCCTCCCCTTTTTTTCTTGCGGGACTATTTCCTTTGCAGGATGAGAAGCGGAACGAGAAGGAGGAAGGCGGCGGGGAACGCCAAAACGGAACATCCGCCCCCTCCCCCGCCGGAAGGTGACGGAGAGGGCGCGGCGGCGGATATCGCCTTCAGGCAGACATTGGCCTTTTCCAATTCCACGGCCAGGTCGGTCCACCCGGAACCGTCAAGGCTGACAAAACTTTCTCCCGCGGAGGCTTCGGCATTTTCAGAGTACCCTGCGAGGGGTGCCTCGACTGCGAGAGGGTAACCGAACCCGGGCGTCGTGATCCTGGCCACGACCGAAAACCGGGAGCCTCCTTCCAGTGAAACGGGGGAATCCAGTTCGAAAACATGGTAGCCGGCTGTGGGCGCCGTCCCGTTTATTGTGCCGGCCAGGCTTCCGCCGACCGGGTTCTCAGGCGGAACGTCCGTGTATACCCGGATTTCGTAGGCTGTCTCGGGCACGATGGCCCAGAAGCCGACCGCCCGGAGTTCTTCATCCGAAGCGGAGGAAAAGACATTGGCGGCCCAGAGCGTCGGGTTCGCGCCTCCGTTCTCCCCCACGTTCAGGACGATTCCTAGGGGGTCATATTGATAAATGCGCTCGTTATCGCCCGGGTTTTCCGATTCGAATACGACTGCCGCCTGCAGTGCGGCGTCACCATATGAGATCCAGAAATACCCTTCGTCGCCCCAGCCCGTCCCCCAGCTGTTCTTGACAAGCCAGGCCCCGTCCAGGGGCGGAGAAACCTTGAAGTTTGCCCGGGGATAGGCGTCGTCCCAGCCGACGAGCAGGATCCCGTGATTGGGGCCGGAACTTCCGGCGTAATAGTAGGAATGGACGTCGCCGCTTTCGTAATAGTTCGTCTCGTCCCAGTACATCATGGAAGCGGTTCCGCCCCGGGCTTGGATTGCAGCCTTGATTGAGGGGCGCACGTCGTCGCTGGAAAGTTGCCCGTCGTATATGAAATGGCTGTCCGTCAGATGCTTGCGGGGGGGGGCCGAGCCTGTCGGGACCAGGGTTCCCGTCGTGTCGTAGGGGCAGTCGGATTCATTGACGGGCCCGGTCCAGCGACTAAGGAGAGCGGTTGACTTGATATAGTTCCCCCCCTGGTTGAACACGCTTTGCGAAGGGGATGTTTTCGTGAAGGATTCAGGGCCGGAATAGGCGGTGTAGACAAGGTGGTATTCGGAGAAGTCCCGTGTTTCTCCGGGCATCAGGGTGGATTCCAGGGAACCGATTGTGGCGAAGCCCCAGCATGTATTAAAGGGACTCTGGTTCCTTACGGGAGAGACCCGTCCTTCGCTCCTGAGGTCGAAACTTGACGGCAAGGTCTGGACTGAAATGGACGACACCCTTGCGTGAAAATCGGGAAACGAAAAGGGGGAAGGGGTGATCCCCTCTTTGATGACCACCCCTAGGGTTTCCGCCAGTTGTTTTTGTTCCATGTGGCGGACGAAATCGGGATTTATCGGCGCGATTGAAAAGGAAGTCGACGCAAAAGAAAGGCCCGTGGCGAAAAATTGGATTCCAGGGGACCACGCGCCCGCGAAAAAGACCACCAGGATGATTCCCATCGCCATTTTTATCCTTTTCATCACGATCCCTCCTTGGTGTTAAGGGTCGGATTCCGGTTCTGGTTTCCTCGGAACTTTTCCGGGCTCGACCTGGACGTAGCCCTCCAGGGGGTCTGCGGGATGAATCTTCTTCTTGAGCGGATCGAAAAGATGCCATTTTTTCCCCTCATCGACCAGGAATCCCCCTTCCGGGACTTCAGGGAAAGGAATAAGGACCCGGCAGGGGCTGCCCCAGGAGGCAACCCCTGCTTCCCCGCGGAAAGGACGAGTTCCCATTGCCGCAAGCCCGGGAAAACCGGGGAACGGCTGCATAACCCGGCGGTGAGAGACCGATCACCAGCGCTGCGAAGAAAAAAGACGCACGGCGATATTTCATCCAAGCCTCCTTGCGCACGGTCTGGACCCCAAGCTGAAGTGAAAGGGGAAAAAGGGAAGGAAGGTGATAAGATAAAAAATTATTATTTTATTATGATAAATAGTTAGGGTGACAAATGTCAAGCCCAAGGAGCCGCGCTTCCGCGGCGAGAGTGGAGGTCCGTTGGTCCAACCGTTTCGTCATGGTGATCCGGGAACCCGGAAGGCGTTTATTTGCCTGGTTTCACCAGGATGTATCCTTCCAGGGGGGGTGCGGAGCGTAGCCGCTTCCTGGCGTCATCCCACTCGTACCATTTCCCGGACGGATGGACCAGGTAACCGCCCTCCTGGAATTCGGGAAAGGGAAACAGGACCCGCAGGCGCCGCCCGGAGGAGATCACCCACGGCCCCCAGAAAAACGGTTTCCCGGGGAGGCCGAGGGCGGCCGCCTCCGGCGGGGTCTCGATCGGTTCGGGTTTGGCGTCCGGCACGATGACCAGCCTGTACCATTGCCCGTCCTCCCCCGCGAACGTCGAGGCCCCCAGAAGCGGAACCGGCGGAAGGGCCTGTCTCAGGAACTGCCCTTCCATGTACGTCCATTCGCCCCAGGTGAAGCGGTCCTCCGCGCAGGCGGAGGACGTGAAAAGCACAAAAGCGCCGCAGGCGGCGATCAATGCCGCAGCGGCGAAAGCCCTCATATTTCGGCTCAAGCCAACTCCCCCTTTTACCGGCAGGTTCCCATTATAGTGCCACGCGGATTTCAAGTCTTCGGGAACCTTACCGTCGGCCCGCCTCAATGCAGGTCCTTCACCCCCCTGTTTTTCCCTTTTTTATCCGTTGCAGAGCAGAAGGTGGCACTTTATACTTTTTAAGGCGTCACTGAGAACCGTGAATCGGGAGGGATGGCTTATGCCCGGCGAACGGCCCAGGAAGGGCCTGAAGATGAAGGAACTGGAAGAACTGACGGGGGAAACCCGGGCCACGATTCTCTACTGGCTGTCCCAGGGGCTGCTTCCCCCGCCCGAAAAGACGAGCGCAAACATGTCGTGGTACGACGCGCGCTACCCGAAGCTGATCGAGACGATTCGCCTCCTGCAGAGGAGGATGAACCACTCCATCGCCGACATCAGGGCGCTCGTCGAAAAGCAGGGGGGTCCCATGGCCCTGCTGAACGCGAGGGAAAAACTCGACGACTTTCTTTTCGGGGGAACCAGTCCCCTGTCCGCCCGGATGGGGAGGGACGAATTGCTGGAAGCGGTGGGCCTGGAACCGGAAGTCCTGGACCGCATGCTTGAACTGGGGATCCTGCGGCCCGAAAAGCCGGTAGAGTTCGACGAGGGGGATTTCAACGCGGCTTCCAAGGTCAAGGCCCTTGTGGCCCTGGGTATCCCCCTGGAGGATCTGGCCTTTTACGGGAAGGCTGCCGATTCGGTGGCATCCCGCGAGAGGGAGATGATCTCCAGGGAATGGGAGGCCGTCCCCCCCGAGGATATCGAAAAGGCGAAACTCCACGCCCAGCGGGAGTTGAGCTTCGCGAGGCAGTATTACTTCGGCCGGGCCTTTCGCAGGGAGGTCGAGGAAGTGGCCCGCGGTTTCCGGAAAGGGGGGAACGCGCGATGAAGAGGCTTCTTGTCCTTTTGCTTGCGGTGTCGGCGGGTTTCTTCGGGGCCGCTTCGCCCGCCCTGGCGGCGCCTGCGGTCAAGAGCGGGGAGTACCTGGAGATCGTGGCGAGAGGGAACCCCGAACTGGCCGCCTCGGCGGCGCGGGTCGAGGCCCTGTTCCGTCTCGTGGAGGTCGTGACCGGCGCCACGCGTCCGCAGGTTGCTCTCGAGGGCTCTTCCGGACGCGTGCTCCGGGAAGAGTTCGGGGAGAGTACCCTTTCCCTGGGGGTCGGCAAGCGGCTCGACCTTTGGGGGCTTGACAGGCTGGCCATCCGGCAGGCGGAATTGTCGGCGCGCATCCAGGAGGCCCGCCTCGGCGAGTTCGCCGCCTCCCTCCTGCGGGAAGCGGAGGCGGCTTACTGGAACGCTGCGGCGGCGAAAAGCGCCGTTTCGCTCTATGTTTCCATCCTGGCCCAGCGGGAGGAGGACCTTCGGGTTTCCCGGGTTCGATTCGACCAGGGAACGGTGGCAAAGCTGGATGTTTTCCGGGCGGAGGTCCAGGTTGAAAAGGCAAGGGCTGCCAGGACCGAGGCGGAGGCCCTGCTGAGGGACGCCCTCTCGCTCATGGCTCGCCTGGCCGGGGGAGAAGCTGTCGAACCGTCGGAGATGCCCGGTCCTTTCGAGATGGACCTCGTCGCGGACCCGGATGTGGCATGGAGGTCAAGGCCCGACGCCCGGCGAGTGGAACTCGAAAGGGCGGCGGCCTCCGTGGCGACCCGGATCGCTTCCATGGGAATGCACCCGACCGTTGATGCCTCCCTGGCGTCGACTCTTTTGTCCGACTCCGATGCTGTGATTCCCCCCGAATCCGACATCCTGCTTTCCGTCAGGGTGGAATGGCCGCTTTACGACGGGGGCCGGACGCGTGCGGACAAGGCCTCGAAACTTCTCCTGGAGAAAGCGTCCGAACTCGATGAGAGGACGCTTCGGACTGTGGTCGCGTCGGAACTTGAACTGGCCTCGAGCCGGTTTGAAAAGGCACGGGCGCTTGAAAAGAGCCGCGGGAAGGAAGCGGGGCTGGCCGCCGAGGAACTTCGGATCACCCGCCTCCGTTACCGGGCCGGGTTGGGCTCCCAGCTGGAACTCCTCGATGCCCAGGTGCGTGAGCTGGCTGCCAGGACCGAGCACCTGAACGCCCTACGGGAAATGTCGGTTTCAAGGGCCCAGCTTCGGTATGCTCTCGGGCTGTATGTCCTGCCGCCCGGCATGGGAAGCACCCGCTAAGAAAGGGAGAATCAAGGGATGAGAAGCCTGAAGGAACTGGTTAGGGACAAAAAGACGCTGGCCTGGATGATCATTGCCGGAGTGGCCCTGGGGATACTGGTGTTCCGCATCGCTTTCCCTTCCCGCAAGGCCCCGGCCGTTTCCGTCTCGTCAATTCGGGCGGAAAAAGGGTTGCCCGTGACGACGACCCTTGCCGAGGTGAAAAGCCTCGATATCCGGCGCAGCTATTACGGGCAGGTGCGGTCGGCCAAGGTCCAGGAGGTGACGGCCTACCTCAGGGAAATGGTGGAATCCGTCAGGGTCGAGGTGGGAGACCCCGTCCGCGCCGGGGAGGTCCTGGCGGTGCTCTCCGGGCAGGACCAGGCCGCGGCGGCGGCAGCCGATCGTGCTTCGGTTGCGGAGGCCAGGAAGGACGTCGAGCGGATGCGGGTCCTTTTCAACGAGGGCGGCGTTTCCCGCGTGGAGCTCGAGCAGGCCGTGGTGAGGCTCAAGGCTCTCGAGGCCTCCCTGGCCGCTTCAGGCACCCGGTCGGCCAGGACCGTGATCCGCGCGAAGATCGACGGGGTGGTCACCGAGCGGCATGCCGAGGTGGGAGAGATCGCCGAAGCCGGCAAGCCCCTTCTCGTCATCCAGGATACGGGCGATCTTGAGATAGAGGTTCTCCTTCCCCAGGCCGACCGGCTCTATATCGTAAGCGGCACGGACGTGGGGGTTCCCCTGGAGGACCGGGTTGTCCGGGGCAGCGTGAAGCGTCTCGATCCCGCTGCGGATCCCCAGACGGGCCTGTTCCGGGCCATCATTGCCATGCCCCCTGATCGGGCCCTCCTGCCCGGTGCCACCGTGGAGGCCAGGATACTCGTGAAGCGAAGCCTGGGGGGAGTGGTCCTGCCTTCCGGAATCATCCAGCGCGAGGGGAACGAAAACTTCGTTTACGTCGTTTCCGGCGACCGGGTCAAGCGCCAGGTCGTCACGCTCGGCGAAGGGGCGGAAGACCTGGTGGAGGTAAAGTCGGGCCTGAAGCCCGGGCAAACATTGGTGGCCGAGGGTTCGTCGGCCCTTTACGACGGGGCCAGGATCTGGATCCAGCCTGAAGGTCCCGCTTCAGGAGAGGCGCGTCCATGAACCTGATCCGTTTTTGCGTCAGGCGGCCCGTCTTCACGTGGGTGACGGTCATCCTGGCGGCCCTTCTGGGGCTTTACGGATACTTCAATCTGGGTGTGGCCCTGTACCCGAAGGTCGACATCCCGGTCATCGTCATCACGACCTCCTACCGGGGGGCAAGCCCTGCCGAGATCGAGTCCCTGGTGAGCAAGCCCCTGGAGGATGCGGTTTCCGAGGTGGACGGGGTGGACAAGATCGAGAGCTACTCGATCGAGGGCGTCTCCTTCGTGGTGGCCGAGATGAAGCTGGACGTGAACCTTTCGGAGGCTGTCGTCGACGTGTCCAACCGGATCAAGGCGGCGAGGTCGAAACTTCCTTCCGAGGTGGAAGAACCCGTGGTGGAAAAGGTCGACATCAACGCGGAAGCCTTCATGGTTGCCGTTTTCACCACGGACATGGACGGGAAAAAGGCCCGCGACATCCTTGACGACAAGGTCAAGAGGCGTCTCACCCGAGTGGAGGGGATCGCCAGGGTCGACCTGGTCGGGGGCGAGGAGAGGGAAATCCACATCCTCCTGAATCCCGTGGCCATAAAGAATTTCAACCTGTCTCCCGTCATGGTGGCTTCGATCGTGGCGGCAAACAACCTGACGAACCCGGCCGGGTACATCGCCCAGGGAAACCGGGAGATCACCCTTCGCTACAAGGGGGAGGCGGAAAACGTCCAGGCTCTCGGCGAAATCCAGATCCCCCTCGACGGCGGGGCGTCCGTCCGCCTGAAAGACGTGGCCCGGATCGACGACGGGGCCAAGGACCTGCGGGAGTTTGCCCGCTTCGACGGCAGGCCGGCCTTCCAGCTCCAAATCAAGGCCAGGCCCAACGCGAACATCGTCGAGGTGGGCGACGGCGTCCGGAAGGAACTCGAGAAGATCCTTCCCACCCTGCCCAGGGGTTTCCGTCTCGACATCCCCTACGACAACTCGGAGTTCGTCTCGAGCGCGGTGAAAAACGTCATCCGGGACATGATCACCGGGACCCTCCTGACGGCCCTGGTCCTCTACCTCTTCCTGCGGCGCCTTTCGGCCACGGCGGTCGTTTCGATCGCGATGCCCACCGCCGTCCTGGCGACCTTCATCCCGATGATGATCCAGGGCTACACGCTGAACATGATGAGCACCCTTGGACTGGCCCTTTCCATGGGGGTGCTGGTGAACAACTCGATCCTCGTCCTCGAGAACATCACCCGCTTCCGCGACATGGGCCTGGGCCCCGTCGAAGCCGCGGAAAAGGGGACGGCGGAGATCGCGCTTTCGGTCCTGGCGACGACGGGAACCAACCTGGGAGTCTTTCTCCCGGTGGCCTTCCTGCCGGGAGTGGCGGGGCAGTTCCTGGTCCAGTACGCGATGGTGATCGTCTACGCGACCCTTTTCTCCCTGTGGGTTTCGCTGACCCTGACCCCGATGCTGGCGGCGCGCATGCCGCAGTCCGCTCCCACTCCCCTTTCATGCCGGCTCTGCGGCTGGTGGGCGTGGCTTTACGAAGGGCTCGAGAGCCTGCATCACAGGCTTGTCGCCACCTCGGTGGGGCATCCGTGGAAAACCCTGGGCATGACGGGGCTCATCCTGGTGCTGGTTTTTGCCCTTGCCCCGCGCCTCGGTTCCGAGTTTTTCCCGAGGGTTGACGAGGGCGTCGTGGGGATCAACGTGGAACTGCCGGCGGAAAGTTCCCTTGCCCGGACCGAGCGGACCGTCAGGAGGATCGAGGATTATATCCTGGAGCAGCCTCACGTGAAAAACGTGGTGGTCTCCGTCGGGGGGACCGGCGCAAGGACGGGAGTGAACCTCGGCAGCGTGGAGGCCTACCTGGACGACGACCCGAAAAGGCCGTCCACGTTCGAGTTTGCGAACGGGATACGGCCCTTCCTGGCCTCCCTGCCGGATACGACCCTGAGCGTCCAGGCGGCGAAGACCAGTTTCTCGAGGGGGCAGCCCCTGCAGGTGGTCGTGACCGGAGAGGACACCGCCGTGCTTGACCGGGTTGCCGGAGAGGTCATGAAGGTGATGCGTTCCGTTCCCGGCGTGGTGGACGTGGACCTGGACTGGCGCATCGGCAGGCCGGAGCTCGCGATGGACCCGATCCGCTGGAGGATGGGGCGCCTGGGCACTGACGCGGCCTCCGTTTCGTCGAACGTCCGCGGGTACATCACGGGCCTCGAGGCCGGCAAGTACCGTGAAAGCGGACTGGAATACGACATCCTGGTGAAGATGGAGCCCGAACGGACGGGAAGCGTTTTCGCCGCGCCGGACCTCCCGGTCATGACCGCCCAGGGATCCGTCCCCCTGAAGGAGTTGACCCGGTTTGCCTACGAGGCTGGGCCGACCCGTATCGTCCGCAAGGACCGAGTCCGCTCGGTGACCGTGGAGGCCGACGTGGTGGGCCGGACGGTCGGGGAGGCGTTCCAGGAAATCAGGACCGGCCTGCAGGACTTGTCTGTTCCGCCCGGCTATGCGGTCAAGTATGAAGGGGACGTGGAGGCCATGCGGGAAACCTTCAGGGACATGGGATTGGCTTTCGGGCTGGCGGTGGCCATCACGTTCCTCATGGTCGCGGCGATCCTCGAATCCTGGAGTTTCGCGTTCATCATCATCCTGACGGTTCCCCTGTCCGCCATCGGGGTTATCCCGGCCATGGTCGCCACGGGCACGGCGATCAGCCTCTATGCCCTCATGGGGCTGATCATGCTGGTCGGCCTGGTGGTGAACAACGCCATCGTCATCGTGGATTTCGCGGAGGGGCTCCGGCGCAAGGGAACCCACGCGGCGGAGGCCATCATCGAGGCCTGCCGGGTCCGGTTCCGGTCCATCCTGATGGCGGACCTGACCTCGATCTTCGCGATGCTTCCACTGGCGCTGGGGATGGGGGAAGGCGGGGCGCTGCGGGCCCCGATGGCGATTGTCGCCATCGGGGGGCTTTTCGCGGGGGGCGGCCTGGCTCTTTTCGTCATTCCTCCCGTCTACCGTCTCTTCTGGGAACGCCGGGAGGACAGGGCGGGGCGCTCCCGGCGCAGCCTGCGCGAGATCCTGGCGGCTTTGTACAGGAAAGTTAGGGGTTGAGCCGCCAGATTTCGAAGTTGAGGAGCGCTGCGAAGGAGACCCAGGCCAGGTAGGGTGCCATGAGCCACGCCGCTGCCGGCGAGAGCGGGCGGAAAGCCAGGGCGGTCGCCAGGATGGCCACCCAGAGGGCGATAATGTCCACCAGGGCCAGCAGGGGCGACTTGAGCCCGAAGAAAAGGATTGACCAGAGGGCGTTTAACGAAAGCTGGACTGCGAAAAGCAAAAGGGCGCTGCGCACGGGGGGACTCCAGAGGTCCCCCCTTCGCCATACCAGCCAGGCGGCGATTCCCATGAGGGTGTAGAGGATCGTCCAGGTGGGCCCGAAAACCCAGCCCGGGGGGTTGAACGGCGGTTTCGACAGGGCCGCGTACCAGGAATCCAGGCTCGTGACGGTAAAGAGCGAACCGATGGCGCCGGCCGCCTGGCAGAGCAGGATGCAGGCGGCAAGCCGCAACAGGTCGGAACGGTTCATGCGGGTCCCTCCTCCCGGAATGAAGTGCCATAAAGTAAAATAATAGCACTTGAACGAGTCTATTTGGAAAAAAGGAGACCGTTTCCATGATGCGAATCACCGGGCTCGCGGCGAGGGGCCGCCGATGAAGGTCGAAGGTCTCGGGGAGGGGCTGCCCCTGGCGGGACTGTCCCCTTCCGCGGCCGTCGCCCTGCAGAAGCGCATGGCTGACAGGGTTTCCCTCGAGGACCGTCTGGCCGGGCCCCCCCTCACGGTGGCGGGAGTGGACGTTTCGATCCGCAGGAGCCCCGGTGGGGACCAGGCCGTTGCCTGCATCGCCGTGATGGAATGGGGAACCTGGCAGATGCTGTCGGTTGCCGCCGCGAGGGATCGGGTGCGATTTCCCTACGTACCGGGGCTTCTTTCCTTCCGTGAACTACCCGTGATCCTCAAGGCCGCGGAGGAACTTTCGGAATGGCCCGGACTCTTCATGGTCGATGGTGCCGGGCTGGCCCACCCGCGGTTCTTCGGCCTTGCCTGCCACCTGGGGGTCCTCTCCGGGTGCCCGTCGGTGGGCGTCGCCAAGAGCAGGCTGGTGGGCACGCATGGCCCGCTTCCCGAGTGCAGGGGGGCGAGCGTTCCCCTGGAGTTCGGCGGCAGGACGACGGGCATCGTGCTCCGGACACGTTCCGGGGTGCGTCCCCTCTACGTGAGTCCCGGCCATGCCGTCTCCCTCGAGGCCGCGGCGGATCTCGTCCTGGCTTCCTGCACGCGCTATCGGCTTCCGGAGCCGATCCGCATGGCCCATAAGCTGGCAGGGGATCAAAACCTTCTGTATTCTTAATACCCCGATCTCTTGCAAAAGGACGGAGTGTGGTCGATGATACGAAAGAAAATGAATCTCCCAATCTTTTAAAAGAGGTGACCTGTGCGTGCTGATCTATATCGCGGATTCGTTTGATCCCTCGTTGCCCGATAAACTGGGCGAGTTCGGGGAAGTCACGACCGATGGAAACCGGTTGGCAGAAACCGACGTTCTCCTTGTCCGGAGCAAGACGAAGGTGACGCGGGAAGTCCTTGAGGCGGCCCCCAGGCTGAAGCTGGTCATCCGGGGCGGCGTGGGCATCGACACCATCGACACGAAGGCCGCGGCCGAACGGGGAGTCCGGGTCAGGAACACCCCGAAGGCTTCCTCCATCACCGTGGCCGAGCTGGCCTTCGCCCTCATGCTGGCAGCCCCGACGCGCCTGATCGAGGCCCACATCAGCATGTGCCAGGGCAAGTGGGAAAAGAACGAGCTGAAGCGCACCGAGCTTTTCGGAAAGACGCTGACGCTGGTGGGCCTCGGGAACATCGCTTCCGAGGTGGCGAAAAGGGCGCAGGCATTCGGCATGACCGTTTACGCCTACGATCCCCTGGTGTCGCTGGAGCGTGCCGCCGAGCTGGGCGTCACCCTTGTTCCCGACCTGAAGGAAGCCCTTTCGAAAGGGCATTACGTCTCCATTCATGTCCCCCTCCTGGACAGCACGAGAGACCTCATCAACCGGGAGACCCTTTCGGCCATGCGGAAGGGCGCGGTCCTCGTGAACACGGCCCGTGCCGGTGTCATCGTGGCGCAGGACGTGGTGGAAGCCCTCGAAAGCGGGCAGCTGGCCTATTACTGCGCGGATGTCTGGCCGACCGATCCCCCTTCCCCCGACTACCCCATCCTCAAGTCCAGCAAGGTCTTCATGCTGCCCCACCTCGGGGCCAGCAGCAAGGAAAACCTTCTCCGGATCGGAGACGAGGTCTGCTCCATCATCCGCGAGACCCAAAAGGAAGGAGTGCTGTAAAGATGACCCGCAAGTTCAATTTCCACGCCGGTCCCTCCACCCTGCCCCTGGAAGTGCTCGAAGAGCTCCAGAAGAACATGGTCGATTTCGAGGGAACGGGACTCTCCCTCATCGAGGAAAGCCATCGGAGCGCGAACTACGAGGCGGTCCACAACGCGGCTGTCGACCTCTTCCGCGAACTCTTCTCCATTCCCGAAAACTACAAGGTCCTTTTCCTTGGGGGCGGCGGGACCCTTCAGTTTGCCATGATCCCGATGAATTTCCTGCCCCAGGGCAAATCAGCCGAGTACGTCGCCACCGGGACCTGGTCCAAGAAGGCGATCGACGACGCGAAGAAGCTGGGAAGCGTCAGGATCGTCTTTGACGGCAAGGAAGGCGGATACACCACGCTTCCGGACCCGGCGTCCATGAAGGTGGATCCGGAGTCCGCCTACCTCCACATCACCTCCAACGAGACCATCGGGGGCCTGGAATGGAAAGCGTGGCCCGAAACCGGCGACGTTCCCCTCATCTGCGACATGTCCAGCGACATCCTGAGCCGCCCGGTTCCCGTCGAGAAGTTCGCCATGATCTACGCGGGTGCCCAGAAGAACCTGGGACCTGCCGGGACGACCGTCGTCATCCTCAGGGACGACATGCTGGACAGGGTTCCGGACACCCTCCCGGCCTACCTGAACTACAAGAACCACGCGGCCAACAACTCCCTTTACAACACGCCGCCCGTCTTTGCCATCTGGACCATCAAGCTTGTCCTGGAGCACATGAAGAGGAACGGCGGCCTTGCCGCGGTGGCGGAGAACAACCTGAAGAAGGCGGCCCTCGTCTACGGAGTCATCGACGCGAGCGGCGGCTTCTACCGCTCGCCGGTCGACGTGCGCTACCGCTCCAACATGAACCTGGTCTTCAGGCTGCCGACCGAGGAACTCGAGAAGAAGTTCATCGACGAGGCCAAGGCCGCGGGCATGATCGGCCTGAAGGGACACCGAAGCGTGGGCGGCTGCCGGGCTTCCCTCTACAACGCCATGCCCCTGGCAGGCGCCGAGGCACTCGCTGCGTTCATGCGGGATTTCGCCGCGAAGAACGGGTAGGTCGCCCGACATGGCAGACGTCAAGCTGAACCTTGAAAAGATCGGGATCGGGCTTCCGGAAGTCCTGCTCCCGAAGCAGGGGACGGACCTGTCGAAGTGGTCCGTGGTGGCCTGCGACCAGTTTTCCTCCGAGCGCGGCTACTGGGAGGAAGTGAAGGAATTCGTCGGCGATGCTCCTTCGACGCTTCGCCTGATTTTGCCCGAATGCTACCTGGAGGATGGCGACACCGCATCGCGTGTCGAGGCGATCAACACCGAGATGAAGGCCTGCCTTGACGGCGTCCTCGAGTCAGTCGGAGAGGGATTCGTCCTCATCGACCGCAAGACCGCTTATGCCCCTTCCCGGAAGGGACTGGTCGTGGCGGTGGACCTCGAGGCCTACAGCTTCGAGGCGGGTGCCGCTTCGCTCATCCGGCCCACCGAGGGAACGATCCTGAAACGGCTGCCCCCGCGCATGGCCGTTCGCCGGGGTGCGACGCTCGACCTGCCGCACATCCTGATCCTGCTCGACGATCCGGACCGGACCGTCATCGAGCCGCTGTTCTCGGCGAAAAAGAGCTTCCGCAAACTCTATGACTTCGAACTCATGCAGGAGGGCGGTTCCATCGCGGGGTGGCACGTTCCCGAACCCGCCATGGCCGACGTTGCCAAGGCCCTGGAGAAACTGGCGCTCGACGGTTTCCTCTTCGCCGTGGGCGACGGAAACCATTCCCTCGCAACCGCCAAGAGCCTCTGGGAAGAGCGCAAGGCCGCCGGGGCGAGTTCCGACGACCCGGCCCGCTGGGCCCTGGTGGAGGTGGAGAACATCCACGACGAAGGCCTGCACTTCCACCCGATCCACCGCGTTCTCTTCGGCCTTGAGACGGAAGAGTTCTTTGCCGACATGACCAAGGCCCTGGGCGGCTGGCTGGAAGTGGCCACGGCGGAACCGACGGCAAAGACCGAGCAGGGGCATGTCATCGGGATCGTTTCCGAAAAGGGTGATGCCCGTTTTGTCTTCAACCCGCAGGAGGAACGGATGACCGTGGAATTTTTCCAGGAATTCCTGGACGGGTACCTGGAAAAGCATCCCGAGATCACCATCGACTACATCCACGGGGAAGAAGCCGTCCGTGAAATGGGCTCCAAGCAGGGGAACGCGGGGTTCTTCATGCCTCCTCTCGACAAGACGACCTTCTTCAGGCGGATCATCGAAGTGGGCCCGTACCCGAGGAAAACCTTCTCCATCGGCGAGGCCACGGAAAAGCGCTATTACCTGGAAAGCCGCAAGCTGGTGCGTTAGGACGATCCTTGCCAGGGAACGGAAGCATTTAAACGGGAGCCCGTCGGGTTCCCGTTTTTTTTGTCCTTGCCCAAGAAACGGTGTGGCGGTGCTATACTTTTTATGATGTTTTTTTAATGCGCTATCATCTCGATAGAAACGATTTCGAAGGGGGGCTTTTTTCATGAGAAGGATGCCAAGGTGGTCGTTGCTTCTGCTCGTCGTATCGGTCCTTGCCTTTGCCGGGGCGGCCTGGGGTCTGAGCACCCTTTCCCTGGATTATCCTGGAGAAGGGGCCGACTCGGTCAACACCGAGTTCACTTTCGAGTGGACCCTTGCGCCTGATGTCGACGTGACCAGCCCGGATCTCGTCAGTTATGACCTTTACCTCTCCAAGACCCTGTCGGGCCTTGATACGAACTCGCTTTCCCTCGACATGGCCTTCACGGGCTACGAAGGGACCTTGCCATCCGGAATCCTGGACGAGGATTCCCTTTATTTCTGGAAGGTCGTCGCCCACACGCCTTCGGGAGATGTGGGAGCGACAAGCTTTTTCATGACCGAGGGCGAAGTCGGGGAACTGGCGCTGCTTAACCCGACAAGCGGCCAGACGGGAGTCGCCCCGCAGGACGTCGAGTTCCGGT
>ENA-OSEO01003957-OSEO01003957.1-sediment-metagenome-genome-assembly--contig:-NODE-3957-length-16366-cov-9.947818_pt1 | contig 16366 bp, 17 predicted proteins | sample MGYA00237883_ERZ534232 | MGnify/ENA metagenome assembly ERZ534232 | reverse complement strand
GAAAACTTCAAAAACGTTGAAAGCCATAATTCGGATTCGAGACGGCCGGGTGACGAGAATCTCTTCTAAAATATCCTCTTCAGGTGTCAAAACGATAATCAGGTGTATGCTGTAGCGAGGATCATACAGGTCGTGATAGTCATCAAACGTTAATAGTCCCAAGTCTTCCGCCATAACCCTGCCCGGAGAACCGGGATCAGGATCTGCCACGGCCAGAACAGGGGCGGCGGCATTCTCGTGGGATAAGTCAAACGTCGTTTTTTTAAGCACCTCTCGACAGAGATCACCCCCGCCGACAAGGGCAATATTAACCACTGAGGGTTTTCTATCCGGCATTTAGAGAAGTCCTTGGAATCGTATTATTAAAGGATTCGAATATATTGTGCTTAAGGTAGATAGACGGAGCAGCGTGCACATTAAGTGTACAATTTAACATATTATGATCCTACGGTAAAACTTGGTTCAAGATTGATTTTTCTTTCGTGATGGCATGAATAATCAGAATCTATAAAGACTTGGTTTAAAAAGTTATCACAAACTGTTTGGGAATGCAAAACCTATATCACATGGTGACATTAAAAGCGGGTCTTTTATGCGGGTGTATTTTAAGACGTTTCAAATGTTGACACAGAAAAAAACAAAATCTTTACATACAGCGAAGTAACAGTTTATGATATAAAAAAATAAAATCTTTTCGTTTAAAAATATTTTTATCCGACAGAGATGGTGTGATAGCCGTGGACATCGATATAGCTCTAAAAAATCCCTGGCAGGCTCCCGGAATGACAGGGGTTTTCATTTTGTTGTTGACAGTGCATGCCACAATGTGCCACAATTACCGGTGACTGTACGCCCCGGTGATATGCTGCTTGGCTCCGGGCACTTTTTTTCGATCAATCGATGCCCTTTCTTTTCCGTTGAATCGGCATTTTTACTTTAAAAGGGAAAATGATGAACACCGTCGTTATGAAACAAGAACGCGTAGGCGAACCCAAATCTGAAAGAATACTCATCGGAGACAGAGGGGATTATTTTTTAAAAAAAATCGAAGGGGAGACCGGTGCGAATGTTTCGCGGTGTTACCAATGCGAGCGCTGCACCAATGCCTGCCCGGTCAGTCATTTTATGGACATCAAACCCCACCAGATCATCCGTCATGTTCAACTGGGATGGCGTGAAGACCTTTTAAAATCGTCGACCATATGGGTATGCTTGTCCTGTGAAATGTGTACGACTTACTGTCCCAATGAGGTGGGCGTTGCGGAGGTCATCAATCATCTGAGAAACATTGCAGCACATTCGTCCATCACACCGAAAGAAAGGAACCTTGCCGTATTTCATCAGACCTTTCTCGAGGTCTTGAGAAAGTCCGGCAGGGTCAATGAATTCAGGTTGATGAATGCCTATTACTTAAAGCCGAATATATTGTATGAAAAAATAAAAAGCGGGAACCTTAAAGAGGAGCTTTTGCTGGGGTTGACACTGTTGAAAAAAGGAAGACTGAAACCCTTCACCTCCAGGTCAAAATCCATCAAGGATATTCAAAAAGCATATAAAAATGCCCGCGGAGAAATTGTTTGATGAAGCTGTCTTTTTATCCCGGCTGTTCTTTGGAAGGCATGGCTGTCGATTATGCCCGATCCATTGATGCGGTATTTCAAGCGCTGGGTATTGATCTGATTGAGATCAACGACTGGTCCTGTTGCGGCGCCACGGCTGCCCACAGTCTCAGCGAGGCCATGTCGGTCATTTTGCCGGCAAGGAATCTGTCTGCCGCAGAGCAAATGGGACTTGATATCGTCTCTCCATGTGCCAACTGTTTCAATCGTCTCCGATTTTCTCAACAGATGATACAAAAAAACGTTCTGGATATCCCCTGGCCGGTGACCGGTGATTTGAGGGTCCATGACATGACGCGTTTTCTGGCGGAGCCGGACATGATCAAACAGATCAAAAAAAGAGTTTTGAAACCTTTAAAAGGTCTGAAATTGGTATGCTATTACGGATGTCAGATGGTACGCCCACCGAGAATTACCGGTTATACGGATTATGAGAATCCCCAAACACTTGATCGAATTGCAGCTGCTGTCGGTGCCCAGGTGATTGACTGGTCTTATAAAGCAACGTGTTGCGGTGCCAGCATCGGTATCGCTCGCAGGGAAATCGGAGATTCCCTGACAAAAAAACTTTTGGAAAAAGCACGGCAGGCCGGGGCGGAAGCCGTTGTTGTGTCTTGCCCGCTGTGTCAGTCAAACCTTGATATGATTCAGAAAGATCGTTTGGAAAGGCCGATTCCGATATTTTATTTTACCGAGTTGCTCCGGTTGAGTTTCAGTGACAGGGGAAATCCGAAATGGTTTAAAATGCATTTTGCGAACCCAGATCAGCTGTTAAAAAAGAAAAGCCTTTTGTGATAATTATGGAATCTCATCTTAAACCTCCGGTGGGAAAAGTGATCGTTGTGGGCGGCGGAATCGGTGGCATTCAGTGTGCCCTCGATCTGGCGGATACCGGTTTTTATGTCTATCTTATTGAAAAATCACATTCCCTTGGCGGGAAAATGGCGCGTCTGGACAAGACATTTCCCACCAATGACTGTTCAACCTGTATATTTTCTCCCAAACTGGTACAGGCGGCCGGTCATGCGAATATTGAAATTCTGACGTTAAGCCGGATTCTGGAAATATCGGGCGGTCCCGGCCAATTTACGGCCCAGGTTGAAAAGCAGCCCAGATATATTAACGAAGAAAAATGCATTACCTGCGGCAAGTGTGCTGAAAAATGCCCCAAAAAAGTGCCCGATCCGTTTAACGGAGAGCTGGGGACACGCAAAGCGGCATTTCTGACATTCCCCCAGGCGGTTCCCTTAAAATATGCACTCGATGCCGAACATTGCCTGTATTTAACCAAAGGAAAATGCGGAGTTTGTCAAAAAATCTGCCCGGCAGACGCTGTTGAATTCGACCAAAAATTTGAACGATTGGAAATAGATGCAGGTGCAATAATCCTTTCAACCGGTTTTGAGCTGGCGTTGACGGCTGAAGAGGGAGAGTTTGGTTACGGCAGATATAAGAACGTTGTAACCTCCCTGCAGTATGAACGCATGCTGTCTGCCACGGGTCCTTATGGAGGGCACCTCAGCCGGCCTTCTGATGGCAACGTACCCAAAAAAGTGGCCTGGATTCAATGTGTCATGTCCCGAGATCCGGCCCGAAACCGCCCCTTTTGTTCTTCCGTGTGCTGTATGCATGCCACAAAACAGGCGGTTTTGACCCGCCTCCATGAATCCGAAACCCAAACGACCATCTATTTTATGGACCTGCGGGCACATGGGAAGGGGTTTGACGACTACATTGACCGCGCCCGAAATCAGCACGGCGTACGAACCCGGAGGTCGATGATTTCCCAGGTTTATCTGAATCCTGAAAATGAGAATCTGGTCATTGAAACCTTTGATCATCATTTAAATAGAAAACAAGAAGATGAATATGACCTGGTTGTTCTTTCGAGTGGTTTCAAACCATCAGATGAATTTGTCGACCTTGCCAAAAAGCTAGGGCTTGTAACGAATCCTTACGGATTTTTAGCCACAGAATTTGATGAGCCCGTAGCGACTTCCCGGCCGGGTGTCTTTGTATGCGGCGGCATCGAATCTCCCAAAGACATCCCCGAAACCGTCATCCAGGCCGGTGCAGCCGCTGCCGAAGCCTCCATCCTTATCCGTGATGCAAGATATGCCGAAACTGCCGTTGAAGAAATTTTGGCGGAAACACCCATTGAATCAACGCCAAGAGTGGGCGTTCTGGTTTGTCACTGTGGCACCAATATCGCCGGCGTTGTTGAGATACAGAATGTTCTGGAAGACGCGAAAAAACTTCCCCATGTGGTTTTTGCCACCAATTTCATGTTTACCTGCGCCACAGAAACCCAAAAGGCCATCATCGACCTCATCAAAGAACACCGGTTAAACCGGGTCGTGGTAGCGGCATGCTCACCGAAAACCCATGAACCCCTGTTTCGGGAGACCCTGAAAGCGGCGGGTTTAAATCCCTATCTTTTCGAAATGGCAAGTATACGGGATCAATGTTCCTGGGTTCACGGCAAGGATCCGGAAAAAGCCACCAAAAAGTCAAAGGAATTGATTCGTGCCAGTGTGGCCCGGGCCATAAAACTTGAGCCGTTGTATGAAAAATCATACCCGGTGGTGAACGAAGGGCTTGTCATCGGAGGCGGCCTGGCGGGCATGACCGCTGCATTAACCATTGCGGATCAAGGGTTTCATGTTCACCTGGTGGAAAGCAGTGATGGGCTGGGGGGCTTTGCAAGGAACCTCAGATTCACACTGGAAGGACATTCCCCCGGGCGGTTTATCCGTTATCTCACGGAAAGGATCGTCCATCATCCGAACATCTCCGTTTACCTGAAAAGCAGGCTCGTTTCCCATGGCGGACATCTTGGTGCATTCAAGGGTTCGGTTCAAAAGGCGGACGAACGCATCGACATTCAGTATGGGGCCGTAATTGTGGCCACTGGTGGTCGTCCGTATGAACCAAAAGAATATTTATACGGGAAGGATGCGCGTGTACTCACCCAAGTGGAGTTTTCAAACCGTCTTCTGGACGATCCCACCTGGGCCCGTCGGCTAAAGAGGGTTGTCATGATTCAGTGTGTCGGATCACGGGAACCGGATTTTCCTTATTGCAGCAGGGTGTGTTGTTCCGCTGCCGTGAAAAACAGTATCGAGTTCAAAGAAATTAACCCCGGTGCGCAGGTGATTGTATTGTATCGAGACGTCAGAACCTTTGGATTTAAAGAACTGTATTATTTAAAAGCCCGGCAAAAAGGCGTTCTCTTTTTTCGATACATCCCAGAAGAAAAACCTCTGGTGTATGATGACAACGGTGAGCTGGTCGTCGATTTTACGGATCGCAGCTCCCATCAGGACTTTCGTGTTGAGCCCGACCTTGTGGTGTTAAGCGCCGGTATCCGCCCCGGTGAAGGTGCCCGGCAGATTGCTCATCTATTGAAACTGCCGGCCACCGATATGGGGTTTTTTCTCGAAGCCCATGTCAAATTGAGACCTGTGGAATTTGCCGCTTCCGGAATTTTTCTTGCCGGATTGGCACACAGTCCCCGATTCATTGAAGAGAGCGTCACCATGGCCAAAAGTGCCGGACAGCAGGCCATGAAAGTTCTGTGCAAAAAACAGATGAAAACATCCGCGGCTGTTGCTGAAGTCGACCCTGAAAAGTGTGCAGCGTGCCTGGCATGTGTTCGGGCATGTCCATACGGTGCGCCGTTTATCAATGAAAAGGGGGTATCCGAAATTCCGCCGTCGGCATGCATGGGATGCGGAATCTGTGCCGCTGAATGTCCTGCAAAGGCCATCGAATTAAAGCACAGCACCGATGATCAGCTCCTGGCAAAAATTGAAGCCCTGCTGGTGTCGGCTTTTGAGGATGATTAAAAAATAATTTGCCGTAAGACTTTAGCCTTTTGAGGATGAACCGCTCCAGGTATGCTTAAAACCAGATTTGTTTCAAAAATCTAAACAATTACAAATTGCCAAATCAGGAATAACTTTTAAGTGATGGAATTATGAAAACATTCAATGATATCAATTCCACTGTCGGATCGACACCGCTGGTGCGTCTTAATACCATTGCGGAGGGACTTGGTGCCGAGATCTTCGCCAAGCTCGAGTTTTTCAACCCTTTAGGGAGTGTCAAAGATCGAATCGGCGTTTCCATGATAGAAGCGGCTGAAACCCAGGGGTTGATACGACCGGATACCACCATCGTTGAGCCGACCAGCGGCAACACGGGAATTGCGCTGGCGTTTGTCTGCGCAGTCAAAAATTATCATTTGACGTTGACCATGCCCGAAACCATGAGCATAGAGCGGCGAAAACTTTTTAAACATTTAGGGGCAAAGCTCGTTCTGACACCTGGGGCAGATGGAATGAAGGGGGCTATAGCAAAGGCTCGTGAAATTCTGGAAAGTTCGTCAAATACCTACATGCCCGATCAGTTTTCCAATCCCGCAAACCCGGAAATTCATCGAAAAACAACCGCCGAAGAAATCTGGGCCGATACCGACGGCAATGTCGATATCTTTGTTTCCGGGGTTGGAACCGGCGGCACCATTACCGGTGTATCCGAGGTGATCAAGGCCAGAAAACCGTCATTTATGGCAGTTGCAGTGGAGCCGGCCGATTCTCCCGTTCTTTCCGGCGGTCAACCCGGGCCCCACAAAATCCAGGGTATCGGTGCCGGTTTTGTCCCGGATGTTTTAAACACCGACATCATCGACGAGATTGTTACGGTTACCAATAATCAAGCGTTTGAAACCGGCCGAAGGCTGGCTGCATCGGAAGGATTATTGTGCGGCATATCATCCGGGGCCGCGGTCTGGGCTGCGATGGAAATGGCCAGGCGGGCTGAAAACAAAGGAAAACAGATCGTGGTGGTGCTGCCGAGTACCGGTGAACGATATTTGAGCACGGATCTGTTTGTTAAATAAATAAAGGAACCTTACGTCTCGGACTGATAATCTGATTGATTTAATATCTCGGCAATCGATTCTCCCCATTTGAAACTGCCGTCCAGAAGTGCCTTTTTAAATCCGGATATGGTTGAACCATGATATTTCGTCCCGGCAGGAGAAGTTGCGAACGCAATATATTTTTCAAGTTCGGCATTCGTAAGGTCTTGATATGTATACAAAGCAAAAAGAAGTGTTTGTGATCGCATAATCGCCTCGATTTGAGGACGTGATTTTTCCAATTCTGCGGCAATCTTATCAACAGGTGCCTGTTGTTCCAGCGGCAGTGATTTAACAACGGCAACGGCCACTGCAAGCTGAGCATTCATCGTAATTTCAACATTTGTTTCCGTCGCTTTGACGGCGTCGTCCAATCTTTGTAAAATATCCAAACGATTTGCAGCCGGAGGTGTCTGTTGTAACTGAGATGCGAATTTTTGGACTTCAGACAGGGTTTCCGGTGTCGATGCAGCTTCCTCGAGCCGGGTACATTTTTTCCCGAACGGCGAATCAAGCCATGTTAGAACCGTTTCCAGATCTTTGACGGTCATGGATTCTTTCACTTCTTTTATTATCGTCTTTTTGAGACGTTCTGCTGCAAACGCATCTTGTACTGATCCGCTCAGAGCAGATTTTGTATGTCGGGGCAGCTCCTTAATGCGATCATCTTCTTCAAGTGCTTTCGATACGCTGGCCTGGATTAAAAGCGGTAGTTGTTCGACCTGCTTGTCCATACCCGATTTTATGTACAAGGATTGTATAAGATCGTTTTGATTTTGTGCACAAACAACGCTCGGCAATAGAAACAAAATCATCACCCAAAAAAATTTTTGAGTCCGCATGGTATCTCTCCGATTTGTTAAGTATCCTAAATAAAAAAATTAGAATGCAATAAACATACCAAAGATTAACCTATTAATATCATTTGTATTTGATTTTAAGAGGTTTCGCTGATGCACATAAAATTGTGTAAGCTACACAATTTTATGTGGAAATAATGACACTGTTGGTTTCGGTAGGAACGATGATTATCAAACATAAACGCCTCTTTTCTTTTTGCCGTAAAAAGGATATCGTTCGGTAGCCGAATCGGAAATACTCCGCATGGCGGATTTTGTTCTGCGAAAGCCATGAAGAGAAAATCAATTGTTGTCAATTAAGGTAAAAAATAATGAATATCGTATATCTCTCCCCTCATTTCCCGCCTAATTACCACCGTTTCTGCCGGCATCTGAAAAAAGCCGGGGCCAATGTACTGGGAATCGGAGATGCGCAGTACGATCAACTGGCCATTGAGGTGCGTGATTCTCTTACAGAATACTACCGAATTGATGATATGAACAACTATGATGCGGTGGTTCGGGCATGTGGATTTTTCACCCACAAGTACGGTAAAATCGACCGATTTGAGTCGTTAAATGAGTACTGGTTGTATACCGAAGCCCGGATACGGGACGATTTCAATATCTTTGGTGTTCGGGGCTGCGATATTGACGATATCCGACGCAAATCCCGGATGAAGGATAAATTCCGGGAGGCCGGCGTGCCGGTTCCCCGGGGGCGGGTGGTGCAGACCATCGAGGACGCCCGAGGGTTGATCCGTGAGACGGGCTATCCGGTAGTGGCCAAACCCGATGCAGGTGTGGGTGCCCTGGATACCTATCGACTGGACAGTGATGAAGATTTGGTAAAGTTTTTTGCCGGCAAGCCGGCGGTGGAATACATGATGGAAGAATTCATTTCCGGCACAATTTATTCCTTTGACGGGCTGGCGGACCGTAACGGCAACTTGGTATTCTACACGGCGCATACGTTCAGTCAAGGTATAATGGAAACGGTCAACGAAGCGCGCCATATCTATTACTACTCGCTGCGGGACATTCCCTCGACCCTTGAAGCGCTGGGGCGTCGATGCATAAAGGCGTTCAAGGTGAGCGAGCGTTTTTTTCATATCGAGTTTTTCCAGACTGCTCCCGACACCTATACGGGGCTGGAAGTCAACATGCGACCGCCGGGCGGATTTACCACCGACATGTTCAATTATGCCTGTGACATCGATATTTACCGGATATGGGCCGAACTGTTGGTGCAACGGCGTACTGAAATTGTCTTTACACGCAAGTTTCACTGCTGTTATACGAGCCGCAAAAACAGCCGTCGCTATCTTTACGGCCATGAGGACATCATGACCCGCTACGGTGACTTTATGGTTCAGGTGGCCAGCGTTCCCGGTGTGTTCAGCAGTGCCCTGGGCGATATCGGCTATATTTTCAGATCGGCAAAATTGGACGATATTTTTGAGATCATCAATTTCATTCATGCCACTGAAACCTAAAATATGTAAGTTATGCACATTGAAGAACACAACTGGTTCAGCCCGAATCTGAATCGGAATATGACCCTGAAGATTTACGGACACTGGGGGAAACCGTTTATCGTTTTTCCCTGCTCCCGTGGCCGCTATTTTGATTATGAAGGCATGGGGATGATCAGCGCCATTGCCGGGTTCATAAATGAAGGCAGGATCAAGATGTTTTGCATAGACAGCATCGACGCAGAGTCCTGGTACAATTTCGCTGTTGTGCCGGCGGATCGAAATGCACGGCACGAAGCCTACGACCGTTATGTGGTCAAAGAAGTGATCCCGTTTATCCTCGATCACTGTCGCTCACCGAATGAACGGGTGATGGCCAATGGTTGCAGCATGGGCGCCTATCACTCCGTGAATTTTTTCCTCAAACATCCGGATGTTTTCGAAGGCACCATCGCCTTAAGCGGCCTCTATCGTCTGGATCGGACCGAGTTCGGACTCTCGGACGCCGATATACCTGCCGTTTACTTCAATTCTCCGGTGAACTATCTTTCGGGAATCCACGATCCCTGGTATCTGGATCGCTACCGGCACAGTAAAATCATTGTTTGCGTGGGTCAAGGTGCCTGGGAAGAGGAAGCCGTTGCCGACACGCGTTCCCTGGAAGCCCTTTTTAAAGAAAAATCGATTCCGGCCTGGATCGATTTCTGGGGTTACGACGTGAATCATGACTGGCCCTGGTGGTACAAACAGATGAATTTTTTTTTACTGCGCCTTTATGGAAAAAATAGGTTGTGAAGCGGGAACCCCATATCCAGATTATTCAGGGCCTTACAGGATGGTTTTACGGAATCCAATTTTTGAATTTTTCTAATCACTGATCAACAGCCTATCAAGATGTGACTCTGATTTCAATCAGCCTCCCCAACCGTCATCCTTGATCCCCCCTTCTGCCGATGGGGTAGCTGCCGGTTTTACCAACGAAAAGCAAAGATAAGTTTTTATCTAAACTTTTGAATCTTTTCAATTCATGAAGTTTCAGCAGCCGCATAACCCTCGGGTGTTAGAAACGCGGCGGTTTTGAACTTGTTCATATCGACCAGCCCATTTTGATAGAGCTCTTTCAATGCTTGCAAGGTCTCGCTGGGCGCAAGGTCCAAGATCGCAACAATGTCGCTGATATCCAGAATACCAGGCGGACCGCTGTACTCCCATTCTTTGGCCAACAACCCGAGAACTTTACGCGCTTGCGGCGTCGGCATGATGCACCCCCGGCTTGAGGCAAATCAAGGCAGTCTCTTTCGTGATTTGCCGAATTTGATGTTAATTGTTAATGACGTGGCTTGTTGTGAAGGGCAAAATCAGTTTTAAGGCAGGTTTCAAATAAACCGTTTTATCTTTGCCGATTTTTTCAGATTTTCGATGTAACCTTGGACTTCAGTTTTTGCCTTTTCGTTTTTTAAATGTTGTTCGAGCATCGGTTGGACTTCTGCATAGGGAATTGTTCTGGCCGGCTTTTTGTCCGTTGCTTTGATCAGATGATAGCCGAATTGGGTCTCGACAATTCCGCTGACCTCACCGACGTTCAACGCAAAGGCCGCGTCTTCAAACGGTTTTACCATTTGGCCTCGGCTGAAATAGCCAAGATCACCTTCACCTTGGGCTGCGGGTCCTTCAGAATTGTCTTTGGCCAATAAACCGAAGTCCTCACCCTGGCGGACTTTTTTTTGAACCGTTTCAATTTTCTTGCGGGCTTGAATCTTTTCGGATTCTTTGGCGTCGGACGCCACTTTTATCAGAATGTGGCTGGCTTTTACCTGCTCCGGCTGCTTAAACAAATTCGGATTGTCGTCATAATATTTTTTACCCTCTTCCTCGGTTACCGTGATTTTTTGAAGCACGTGGGTATCGAGCAACTGGTTTACGGCCAGGCCGCGTTGAATCTGAGCTCGGATTTCTTGTTCTGAAATATCCATCCCTTCCAGCGCTTTTTTATAGGCCGCTTCATCAGAAAAGCGCTTTTTGATCGTCTCAATTTGCGTGTTAATGGCTTGGTCATCGACTTTAACGCCTTCCTTTTGACTCTGTTGATACAGCACTTCAGCATCAATCAGGTTTTCCAAAATCCGACCTTTAACCGACGTTAGATCCTCATCGCTCATCTGGCGGCCTTCCTGTGCGGCTCGTTTCTGAAACATAGACAGCTCGCGTTCATACTGGCTTTTGGAAATGGGTTTGCCGTTGACGGAGGCCGCCTCTTTATCGGAAGATGCTGCTTTTTCTGCCCACGCCTGCCCGTTGAGAATGAAAAGGCAAACGGCTACGGTGGTAATGATCCATCGGTTTGTTCCTCGGCAACATGATCTCATTTTGATACTCCTTTCAAAGACATTCGATTTATTAAAAAAAATGATTTTTTTCTAAGGGGAATAATTACTTTTTCTCCATCCATTTTAATTGATTACTCATTATTCCTCTCCTCATTCAATTTCCAACAGTTTTAAATTTATCTTTTGGTGCTCCACAGATAGGACATTTATCGGGTATCTTTTTGCTGGTAACATACCCACAAACCTGACAAACATGATAGGCCTTTATTTCGTCCCTGATCACATGATATATGGCACGTTCGTATAATTTTGCGTGAAAGGTTTCGGCATCTCTGGCGTGGCTGAACGCGATAGCGGCGGCTGCCTCGCCTTCTTCCTCAGCATCTTTTATAAACTCGGGGTATTCATTTTCACTGATGGATTTTTCACGTTGAAAGGATTGTTCCAAATTCGTATCCGTATCCTTAACCAGAACATCTTTCACCAAGTTTAGGTGACGGGTAGCATGAACCCTCTCAGCCTCGGCTATGGCGCGAAACAATAGAGCAATTTGTGGAACCCCTTCCTCTTCGGCCTTTTCTGCATACGCCAATAACCTGAAATAAGCCTTTGCCTCGCCGATAAAAGCAGTATAAATGTTTTTTTTAGTCTTTTCTTTCATGGAGAAATCCTCATTTCCTCTTTGTCCCATGTAAATATGCCAGTCTTTCGCTCTTCGTGAATTTCTCAATAGAAAACAGTAACATAATACGTGGCATCTCCTTGAATAACCTGAGGTAATTACCCTCTTTTGGTAGATTTTGTCAAATGTGTCGGTCTGGTGGCCGGCACCTTGAGTCCTTATTTTATTTGGTTAACAGTTTCTTACGGCATCTATGAATTCCTTCAACATCCTAAAATCTTTAACTCCGTCTTTTTCAACACCGCTGGATACGTCAACGCCAAAAGGCTTGATATCCTGGATTACAGCGCAGACGTTTTCTTTGTTAAGACCGCCTGCAATTATAACTTTTCCTGCCATGTCTTTTACCCATGTTGGAAATTGCTGAAAAACACCACTACCTATACTGGCGTCATATATAAAATATTCATAATTGAGATCCAAGGGAGGTCTTTCCTTTGATGCCAATACCAGGTTGGGAACCTGCCTTGCTTCATATATTTGTGTATAATCGAACATATCTGCAACTTCTTGCACGTCACTATATGTTAGACCTACGACGAAGCTCTTTATTCTTCCTTTTGCATATTCTGCAAGTGTTTTGGCTTTATCAGGGGAACAATATCGTTTGCTTTTATGGTAGGTGACCACACCGATTGCGTCATATCCATACGCTATGGCTTTATCTATCTGTTCCTTTGAATTTAAGCCGCAAACTTTAGTAAACATATTTTTACATTTAATCCCATCTAAATCTCACCATCGTCGCATAGACGTCATGGGTTAAATTTTACGAGCGTAACGTCTTCTCCAGGCAGTTCTTCATCAATGATTTGCGAAATTCTCTTCCAGTCACCCCCGGCCAAACCAGCTCCAATCTTGGGGAGTCCTATTTTTTGTCCTTCAGCAAATCCTTCAGACTCTCGAACGGCCTGTTGCCGTGATGAGGCTCTTGCCCGCCCTCCGGCGCCGTTTTGTCATACCATTCCGAAACCTCATCCCGTGAATGCTCATTGTCATGACAGTAGATACACAGCAACTCCCAGTTGCTGCCGTCCGGAGGATTGTTATCGTGATTGTGATCCTTATGATGGACCGTGAGCTCTCGAACTCTCTTGCCTGAAAATTCTCGCCCGCACCGCGCACAGACCCACGGAAACATCTTAAGCGCTCGCTCCCGGTAGGTCTTCTCCCTGCGCTCTCGGTCATGCCGAGCCTCGGCTATGATTTGATCCCGTTTGTCAGAGTCACTGCCCGTCTTCTTCGATGACATGTGGGTACCCTCTATTCGTCCGGTATAGATTAAGTTTAACGCCGCGCATCCCCATTCGATGGGTGCAACTGCGTTGGTGACATTTATCAGAAAGATAGGTTTAATAAAATACATCATTGATTAATTATTATCAACGATTCAGATTTATTGAATATACAACAAAACGCAATTGTTTGTCGCCGTGCTTAAAGATTTTGCATTTAACACCTTCAAGCGGCTCTTCCCAATTTAAGTCCTTAATATTCACTTTATTTTGTAGTATAAATATTTCTCAATTAATAAAATGTCAAACGGTCACGAGTATTCTGCACCTCCGACCGGTTATACCTGATTTAGTAGGAGACTCACATTTTTTATGTCCTCAGAAGAGAGCTCAAAATCAAAGATGCTGAGGTCTTCCCTCATGTGCTGCTCGGAAGTTGTTCCGGTAAGCGGTACAATACCGGAATGACTGAGATATCGAAAAAAGATTTGCGCTTCAGTTTTTTTATAATTCCGAGCAATGGTTCGAACGGTATTGCTGGTCAGAACATGAGGGTTTGCGGTGAGGGTCCAAAAACTCTGGTAGATAACTCCATGATTAGAGCACCAGTGACGCAAGTCTGCATCATACCCCGTTTCCTGATAAAACCGATTTTGTACAACCGCCGGCTTCACGTCGGCATCGGCATGGAGTGACCCAATCACGTCGGTATTGTAACAGTTGCTGATTCCCAACTGACGAGCGCCGCCAGTCTTGTGAATTTTTTCCATTGCGTTCCATACCTTCATCGAAAGCGTGTGTGTTGCCATTGGTGAATGAAGTATTAGAGAATCTACATATTCTGTTTGCAGGTTTTTTTGCGATGCCTCAAAGGATTGGGCGACCTGCAACTCAACAGGGGAATTCTTATCGTATGGCACTTGTCTTGGATCCTGACCGGAAAGTGGGGTAAACTTAGTTTGCAGGAACAAGAATTCACGTTCAATACCATGGTCTTTCAGTCTCTGAAGCGCTGTTCCTACCAGTGGTTCGTTATAGTGTTTCGGTTGACAAGCGGTATCAATCCCCCTAAATCCTGTTTGGATGGCTCTCACAACCAGGTCTGCCGTGCGGTCCTTTTTCCAGGCCGTGCCGTAAATAATCCGCGGCATTTTTACGCCGGCAGACGTTGTTAACCATTTCTGATCTAACATTGTTAAAACTCCCATATTTACCTTGCCGTCAATATGCTGTTGGGTTTGTTTTTAAGATATTATGCAACCATCTATCGGCTATATTTTTTACTCTGGATCTGCCAGTTTGGGCATAACGGATGCGAGATGCCCTGCATCTCTGTTTGAAGAAATAATCTCAGATTTGTACTCATCATTAAATCAGACTATTTGATTTGCAATGCCTTGCGGATATCGTCTTCGTGAATCTCCACATGCTCGTAAGCCCAGGTAATGAACCGCTCAAGCTTGCCATGGCCATGGAATGCATGCATTCCTTCACGGTTAAAATCTTGTTCCGTCATCCCTCTCACGATAACAATGGTATCTTCACGAACTGACCTAAATTGTTCAATGAGTTCCTCGACAGTTAGGCCGTCTAATTTCTTGGTCTGGGTAAGATTAAACCGATCCACATCGAAACCATCCGGCGAGCCCGAACCGCCGGATAAAATATCTTTAAACAACCAATGCATTGAGCGTTCGATGGTAATAAAATGCGCCAGTACTTGTTTAACCGTCCATTTTGCTCCGTCTGTATAAACCTGAATACTCAGCTGGTCATCAGATAACGATCTGAAAAATGATATGGAATTTTTCAAATTTTCTTCGAGTTTAGCGATGATTTCAGTACGTCGGTCAGCCATAAAACCTCTTTATGCACGATGTTCGGTGTTACGTTTTTCGTTTTTGATGTCGTGGATGAATAGGGATAAATTGCTGCTGTTCAGGGTTCATGCCATGATTATAACCATTGGATTTTGATTAAGCCGCACCCACATTTAAGGCGTGCACTTCTTTGTCAAGACGATCTGATAGTAAATCTTCTGTAACCTCAAGATCATATCGCGTTTGAAGATTTAACCAAAACTGAGCTGAAATGCTAAAAAATTTTCCTAAACGGAGTGCCGTATCCGCAGTAATTGATCTTTTACCGTGCACAATTTCGTTGATACGCCTTGGTGGTACGCTTATGTCTTTGGCCAGTCGATATTGACTGATACCCATTGGTTTTAGAAATTCCTCCTCAAGGATTTCACCGGGATGAATGGGAGAAAGTTTTTTCTTAGTCATATTGGCCTCCTAATGATAATCCGTAATCTCTACATCATACGCGTCCTCAGTTTTCCACTTAAAACAAATTCGCCATTGGTCATTGATGCGGATACTGTGCAGCCCTTTTCGGTCACCCTTTAAAGCCTCAAGCCTGTTACCCGGTGGAATGCGTAAGGCATTGAGCTCAGGTGCCGCATCTAACATAATCAGCTTTCTACGCGCCTGATGCTGAACATCCGAGGGAAATTTTTTCGAGAAATTCCTGTTAAATATTTTTTCAGTTTCTTTATCCCGAAAAGATTTTATCATGGCAATATAATAACGCAAAACGTTATTAACGTCAAGCGTTAACTTAAAAGAAACAGTCATTGGAATAATATATTTCGACAGGGTTATAACGCCGTACCTCACAGGCTGAGAGGTACGAACGGTCGTTGTGCAGGCGAATGTTAGATCTCTTTCCTCAATTGGTCAGCAACTGATTGATTCAGTAAATTCTGGGCTTCGATGAGTTTTTTATACTTTGATTCTATTTTCTCGATATTTCGAGACAGAATCGCTTTCAATAAATCGCCTTCCATTTCAGCAACATCGATTCTTTCATAATAGTCCATCGTTTCTTTAAGATGTGCGATAACGATCTTGCCTGTCAAGATTGGGTGGTTATTGGTTACATTTGCATCCTCAAATCTTGTTCCATGTTCAAGTTCAACTTCTAAACCTCTTCGGAAAGAGTTGAGGGGAATACTCATCCCTTTGGTATTAACAATCTTGAGAATGGTGGATGCTTCTTCTTCCGAAACAGTTGGTTCCGTAATTTTGGACCAGTCTTGCAAGCCAATTTCGTTACAGACTCTTTTTACTTCATCAGCAGTAATATACTCTGGCAGTTTCATGTTTTCCTCCTTCTGTGATTGATCAAACTGTTAAACTGAGATGCTGGCGAGACAGTTCACCAGCCGTTGGTTATACGAAGTCTTACCATGTCACCTCAACGA
>ENA-OSEO01003956-OSEO01003956.1-sediment-metagenome-genome-assembly--contig:-NODE-3956-length-16369-cov-4.769335_pt1 | contig 16369 bp, 13 predicted proteins | sample MGYA00237883_ERZ534232 | MGnify/ENA metagenome assembly ERZ534232 | reverse complement strand
CAAAAACACCACCCGGTCGGCGAAGCGCTTGTCCCGGGTTAGGGCGGCGATGCGCCGGATGAACTCCTTGCCCTCGTTGTCCTGGGGGTGGGCCTTGCCCGCGAAGATTAGCTGCATGGGCCGCTTGGGGTCGTTGAGCAGCCGGTCCAGGCGGTCCAGGTCCTGGGTGATCAGCACCGCCCGCTTGTAGGTGGCGAAGCGGCGGGCGAAGCCGATGGTCAGCACGGAGGGGTCGAGCATGACCCCCTGGGCCAGAACGAGCGACGGGCCGAGGCCCTCGCCGGCCCAGCCCTGGCGGACGCACTCCCGGATGTAGTTGATCAGCTTCACCTTGGACCAGTACTGAGCCTGCCAGAGCTGCTCGTCGGGAATGTCGTCGACGAGCCGCCAGACCGAGGGGTCATCGTGGTTGTCCAGCCAGCCGGCGCCAAGGTATTTATCAAACAATAACATCATCTTGGGCTCAAGCCAGGTCGGCAGGTGGACGCCGTTGGTGACGTGGTCTATGGCCGCCTTGCCCGGGGGCAGGCCGGACCAGAGGCCTTGCCACATCCGCCGGGCCACCTCTCCGTGCCTCTGGCTGACGGCGTTGCAGTGGGCCGACATCCTCAGGGCGAAGGCGGTCATGTTGAAGCCGGCCGCGGGCGCCTCCGGGTTGAGGCCCAGCCCGAAGAAGGCCTCCCGATCCAGGCCCAGGTCGGGCCAGTAGGCGGTGAAGTATTTCTCCATCAGGTGGAAGGGAAAGACGTCGTGTCCGGCCGGCACGGGCGTGTGGGTCGTGAACACTGAGGACCGGCTCACCTCCTGGGCGGCCCGCTCGTAGCTCAGCCCCTCCCGGACCCGCTCCCTGATCGCCTCCAGGAGGGCGAAGGCGGGGTGCCCCTCGTTGAGGTGGATCACCGAGGGCCTGATCCCCAGGGCGCCCAGGAGCGTGTAGCCCCCGATGCCCAGGACGATCTCCTGGCGCAGCCGCTGCTCGATGTCCCCGATGTAGAGGCGGGCCGAAATCTGCCTGTTCCAGGGGTCGTTGAGGTCAATGTCCGTGTCCATTAGGTAGAGGGTGACCCGGCCCACGGCCACCTTCCAGACCGAGACGTGGATGGGCGGCTCGATCAGGGGCACCCGGACCACGAGTTGCTTCCCGTCCCCGTCCCAGACCCGGACGATGGGGGCCGAGTCCCGGTCCACGGGCTCGTCGGCGCCCTCCTGCCAGCCGTCCTCCCGTATCTTCTGGCGGACGTAGCCTTCGGGATACATGAACCCCACGGCCACCAGGGGGACGCCCAGGTCGCTGCATTCCTTGAGGTGGTCGCCGGCCAGAAAGCCCAGGCCGCCGGCGTAGAAGGGCAGGGAGCGGTGCAGGCCGTACTCGGCCGAGAAGTAGGCTACCGGCCGCGAGCCGGGATCATCGACCTTCTCCCCGAACCACTCGCCCTTCGAGGCGACGTAGTCCTGGAAGCTGGCCAGGACGGCGTCGTAGCGCCGCAGGTACTCGGCGTCCCCGGCCGCGGCCTCCAGGGCCTCCCGGGGCAGCTCCTTGAGCGTCCTGATGGGGTTGTGAACGCTCTCCTTCCAGACCTGGCGGTCCAGCATCTTGAAGAGCATCCTGGCTTCCGGGCGCCAGCTCCACCAGAGGTTGAGGGCCAACTGGCCCAAGCCGGCCAGTCGTTCCGGAAGATCAAAGGAAACCTGGGGAGGCGCTTCGGCCACGGGCGGATTCCTTGTTACTTTGATTCGCCCCGGGGCGGATCGATCCGACAAGTTTAGCCTAGGCCGCGGGCCGGGGCCAGTCAAGGTCAATGGCCGGCCGCCCTCCGGGCCGGCTCGGCTTCTTGACAGCTTTTTGGGGAGGTTTAGGGTATAATGAAAATAGAGTTTCACGGCCTCGTGCAGGGGGCGATCATGAGGTGTGTGGAGTGCTACAGCGATCAACCCCGCATCACCCCCCTCCTGGGGGCGGCCGAATGTCTCAGGAGTCACACCCAGTACATCTGTTCGACCTGCGGCCGTTACGTCTGCATCGAAGGTGAGGAGACCGGCCGCTATCGCTGGAAGTATCCCTTCAAGGACTGCGACACCGCCCTGCTCTACCTCAAGACGGCCGAGATCGTCTCCGGCCGCAACTGTGGGATATACGAGCTCCAGGCCGAGGCCGGGCGGACCTTCGCCAAGATTTTTCCGACCAAGCAGGACCTGCTGGCCTACCTGCAGAACAACCCGGGCACGACCTGCCCCACGGCCAAGCCGGTCTACCTCTTCAAACGCTATTTTCCGGTCGAAACCAGCCAGATCAGAAAGCTGACCGAGGCCGAGGTGCAGCGCTATCTGGCCGAGCAGGAAGCCCTCCTGGCCAGGATGAAGAAGCGGGCCTGATTCCCTCTCCCGGACCGGCCGGCGCCGCCTCCCTCCTTGCCTGATGATCAGGCTCGGTGTTATCGTCCTCCCGGCGTTCCTCTCCACTTCAGGCAAGGAAGTGAGCCCGGTGCCCCCAACCAGGCCGCCCCAACGATCTTCGGGCTATCGCTGGCTGGTCTTCGGCCTCCTGGCCGGGGCCTATTTCATGGTCTATTTCCACCGCACCTCCCCGGCCGTGGTCGCCCTGGACCTGATGCGCGACCTCAAGGCCGGCGGCGGCCTGATCGGCCTTTTGGCCTCGGCCTACTTCTACCCCTACGCCCTGATGCAGCTTCCGGCCGGCCTGCTCTCGGACTCCTGGGGGCCGCGCCGGACCATAACCGTCTTCTTCGCCCTGGCCGGCCTGGGCTCGATCCTCTTCGGCCTGGTCGGCTCGGTGGGCTGGGCCATCGTCGCCCGGGTCCTGGTCGGCCTGGGCGTGTCCATGGTCTTTGTCCCGACCATGAAAGCCCTGACCCTCTGGTTCAAACGCGACCAGTTCGCCTCGATGATGGGCCTTCTCATGGCCGTCGGCGGCCTGGGCGTGCTCGGGGCGGCCACCCCCCTGGCCTACCTGAGCAGCCTCCTGGGCTGGCGGGGCAGCTTCGTGGTCATCGGCGGCGGGACCCTGGTGATCACCCTGGCCATCTGGCTCCTGGTCCGCGACCGGCCCCAGGACCTGGGCCTGCCGCCCGTGGAGGAGGCCCCGGCCAGGGAGGCGGGCCCGGCGGCGGGAGTCTGGCAGGGGGCCCGGCTGATCCTGGGCAGCCGGTCCTTCTGGCCCCTGGCCCTCTGGTTCCTCTTCGAGCCGGCCTTCTTCTTCGCCTTTGCCGGGCTGTGGGGCGGGCCCTACCTGATGCACGTCTACAGCCTGAGCAAGGCCCAGGCCGGCGGGGTCCTGTCCATGATCGCCGTGGGCATGATCTTCGGCTCCCCGCTGCAGAGCTATCTCTCGGACCGCGTCCTCCGCTCGCGCAAGAAACCGCTGGTCGCGGCCACCCTGGTCGTGCTCCTGATCAGCACGGTCCTGGCCTTTTACCCGGCCGGACTCAACCTGGGGCTGCTCTACCTCCTCTGCCTCCTCCTCGGCCTCTTCGCCGGGGCGGTGCCGGTGGTCGCCTTTGCCTCGGCCAAGGAGCTCTTCCCCCTGGCCGCGGCCGGCACGGCCACCGGCCTGGTCAATCTGATGGCCTTCCTGGGCCCGGCCCTGACCCAGGTCCTGATCGGGCTCGTCCTGGAGGCCCAGGGCAAGATCAACGGCGTCTACCCGCCGGCGGCCTACGGCCGGGCCTTCCTGATCTTCTTCGGCTGCGCCGTGGCCGCCCTCCTGGCCTCGCTCAGCCTCAAGGAATCCTTCGGCGCCGGGGCGGCGGCGGATTGATTCCCCCGCCTTGACACCCTCACCCGACCCAGGCCAGAATGGCTCCACCTCCTTAAAATCGAGGCCCGACCATGAAAGTGGAGCTCCTGACCATCACCCCCGACGCCGAAAGACTCATCGAGCAGGCCGGCCGGACGGCCTACCAGTCCTTTGACAAACAAGCCCCCGGCAGCGAGCGGAAGTTCATCCGGATGCTGGTCAAACTGGGCCATACCTCGGTCCTGGAGCACGCCTGGGCCACCTTCCGGATCTCCGGGGTCTCCCGGACCCTGACCCACCAGCTGGTCAGGCACCGGCTCTGCTCCTTCACCCAGGCCTCCCAGCGCTACGTCAACGAGAAGAACTTCGGCTACGTCACTCCGGGCTCCATCGAGGACAGGCCCGAGGCCCTCAAGCTGTTCGACGAGCTGATGGCCCAGGCCCGGCGGACCTACACCGCCCTCCAGGAGCTGGGCGTGCCCAACGAGGACGCCCGCTTCACCCTGCCCAACGCCGTCAACAGTGAGATCGTGGTCTCGGCCAACCTGAGGGAGTGGCGCCACATCATCACCCTGCGCGGCCACCGGGCGGCCCAGTGGGAGATCCGGCTCATGGCCCTGGAGATCCTAAAAATACTCAAGCGCCAGGCCCCCAGCGTCTTCGAGGACCTGGAGGTGGACGAGGAGCGCCAGGCGATCAGGGAGAGGGCGACCTGAAATCAGGCCCGAGTCCCGGCTGTGATGGAAAACCGCCGCCCTTCAGGCGGCCAGGCGGGCCGAGACCGGAGCGGCCGGGTTGACCTCCGGCCAGTAGCGGCCGCCCCTCAGGGCGGCGATCAGGTCCGGGCCGGAGGCGATCCGATCCTGGAAGACGGTCACCACCCGGCCCAGCTCCTCGAGGCTGTGGGCGTCGCTGCCGCCCACCTCGCGGAGCGGGTAGCGGCGGCGCCAGGCTCTGACCAGGTCATTCTCCCGGGGCCGGTTGCGGCCGTTGAGGCCCTCGACCAGATGGCAGAGGCCCTCCCGGACCAGGCCTTCGGCGGCCGGCCTGTCCTGGCGGAAGGGGTGGGCGATGACGGCCTCGCCCCCCGCGGCCCTGACCCAGGCCAGGAGGTCCCTGGCCTCGAGCCCCGGCGGCGGCTGGTCCCGGGGCCCGAAGAGGAGGAAATCGCCCTCGGCCGTGGCGTACTCCTGGCCGGCCAGGACGACCAGGCCGTCGGCCTGGAGGCCTTCCCGGATGAGCCGCCCGGCCAGGGCCGGATAGTGATCGGTCAGGCAGACGCCGTCCAGGCCCAGGGACCTGGCCCGGCCGAGGACGTCGGCCAGCTCCAGCTCGCTGCAGGGCGAGAGACTGGTGTGGACGTGCAGGTCGAAGCGCATGGACAAAAGGTGATCATCCCGGGCGGCCTGGTCAAATCGTTTCTATTGGCCCTCTTTCGGGCTCGTCATCGGCTCGACCGATAGATCGGGAGGCTGGCCCCGGTGCCCTCGCGCTGCCTGCTCATAATCCTGGACGGCCTGGGCGACCGGAGCCACGAGTCCCTGGGCGGCCGGACGCCCCTGGCCGCGGCCCGGACGCCCCACCTGGACGAGCTGGCCCGCTTAGGGGCCAACGGGCTCTTTCACGCCGGCGAGCTGGGCCTGGCCCTGCCCAGCGAGGACGCCCACTTCGCCCTCTTCGGCTGCGACGCGGCCGAGTTCCCGGGCCGGGGCCTGCTGGAGGCCCTGGGCGCGGGCCTGGAGGCGCGGCCGGGCGAGGTCTACCTCCTGGCCAGGCTCCTGGCCGCGGTCGAGGAGGAAGGCGGCCTGAGGGTCCTGGCCTACGACCCGCCCTGGGAGCGGCGGGAGGCGGAGGAGCTCTTTTCGAGCCTGGCCGGCCTTAGCGACCGACACCCCGATCTCTCCCTCACCCGGACCAGAGGCCTGGAGGCCATCCTGACCCTGCGGGGCCCGGCCTCGCCCTGGCTGACCGATTCCAGCCCCCTGGTCGAGGGCCGTTGCCTGATGGAGGTGCGGCCCTGGCGGGAGTGGGCCGATGATGGGGTCACCCTGGCCGCGGCCGGGTCGGTCAACGACTTCCTGGTCTCGGCTCACCGGACCCTGAGAGGCCACCCGGTCAACCTGGAACGGCAGCGGCGGGGCCTGCTCCCCCTCAACGCCCTGGCCACCCAGCGGCCCGGCCGGCTCAGGGAGGTCAGGCCCTTCAAGGAGCGCTGGGGGCTCAGGGCGGCCACGGTCTCGTCCGGCCTGGTCTACTGGGGCCTGGCCCGCTTCCTGGGCCTGGAGGTGATCGCCCAGCGGGACACGGCCGATCCGGCCGCCGACCTGGCCGGACGGCTGGAGACCGCCCGGCGGCTCCTGGCCGACTTCGACCTGGTCCACGTCCACACCAAGTCCCCGGATCAGGCCGCCCACACCAAGAACCCGGCGGCCAAGAAGGAGGTCCTCGAGGCCCTGGACCAGGGCCTGGGCCGGGCCATCGGGCCGCTCCTGGACGATCCGGAAGTGCTCCTGGTCCTCACCTCGGACCACTCCACGCCCTCGGCCGGCCCGCTGATCCACTCGGGCGAGCCGGTCCCGCTAATTATGGCCGGCCGGGGGGTCCGCCGGGACGGGGTCAGCCGCTTCGACGAGGTCAGCGCCGCCGCCGGGGCCCTGGGGCTGGTCAGGGGCCGGGAGCTGATGAACCTGATCCTGAACCATCTCGACCGGGCCAAGCTGCGGGGCCTCATGGACGGCCCGGAAGATCAGCCCTTCTGGCCGGGCCCCTGGCGGCCGCTGAAGGTCTAGAAGCCGGGGAGGCGAAAATGCACGACCTGGGCGTCGTTCACGGCCGCTTTCAGGTCCTCCACAACGACCACCTGGTCTACCTCCTGGCCGCCAAGGCGCGCTGCCGGCACCTGGTCGTCGGCGTCACCAACCCGGACCCGAGCCTGACCCGGGACGACCCGGCCGACCCGACCCGGAGCCGGCCGGAGGCCAACCCCCTGACTTACTGGGAGCGCCAGGCCGTCCTCAAGGCCGTCCTCAGCCAGGAGGGCCTGGGCCTCAGCGACTTCTCCATCGTGCCCCTGCCCATCAACCGCCCCGAGCTCTACCGCTACTACGTGCCCCTCAAGGGGGTCTTCTTCCTGACCATCTACGACGATTGGGGCGAGAGGAAGCTGGCCGTGTTCGAGTCGCTGGGCCTGACCACCGAGGTCCTCTGGCGGCGGCCCCTGGCCCAGAAGGGCCTGACCTCGACCGGGGTTCGCCGGCTGATCGCCCGGGGCCAGGCCTGGGAGCACCTGGTCCCCCCGGCCGCCTTGAGGGTGATGAAGGAGCTCAAGGTGATCGAGAGGATCGCCGCTCTGGCCGGGGCCTGATCCAGGCCCCGGCCAGAGCAGAGCGGCCGGCCGATCAGGCTAGCCGGTCAGCTCGGAGGTGCAGGCCGGACAGCGGGTCGCCTTGAGGTTGACGCTGGTCAGGCAGAAGGGGCACTCCTTGGTCGTCGGGGCGGCCGGCTCCTCCTTCTGGCGCATCGTGTTCATGCCCTTGATCAGCAGGAACACAGAAAAGGCCACGATCAGGAAGCTGATGATCGTGTTCAGGAACTGACCGTAGTTCAGGGTCACCGCGCCGGCCTTCTGGGCCGCGGCCAGGCTGGCGTAGGGACCGGCGGCGGCGCCCTGCTTGATCACCAGGAAGAATTCAGAGAAGTCAACGTTGCCCAGGATAAAGCCGATGGGCGGCATGATCACGTCGTCCACCAGCGACTTGACTATGGTCCCGAAGGCGGCCCCGATGATGATGCCCACGGCCATGTCGACCACGTTGCCCCGCATCGCGAATTCCTTGAATTCCTTCCACATGGCTCCCCTCCTCTGAGCCGCCCCGGGGCCGGCCCGGTTCTCTCCCCGAACGTCTGGACGAGCGCTGCCTGATCCAAGGATAACCCGGCGCGGGCGATTTGGCAAAAGGCGCCGGATCAGTGGCGATTAGTTTCCAGCGGCCGGGCCGAGCTCAACCGGCGCCAAGGGCTTGCGGCCGGCCCCGGCCGGGGCCGATGGAGCCGGCCCGGCCGTCCGGTCACTTGACCCTGACTTTAACCCCGGCCGCCGCCTCGAGCAGGGTGATGACCGAGGACTGGTCCTGCTGGCCCAGGCCGGCCGCGCTGGCCGCGGTCAGGATCTGGTGGGCCATGTTGGTCAGATAGAGGGGCACCTTCTCCAGCCTGGCGCTCTCCACGGCCAGGCCGATGTCCTTGCGGAGCAGGTCCACGGCGAAGCCGGTCTGGGTGAAGTCGCCCTTGAAGATGTAGCCGGGCACCCGGTTGTCGAGCATGAAGGAGTTGCCGGCGCTGACCCGGATGACCTCGTAGAGCGTCTGAGGATCGGCCCCCAGCTTGACCCCCAGGACAAAGGCCTCGGTGATGGCCAGCAGGTTCACCCCGACCAGGATCTGGTTGATCATCTTGACCGTCTCGCCCATGCCCACGCCGCCGACGTGGAAGATGGTCTTGCCCATGACCTCCAGGATGTCCCGGTGCTCCTCCAAGAGCTCCTTGTCGCCGCCGACCATGATGGTCAGGGCGGCCTTCTGGGCCCCGACGGTGCCGCCCGAGACCGGGGCGTCCATGAAGCGGACCCCTTTCTTGGCCGCCTCGGCGGCCACCAGGAGGCAGGTGTGGGGAGCCAGGGAGGTCATGTCGATGAGCGTCGCTCCCGCGGCGGCGCCCTCGAGCACGCCGGCCTGTCCCAGAACAGCCTCCTTGACCTGGGGGTCGGCCGGAAGAATGGTGATGATGACCTCGGCCCCCCGGGCCGCCTCGGCGCAACTGGCCGCCGTCGCGGCGCCCAGGGCCTTGAGCTCGGCCACGGGCGCCGGGTTGAGGTCGTAGACGGTCAGGGCGTAGCCGGCCCTGACCAGGTGCTGGGACATGGGCTTGCCCATGGCCCCGAGGCCGATGAAGGCAATGGATTTCTTGGTCATTGGAAGCCTCCGTCGCGGGTTTTTCTCGTGATTATGGAACGATTGATTGCCTCGACCCCGTCCCGGCAAGGTCGGCCGCTTCTGCCCACGATCGCTTTGGCCAGGTCCCGGTTAGTCCCGATCGGTCTGGCTGGCCCCGGGCCCTTCAGGTCAGGGGGCGGCCTCGCAGGAGAAGCCAGATGTCTCGGATAGTGTAACCTAACATGATCGCTCCGGAAATGGGCACAACGATGTACCAGAGCGTCTTGGGCCAGGCCAGAATCGGCGACTCGTCCGTGGCCCGCATGGCCAACTGCCAGCCTTCACCGCTCAGGACCGCTAAGAAAACCAGCGACAGGAAGTTGAGAAAGAGCTCCAGAACCCGCCCGGCCGTCTTGCCGGCCAGCCAGAGAGGGATGAAGTCCACCCGGAAATGGGTCCTCTCCCGCCAGAGCACGGCCGAACCGAAAAAGACCATCCAGATAAAGCCGAACTCTATTATCTCGTCGGCCCAACCCATGGAGGCAACGGGCACGAACCTGACGAACACCCCGGCCGCGATCAGAATCAGCAGGCCCACCAGGCTGGCCACGCTGCTCCACTTCAGGATGGCGGCGAGGCCCCTGTCAGCTCTCTTCAGGATCTCCGTCTTCACCGGGCCTCCTCCCGCCTCAGAGCTGGGCGCCCATGATCAGGTTGGGCACCCAGGTCACCAGTCCCGGGATGCAGGTGATCAGGGCCAGCCCCACCAGGAAGGCCAGCAGATACCACTTCAGCTCCGAGGCCAGCCGCCAGAGGGGCACCTGGCCGACGCTGGCGACGGTGTAAAGGACCATGCCCACCGGCGGCGTGAGCAGGGCGATCATCACGTTGAAGGTCATCATCACCCCGAAGTGAACCGGGTCGATGCCGACCTTGTCCAACAGGGGCATGAAGATGGGGATGGTCAGGAGCATGACCGAGATGGCTTCCATGAAGCAGCCCAGGACCAGGAGAATGAGATTGATGATCAGGAGGATCACCAGGGGGTCCTTACTGAAGGCCAGGAGCCCCTTGATGACCGCCTCGGGCACCCGCTGCTGGATGAGAAGCCAGCCGAACAGGCCGGCCGCGGAGATGATGAACATGACCCGGACGGTCTGCTCCAGGGTGGTCCAGAGTATGTCCAGCAGCCCCTTGAGGGTGACCTCCCGGTAGACCAGGAGGCTGATGGCGATGGCGTAGAGCGCGGCCACCACCGAAGCCTCGGTGGGCGTGAACACGCCGGTCAGGATTCCGCCGATGATGATGACCGGGGCCAGATAGGCCGTCCAGGCGGCCAGGCCGCTGCTCACCAGCTCCCGAAAGGTGGCCCTCTTCTCCCTGGGGTAGTTGCGCCTGACCGAGGTGATGTAGACCGTGACCATCATGCCCAGGCCCATGATGAGGCCGGGAATGAAGCCGCCCAGGAAGAGCCGGCCCACCGAGACGCCGGTCAGGCTCCCGAAGATGACCAGGGGGATGCTGGGCGGAATGATGGGCCCGATGGTGGACGAGGCGGCGGTGACGGCCCCGCTGAAGGCCGGGCTGAAACCGGCCCTGACCATGGCCTGCATGGCCACCATGCCCACCCCGCCGGCGTCGGCGATGGCCGAGCCGGACATGCCGGCGAAGACCATGCTCTGGACCACGTTGACGTGCCCCAGGCCGCCGCGGATGTGTCCGACCAGGCGCTGGCAGAAAATGAAGATGCGCTGGGTCATGCCGCCGGTGTTCATCAGGCTGCCGGTCATGATGAAAAAGGGAATGGCCAGGAGGGTGAACCCGACGCTGCTCGAGTACATCCTTGCCGGGACCATGATCAGGACTTCCGGTTCGCCCAGCACCACGAAGAAGATCGCCGCCGTCAGGCCCATGCACACGGCCACGGGCAGTCCGATCAGGATCAGGAACAGCAGAACCGCGAAAATGGCGGCGGTCATCATGGCCTGGCCTCTTCCCTTTCAGGTTGGTTCAATCACGCCTTTCCGTCCGGCTATTTCTTCCTCGTCTCCTCGGCCAGCTTGAGCATGACCTTGACGTTGTCCATGCCGTAACGCTGGAATATCTTCTCGTTGGCCGGCTTGGCCGCCTCCCTGAAGGCGGCGATCTCCGGCTTGCTGATCTGGACGCCGGCCTTCTCCATCTTGGCCAGCAGATCGTTCTCCTCGTCGTTGAGGATCTGGCGGGCCTTGGCGCCGGCGGCCTGGCTCTCCTCCTTGAATATCTTCTGCTGCTCCGGGCTGAGCTTGGCCCAGCTCTTGGGATTCATGACCTGAATCGAGCAGCTGTAGGCGTGGCGGGTCAGGGCCACGTACTTCTGAACCTCATAGAACTTCTGGTAGTAGATGGCGCTGAGCGGGTTCTCCTGGCCGTCGACCACGTTCTGGGCCAGGGCCATGTAGAGCTCGGGCCAGGCGATCTTGGTGACCACCGCGCCCAGGCCCTCGAAGAGGGTCTGGAGGTGGAACTCCGGGGGCACCCGGATCTTCAGGCCCTTGACGTCCTCGGGGGTCAGGACCGGCCGCTTGTTGTTGGTCAGATTCCTGAAGCCCCACTCCCAGTTGGACAGGAGGATGAAGCCCGACTTCTCGAAAAGCGGGGCCAGCCAGTCCATTCCCGGCCCGTCCAGGGTCCGGTGGGCGTGGTCGTAGTCATCGAAGAGGAAGGGAATCTGGGCCGTGGCGCAGGCCTTGACGTAATACTCGAGCTGGCCCTGGGTGTTGAGGCTCATGTCCAGGGTGCCCAGCTTGACCTGCTCGCACTGCTCAGGCGGCGAGCCCAGGGTGTTGGCCGGATAGACAGTCACCTCGACCTGTCCGTTGGTCCGCTCCTTGACCTTCTCGGCGAACTGCTTGGCCGCGGCGTGGAGCGGATGCGACTCGTCCACGTAGTGGGAGAGACGCATCTTGATGGGCCCGGCCGCCGATCCGGTGGCCGGTCCGAACAGGAAGACCATTAAAGTTGCCATCAAGACAATCAACACGACTCGATCCAGTCTCATTACGACGACCCCCTTTTCTCCTCTGATCCCCAATCGGGGACCGATAAACAAGCTGTAAGTCAATCTGGTTGTGCCTTAATTCCCCCGCAACAGCCCCTCACCTCTCGATCTCGGCCTCGCGGCCATCTTGAGGTATCGATAAGTTGCCCGACTAGCGATCGTCCCGGCCGCCGGCCCCGTCGCGGGCCGGGCCCGCCTAGCCCGGGCCGCCCTGAAAAGACTCGTCTTCGTTCTGCTCGACCACCTGGAGGGTGAAATAAGCGGCGTTGGCGATGTGGGCCTTCATTATCCTGATCGCTTCCTTCTTGTCCCGGCGCTCCAGGCAGTCCACCAGCTGACCGTGCTCCCGCCAGGTCTGGAGCCAGGAGCTGTCCTTCCTCACGCTCAGGGCGCGCATCCTGAGGACCAGATCCTTCAGGTCGGCGATCAGCCTGATGAGGTAGGCGTTGCCCGTGGCCCGGTAGATGAGGTCGTGCAGCCGGGTGTTCATCTCGAACAGCTTCTTGATCTTGGTCTCTCGATCGACCGAGGTCGAGTCGGTCAGCTCCCTGGCCCGCTGCAGGATCAGCTTCAGCTCGATGAGGTCGTCGGGCGTGACGCCGTCGCAGGCCAGTTCGATGGCGTAGGCTTCCAGAACGCCCCTGATGCCCAGAACCTCATTGATGGTTTGGGAGCTGAGCGGCGAAACCCTGACCCCGCCCTGGGGCACCCGCTCGACGAATCCGGCCTGCTGGAGGCGGTGAAAGGCCTCCCGGATGGGCATGCGGCTGACCTGAAGCTCTTCGGCCAGCTTGGCCTGGAGCAGCCGGGAGCCGGGCCTGATGTCGCTGGTGACGATGCGTTCCTTGAGGAACTCGTAGACCTGATCCGAGATGGACCGGGAAGGCTTGAAAATTATTTTGTTCAACCAGTTATCCTCGCGTTTTCGCCAGGGAAATCAGCGTTAGGAAACGGACTCTCTTCTAAAGGTTCGGAGCGCAGATATTCTCCTGCCGACAGCTGCCGGGTTACGGCGAACCGGCCGCAGGCAATTATGGGATCCAGGGATCCATTCTCTCGCCCGCCTTTTCAAATGTCAAGGGTAAGACCTTCCAGTGAGCGAGACAGGCAAAAGGGGCCGCTTCAAATAGGAGCAAAACCGCCTAATATCCTCTTGCGCAAGTCTAAGAGTGAGTACTCCACCGCCGAGCACTCAGGGTATGATGTCACCGCAAGCGTATCCGCGCCACTCATGACTATCCTTGCGACCGTCCGTAGGCACGCCCCTCGATAGGGCCCGATCGCTCCTGCTCACATACCGCATTTTGCCACGCTGTCACCGCACGAAAGAGATTGCCTGTTCAACCAGGCCCGCCTATACTCGCAATAGTTGGCGAATGTTAATAGACATAGGGCTGTGGAGGCATTACAAATGAAGCTTGTTAAGACAGAAGTTCTTCTGGATAAGGGAGATTTCTCCTCGACAGAGGATTGGTGCAGGATATGCCGGCAAATTGAAACATCGATTAAGGCCGTGGAATGGCCGCCGGGAAGCGGCAGCTTCACTATTCATGCGCAATCGGGAAAGAAACGTGGCCAAGGTAGTGGCGTGAAACCAATCAAGGACATCTTCATAAGTAGGCTAAAGGATTATGGATGGAAGATCGAGACAAGGCTCGCTATTGCTACTGGAATGCAGCCAGGGCCCGTCGACGCGACCATCACCGTTGCCGATAGACTCTTCGCGGTGGAATGGGAAACTGGCAATATCTCATCCAGTCACCGCTCCCTAAACAAGCTGGCCTTAGGAATCCTTAGGAAAATATTTGTTGGCGGGATTCTGATCCTCCCAACAAGGGAGCTGTATCAGTATTTGACAGACAGAGTTGGCAATTTCAGAGAGCTGGCCCCGTATTTCGAACTATGGAAGTCATTGAACTGTGAAGAAGGGTTTCTGGGAGTCATTGCAGTTGAACATGATTACGCAAGCACAAATGTGCCCAGAATTCCGAAAGGGACCAATGGGCGTAGCTTAGCTTAGTTATTTATTTTTTTGCAGCATTAAAATATATTCAGTACGCATAGTATTCGCCATACCAGTAATTTGCCGCTCTATTCTTTTCAAGCAATTTAAATGTTTTGATTTACTAATCTCAATAAGCGTCTCGTCAATACCTGGTACTTCCCTTGGGTTAACTCCTAAAATCTTAGACAGTTGATTATTATTAGTTCCCACAACTATACTGCAAATATGGCCGTCTTTAAGAACACGAGAGCATTCTGAGATCACCATTTCCATATCTGACAAATATAGACTATATTTATCTTTAAGATTTCTCCCCCGGAGACCAATCATACCCTGCCGGAGGCTATTTATATCAATCCCCATGGATTTAAGATGATATTCGTCATTCTCGAGATAATCAATTGCGAAACTGTAAGGTGGTGAAAAAATAATCCCATCGATGGAGGCATCTTCTACCGGCAGCTTCCTTGCGTCGCCGGAAATGGCCGTGGCGCTACCGAGATCAATGTGTAGCCGGTTAATTGCCTGCTGAATCTTCTCGGCCACAAAATAATAGCGTTCAAGAATTGCCTTGAATTGCTCTTTAAACGTTTTCCTGTTACTTCTTTGTGCATAACCTTTTGCGTCGAGGAACGCCAATAAAAGGTAGTTGTAGGCATCTTCATTGGCCGAGGTTGCCGCTTGCGAGCGGACCGTTGGGTGGCATAAGGGGTCTTGACAAAAAAGAGAAGCCTGTTCCTGAGAAGGTGAGTGGGGAACCTCCTGTTGAAGCCCGTTAAAATGCTCCAATGTCTTTGGGAACGATCTAATTGCCTCACCAATCGCCTCAAGTGGGATGGTAAGACCTGCTATCTTGGCCTTGGTCATAAATTCGCAAAAAGGGCTGGCATCCACGCCAAGGGAGTTGATGCCCATCAGCGACGCCTCGATCAGCACGGTGCCGGAACCCATCATGGGGTCAAGCACAATGTCTCCAGGCTTGAGGCCCATTGCATTGATTAATCCTTTTATCATTTGAGGATGAAATTTGCCCCGATAAGGGAAAAGTCCGTGAGTACCATAACCTGTCTTAAACTGGTTTGATTTGAAAAATGATTTAAGCCTTGACGAAGAGTGTTGAGCAAGTCTCAGCGGCTCACCATGGCACATCAGAAAATGCCGAGTCGGTTGGCCGCTCACTTCCGCAAAGTAGGCCCCGTTCGCAATGATTTCGGCCTCTGAAAGGAGTTGGCTCTCGTAGAAGGCTAGTTCGAGCTCGTAAACCTCGTTAAGCTGAGGGACGAGCCTCAGTTGTCCTGGAAACAACTTGTCGTAAAGAGTGATTGCAAGGATCTCGGGTATAGATCTGTAAGCTGAGCTTCTTGCGACAGGAATAATTGGCATTGTTTCACCTAATGTCGTGTTCTCTTGAGGCATTCAAGTAATTCCTCAAGATCCGATCTTCGATAGAGCCTGTAAGAATTCACCGGGTGACGCAAGGGAACTAGTTTGCCACTACGATCCCAGTTTCTCAGGGTTTCCGCCGTGACGCCTAAGAAACGTGCAGCTTCCTGTATCTTCATGTATTCCTTAAAATTACTCATCGCATGACAGGCCTCATCTCATCGTAATCAGTAACCTTATAAAACATTAGAAACTTAATGTCAAGGAGTTATTTATATATACCGATATAATGGCATTATCCGCTGGAATAAGCGGTATGTCTGGCGAGATTCATTCTATTCTCGCGCGCTGGGACTCCGAACGAAAATTGATGAAGTTCGCACGAGTCTCAACTTGATTTGGCTTTGTTAGAGATAGAGAGATGGTAGCGTATGGAACAAAGAACATAAGTTGCAAGGGACAAGGATTGGCCTTGAGATTTGCCCCGGCGGCCCGCCCCCCAAAGGCGGCCCGCCTATTTGTCGGGATCAGTTCAGCGGGAAGACAAAAGAGCTGACCTTGACCCTGGCCGCGCTGAGAGCCCGGATGTCCCAGCCGCCGTTGCTCGACTGCCAGGCCGTGCGCCAGGCGCCGTTGTTGATCCGGTAGGAGAAGGTGACCGCGTTGCCCTGGCGGACGCTCAGTCGGCCTTCCATGACGAGCTGGTTCAGGTTGAGATTGTTCAGGATCGGCGGATTGGTCGAGTACCACTCCCGGTCCAACAGATCCACCTGGACGTTGGTGTGAACCAGCAGGGAATTGGTCCCGCTGTACAGCTCGCCGGTCTCCTCGTCCCGGTAGCGCCACTGGCCGGGGAGCAGAATCAGGGACAGGTTGGGCTGGTAGAAGGGGCGGCCGTCACGGTAGCGCTCGCCGACGATGTCGTTGGCCAGCCTGAACTGGTAGCCGTAGCCCTGGCGGAGGTTGCGAAAGACGCCCAGGGCGGCCGACCAGTTGAAAGTCCTGGCCACGGCCCCGCTGCCGCCGCTGACCCTGAGCTCGATCTCGGTGTCGATGTCCTCGTCGCTCATGTCCGGAAGAGCGTTGTGGGAAACCTGGTAGGCCCCCCCGGCCACCCGGGTCGTGCAGCCGTTGTCGCGGACCAAGGTGTAGCTCTCCCCGGCGGGCCGCGAAATGACCGCCGCCGCCGGCACGGGCAGCACGCCGCTGGAATTGACCACGCCGCCGTTGAACTGGTAGTCAATGTTCCGGTTGGC
>ENA-OSEO01003955-OSEO01003955.1-sediment-metagenome-genome-assembly--contig:-NODE-3955-length-16372-cov-9.178153_pt1 | contig 16372 bp, 8 predicted proteins | sample MGYA00237883_ERZ534232 | MGnify/ENA metagenome assembly ERZ534232 | reverse complement strand
CTCTTCTCCCTGATCGGGGTCTTCTTCGGGCTTTTAGTCACCGGCAAGCCTTTCGGCATCATCATGACCGGGATCGGGGTCATCAGTCTGGCCGGGGTCGTAGTCAACAACGCCATCGTCCTGATCGACTATTACCGGCAGCTCATGGACCGGGGCTGGCCCAGTCGGCAGGCCCTGGAACGGGCCGGGCTGGTGCGCTTCCGGCCGGTCATGCTCACGGCCATCACCACCATTCTGGGCCTTCTGCCCATGGCCACGGGGGTCAGCTTCAATTTCAAGAAATTCACCCTGGAACTGGGCACCGAATCGTCGCAGTGGTGGAGCCCCATGGCCGTGGCTGTGATCTTCGGCCTGGCCGTGGCCACCCTCTTGACCCTGGTCGTGGTCCCGGTCCTTTGCTCCCTGGCCCGCAGCACGGCCAAACTGGTCGGCAAAACGACCGAAAAAAATGGTCCATCCGAATAAAAAAGTTGTGGATTTTTTTCATGTCCCGAGCAGACGGTCTGAACGGTAAGCGTTAACTTGACCAGGCCATTGCCCGCTTCTTTCAACTTGGCTGGCAGAAGTGGATTCCTGCTTGCGCAGGAATGACGCATAGTTGGCACCGTCATTCCCGCGCAAGCGGGAATCCAGACATTGATACCAAGGATTACTTGCAGCCTCCGGTAAGGTTGTTTTTCCGGGACTTCGATGTTACCATCAGCCCAAGTCCCTCAGATCGTCTTTTCCAGATAAGGAGGAAGCACTAAGTGGCCGAAAACACCGAAGTGAAGCCCGTTGTTCCCGAAAGCAACGCCATCTTCCGAGGTTTGGAAAACCTGCCCCCGGCCCTGTGGGAGGACCTCGAGTCTCAAAAACCAGATCAGGTCTGTCGCCGGGCCGGGGTCATTTATCGGCCCGAGTCCGGCTATGTCGTCCCTTTTTTGGGCGTCGACCATCTAGTTCAGTCGGAATCAAGGTCGATTATTGTGCCGGAAGGGGCCAGGCGGCCCGGTTTCCAGGCCGGTCTGGTTCTGATCAATTATCTCGTCCATGCCAGCGAAGCGGGTTTGTCCGGCCGGATGGTCACGGCCAGGGAACTCGACGGCGGCGCTCTTTTTTTCCAAGGCCCCCACGCCCTGTCCACGGCCCCGGTTCTTGAAAAATTCGAACGCCGCGCCCAGGGCATGACGACCAAGGCCCAAGCCCTGGGGGCTACGCCGGTGAAGGGCGGCGACGCGGCCTTCCGCCTGCTGGCTTTGCCCAAGGTGCTCCTGGCCTATACCTTGTACGAGGCTGACGAAGAGTTTCCGGCCCGACTGACCATCACTTTCGACGCCCACATCGATCGCCATCTGCCCCTAGATTCCATTTGGGCTTTGGTCAACGTGATTTCCAACCGCCTGGCTCAATGACTCTTGATTGATGGGCGACGAGATTTTCGGCGCCGCGGCTTGCGGGATCAATTGCCTGACCCGCCGCCTGGCCGCGAACGGCCGATGTTCATGCCTCCGGGGCTGCGATGAATTCCCCTGCGGAAATTTTCGCGGCGGCCCCCTACCCTTTCAACCAAGGTTTTCTGGAAATGCAGACCCGGCGGCGGCTAAGGCCTGAGCCGCGGCATTAAGCCGATTCTTCAGTGGACGGTGATAACCACCTGGTCGGCGGCCACGGTTCGTCCTTGGGCCTGTCCGGCCAGGGTGATCTTGACCGGGCCGGGGCGGAGAGGCCAGAAAATCCGGGGCAGGGGCTGCCGGTCGGTCCGAATCCGGCCGATTTCCCGACCATCGACCGACCAGACCAGCCAGTCGATTCCTGACGCGGCTTGGGCCTCCAGCCCCAGGTTTTGGAATCCTGTTTCGATGCCCGGGTCGAATAAGTACTGTTCGCCGGACCGGGGAGTGAGAATAGCCAACCGGCCCGGTTCGGGCTGAGGCGGCTTGGCCGGGGCGGATGTTTGATGACGAAGGCAATAGCCGGGGGGAAGGCGGCCCGTCATAAAGAGTTCGTCCCGCCGGCGGGGACATTGAGTTGCGGCGCGCAGACCGGTTTCAGGGCAGACCGTCGCTTCAATCAATCCCTCCGGCCGGGTGAAGGATTCGGGGGGGTAATATCGAGCCAGCAGGCGCATGATCCGCCGCCACAACGGACCGGCCCCGGAGACGCCCGAGACCGAGCCCATGGGCCGGCCGTCGAAGTTTCCGGCCCAGACGGCCACGACCACGGACGTGGTATAGCCCACGGCCCAGTTGTCTCGAAAATTCTTGCTGGTCCCGGTCTTGGCCGCGGCGGGGAAAGGCAGGGCCAGGACGCTGTCCCGGCCGAAGCCGGCGGCCCGGGCCGCATCGTCGGCCAGGATGTCGGTGACCAGATAAGCGGCCTGGGGCGAAAAGACCCGCTGTGCCGGCCTTGAATCCGGGTTTTCCGGCCGGAGCATGAGCGACGGCCGATAGACGCCGCCGGCGGCCAGGGTGGCGTAGGCTTCGGCCAGTTCGAGCAGACTGACTTCACCGCCGCCCAGGGTCAACCCCAAGCCGTAGAAGTCCGGCTCCTTGGTCAACGACTTGAGGCCGGCGGCCTTCATTTTTTCCAAGACCCTGGTCAGCCCGACCCGTTCCAGGACCTTGACCGCCGGGACATTGAGGGAACTGGCCAGGGCCGTCCGCAAGGACACCGGGCCTCTGAACCGGCGATCGTAGTTGACCGGGCGGTAAACGCCCCGGCGCAAGCCGAAGTCCACGGGGGCGTCTTCGACCAGATCGGCCGGGGTCAGGCCCGCATCGAAGGCGGCGGCGTAGGTCAAGGGCTTGACCGCGGAGCCGGGCTGACGCAGGGCGGTTACGCCGTCGTTTTGGCCTTCTTTTTCATCAAAGAAGTCGGCCGAGCCCACCCAGGCCAGGATTTCCCCGGAGTGGTGGTCCAGGACCAGGGCGGCCGCCTGGGTCAGACCTTTATCCCGCCCTTGACTTACGGCTTGTTCCACTAATCGTTCGACTTGGGATTGAATTTCCAGGTCCAGCGTGGTCCGGACCACACCCGGCCCAGGTTCGGACAAGCGGGACTTGACCTGAGTGACAAAATGGGGGGCCAGAAAGGGGCGTCTCAGCTCGCTTAAGTTCAACGGTTCGGCTTGAGCCCGGTTTTTTTGGCTGTCGGTCAGAAAGCCCAAAGCGGCCATCCGGGCCAGGATGCGGTTGCGCCGGGCCAGGGCCGGTCCGACGCGGCGATAGGGATTGAGGGCGCTGGGGGCCTGGGGCAGGGCCAGGAGGAAGGCGGCTTCGGCCGGGGTCAGGTTGGCCGGCGTTTTATCCAAATACAGCCTGGCCGCGGCGGGCAGGCCGTAAATTTGGTTGCCGCAAGGCGCTCGGTTCAGATACTCGGCCAATATCCGGTCTTTGGAGTGGAGCTGTTCCAGCCGCAGGGCCAGGACGGTTTCCCGAATCTTTTGGGGCCAAGTCCTGGGGCCGGGAATCAAAAGCCGGGCCAACTGCATGGTGATGGTGGAAGCGCCGCTGACGATCCGTCGGTGGATGATGTTCTGGCCCAAGGCCCTCAAGACGGCTGAAACATCCACCCCGCCGTGACTGTAAAACCGGCGGTCTTCAGCGGCCAGGGCCGCCTCGATCAGGAAAGGAGACATTTTTTCCAAGGGGACCCATTCGGTGCGGACGTCCCGTGGGGACAGAAATTCCCGCAGCAGCCGCCCGCGCCGGTCCTCGATACGGACGGACGGTTCAAAATCGGCCCGGTCGTCCTTGAGGGGATCGGGGATGGTTTGCAGGGCCTGGTCGGCGACTAAGGCTAATACCAGGGCGGAGATCAGACTCAGGGCCGCCGCCAGGCCTGTCTTTCTAATCAGGCTCGATCTCAAAGACCATCCCCTGGCCCACGGCGGAGACTTCCGGGCTGTACATCTCTTCGACCTGCGGTCCGGGCGCGGCGAAACTGCCCGAAGTGACGGCCCGGGCCAGGTAGGAGAAGTTATAAGCGCCTTCGGTCAAGGTCCGGGCGAACACGGTGACCCGGTCCGGTCTGATTTCCCGATGTTCGTACCAATACTGCCGGTAATATTCTTCCGGCTTATGGCCCTGGTCCAAAAGCTGCTGGAGATGTTCGGGGGCCGTGGGCAGATCGAAATTGATCGGTTCGAGCCCGGCCGGGAGCCTGTCTTCCAGGACCACCCAGTGCCGCTGGGCCGGGACGAGAAGGGTCAGGTCCACCCGGACCAGGTCGCCCCGCCGGAACGATTTCCCTTGAGCGATTTGGCCTTCGGGGCCGGTCAGGCGGGTATAGGTCCGGGTCACGGCGAATCCGGCCTGCCGGGCGTTCAGGTCAAGCTCTTTCTGAGCGTAATCCAATTTGATGGTGTAATAAGCCGAGCCTCGGCCTTCCAGGCCCAGCTCGACCGGCATCTTGCGGCCCACAGCCAGGTCGCGCATCGAGACGATGCGTTCCAGGGGCGGGGTTTCGAAGCTGCGGAAGTCGGCTTGAGCCAGGGGCCGCAGGTCCAGCACGGCCATGAGGCTGAATTCCGGCGGTTCCGCCTCCATGACCCGCATGTATTCAGTCAAGGCCAGCAGGGTCCAGGCGTTGTTCTGGGTGTTGCCCCAATGGCCGTCCCGGCGGGCGTTGATCAGCCAGCGGGCCAGGGGCGTCAAGTGAGGGCTGTCCGGCGCAGCCCGCAGCAAGGCCTTGAGGGCCGCGGCGTTGGTCCTTATTTTTGATGACCATAGCCCCGGGGACCCGGGTGCTTCCTCGAAATGAACCTCGCCGGAAGTAATGACCGACCTGGCGAACAGCCGTTTTTCTATATCCGCTTTTTGTTCGGTTAGGGCCTCATCCCGGCCGGAGAGCCTCAGGATTTCCAACAATTGAGCCAGGGCGAAGGTGGAAAGCTTGTCCCGCCGACCGTACAAGTTTTCGGCCAGGGGCGCGACCGGATCACCGACTTCGGCCAGAACCGCGGTGATATAAGCCGCAGCGGTCAAACGGTCCTCGAGATCGTAATATTCCGGCCATTGGTCCCGATTGACGGTCTGGTTCAAATAGGTGCGGGCTTTTTGAAAAACAGCAACCTCAATCGGCCGCCCGTAACTGAGGGCCAGGTTCAGGCACTGAACCGTGTAGGCCGTTAAAAACGGGTCGGCCGGCCGGGTTTCCGGCCAGAAAGAGAAGCCGCCGTCGTAAGTCTGGAAGGCGGCCAGTCCTTCGAAATACCTGGTCAGGCGGGCTTCGGCTTTTTTCAGTTCTTCTTCGGATCCGCCGAACCTTTCCCGCCGGTTTAAGTAAAGCAGGTCGCCTAAAGTCCTGGAAGTCTTTTGTTCCAGACAATCATAGGGATAATTTTCCAGGTAAATAAAGGCGTCTTTCAAGGCTCCGCTCAGGGAGGGCGAAGCCCTCAAGGTCAGACCGCCCCGCTCGGGATCGGCTTCTTTGGGCACGGTGACGAATTCCCGAACCGATTTGGTCAAGCGGCCGTAGGTGGCCGAGGTCAGGAGGGGATTGGGATAGCGCAGGGGCAGGCGAAATTCAGCCGCGTCCATTTCTCCGCCCAAGGCGGCGTCGAATCGGAACACGGCTTCAGAACCGGGAAGGATTCGCACGGGAAAACCGATTTCTAAGCTGGAGCGAGGGCCAAGGTTGACGTTTCGGCCGCCGGCATCCAGAAGTTCGAAATTTTCACCGGACAGGGTGATGGTGGCCCGGCCGGCCTGATTGGTCCGGTTGTGAAGGACCACGTTGGCCGTAAATTCATCGCCGATGCCGGCGAAGCCGGGCAAGGCCGTCTGGATCAGCAAGGGTTTGGTCACCTGGATGGAACCGACGCCGGTGCCGAAGCGTCCGCCCCGGGTGTTGGCCACGGCGAAAATCTTGAAGGTGGTCAGATTGTCCGGCAGCTTGAACTTGACCTTGGCCAGCCCCATATCGTCGGTAACCAGGTGCGGTTCAAAAAAGGCCAGGGAGACGAAATGGCGGCGGTAGCGTTCAGCTGCTTCGGCATCGAGACCGCCGCCGCCGGCCGTGGCTCCTTTCAAGCCATAGTGACGCCGACCAATGAGATTGATCCGCAGGTCCGCGGTCCAGACGGCCAGACGGCGCGAGGCGAAAAACAGGCGCTCGGGATAGTAGGCGTCTTCAGAGCCAAGCTGGAGCAAGGCGGCGTCGGCCACGATCAAGGCTATTTCGGTCACTTCGCGGCGGCCGTCTCCGCCGACGGCCTTGACGGTCAGTTCCACTTCCTGGCCCGGTCTGGCCCGGGGACGGTCGGCTGAAACCTCCACTTTCAATCTGGAGCTGTCGTCAGCGACCTTGATTTCCGTGTACCCGGCTTTAAAGGCCGGTTTGCCCGGGTCCCGTCCCTGTTCATCCAGCTTGTCCGAAATGCGGCCCCTCACCAAGAGGACCGAGACGAAGACATTGGGGAAATCATCCGGTTCGATCTCGACCTGGACGGCCGGGGCCGGCCCGGTCACCTGGAAAAGCTGGTGACGTCGCACCCCGTTACGTTCGACCGTCAAAAGGCCCGTGGCTTGAGTGAAGGGGCTCTTGATCAGAATGGTCGCCGTTTCTCCGGGCCGGTATTCTTTCTTGTCCGGAACCAGGTCGATGCGGTCGTGGTCGTATCTGGCCCATCCGGCCGGTCCCTGGCCGTAGGCGTAAAAATCCACGGCGCTGGCCGTGGTCCGGCCGTTTTCATCCTGGGCCTGAGCCGTCACGTAATAGAAGCCGCCTTCAGACAAGGTGAAGTCCAGGCTGAGGGGACGGTCGGTGGTCTTGGTCCGGATTCTTTGGATGATCGTATCGGAAGGTTCGGAAATATGGTGGTAATATCCGCCCACGCCTTTTCGCCGCACCGTCTGCCAGGTGCGGCGGACCAGGGTCAGGTCGGCGATGACCTCAGGGACCAACCGCCCTTCCGGCGTGGCCGCGATGAGATTGACCGTCATCTTTTCACCGGAGCCGACCACATAGCGGTCGGTCTTGAGGCCCAGATAGAAAGAAGCCGGGTGGACCAGGATGGACTGCCGGCGGCTGACGGTGCGCCGGTCCACGTCAGTCACCGTGGCCTCGATCTGAAAATACCGGGGTTGCGGTTTTTTGGACGGCCAGGCCTCAAAATTCAAAGCGGTCTGACCTTGACGGTCCAGATTGAGCCGGCCTTGGGCTATAGTCGGTATGGGTTCGGCTTCATCCTCCTCCAGGGCCGACCAGTCGATTATGCTGTAATCCTCGAACCGGGGCAGTCTGAAGTCGGCCGGACCGGCCGTGACCAGATAGTCGACCGGCCGGTCGGCCACCGGGGCCCCGAAGTGGTAATCGGCCTTGATTCGGGCGGTGATCTTGTCGCCGACCAAGGCTGTTTCATGCGAAGGGGTGATTTCGAAATCAAAACTGGGCTTGCGGTATTCTTCCACCCGGAAGCCGCCGGCGTATCTCATTTCCGCCTGGTCGTCGCCGACCAGGATCGAGTAGCCGCCCAAGGGGGCTGTTCGAGGCAGCAGGAAACGGCCTGAGGCCGTGCCGAAGTCGGTCATGGCCAGTCTGGTTTTTTCCAAGACGCCGCCCCGGCTGTCTTGGACTTCCACCATGAGGCTCCTTCGTTCGGGAGGAACCAGGCCCTGGGAGGTGTTCCGCCGCTGAATGAGCTTGAAGCGGACCTCTTCGCCGGGTTTGTACAGAGGCAAGGCCGTCAGGACCCAGGTCAGGGCTTCTTCGCCTTCATCATAGCCCCGTCCGGCCAGACCAAAATTCCACGGGGCGATGCCTTCGTGCCATTCGGTGCTGATGAAGCTGAATTGATCTTCATGAAAGGCCAGGACGAAAAGCGAGGGCTGGTCGGGTTCTTTTTGACTTCGCCTAAGCTTTAACTGGTCGGCGCCCGGAGCCAGGGCCAGGCCCTGTTCATCGGTCCGGCCCCGCCACAAGACATGGTTGCGGGCGTCTCGAATTTCCAGAGCCGCCTGAGCCAACGGCCGTCCTTCGGCCAGCTTGGTCGTCCAAATCAGGGTGTTGGTCTGTCCGAATTTAACCGACAGGCCGATGTCGGTCACCTGAACTACAGCCCGACGATAGATCGGCCGGCCGGTTTTGGGATCATTGGTTTCGGCCGCGGCCAGATCAAAATAAAACGCTCCAGGCCCCGGAGTTTGACCGAAAAGCCGGGCCAAACGGACCGGCTGATAGCTCATGGCGTTGGCCGGGGCGTTCACTTTGATCGAGTCGGTCTTGGTTTCATGAGGGGGGACGTCCGCGAGAAAGTCATCGCTCGATTCGCTCAAATATCGATAAAGCTTATGTTTGATGAGAAAGGGAATGATTTTGTCGGGCGGGAGGAAATATCCCCGAAAATCGATGCGGTTGATATTCCTGACCCGAACCGGGTAGCTCGGATCGTCGGACCTTTCCAGGACCCCATGCCGGCCGGGGAGTTCGAGCACCGGGCGGGCCGGACCCATGACGACTTGAAAATTGGTCCGGCCTTGTATGGCTTGACCGTAAACGTCCTTCAGACCCGGAGCGAAGGTGAAAGTATAAAGGCGGGCCGGCTGGAATGGTCCGGGCAGCCATACTGAGGTCACCGGTTCGGCGTCCGCTTCGAGGCCTTCGATTTGGCTCAGATCATAGTCGGGGCTGACCTTCAGGTTTTGAACCACTTGCTTGGGCGAAACCGGGGTGGTGAACTTGATCTCGAGGGCGCTTTCCGGGTCGAAGGGCGCTTGGGCCTGGGGCCGGTAACCCACGATCTCGACCACTTTCAGGGGTCCATAAGTCCGATAGTCAAGGCGGAATTCCTGGGGTGAAGGCAAAGGACCCGAAGTTGAGGCCAATCCTTCGGGGATGACCAGCTCGAAGGTGGCGTCCGGGGTCAAATCAGCCGCCGGGGTGATTTTGACCACCCAGTCGTCACCGGGATTTCGGTCGGCGTTGGCTTCTTCGTCGGGCCTGACTCGGCCGGGAATTTTTGAACCGTCCGGGGCGGTGAAATAAACCGCCTCCTGCAAACGCTCCAGGACCAAGGGCTGGTTGAAGGCCAGCTCGATTTCCGGCCGCAGGGGCAGGCCTTCAGCGCCCGGTTTGGGCAAGGCCCGTCTCAGTTCAATCAAGGGCAGTGAGAATTTGGAGGTATGGTCTTCTTTTAATTTAGACCCGCCCAGAGACGTTATCTCTTTTTTAATAGTGATCTCCCCTTCGAAGGAGCCTTCCAGGGGCTGGGCTGGCTCGAAGGCCAGGGAATAGACATTGAGCCAGCGGAAACGGCCGGGAAGTTCCGGGGTGAAAACCACCGGGACTTCTTCAAAGGGCCGGTCCATTTCCCCCAGGGGCACCATGGCCTGATTGAAGACGATGGTGATTTGCTTGACCCTGGGGGTGGGTCCGCTTGGATGGACGGCCAAGACTTGCAGCGGCTCCGGTCCGGCCGTCAGGCTCGAACCGGACAGCAAGGGAGTTATAAGCAAAAGGGATAAAAATAATACCGACAAGACCCAACGGCGGTCGTTCATTTATTCTTTCCTCCACATCATCATGTTCATCAGACGAAGAGGCGACGAAGCCGGCGGTTTTACATCAGGCCTGGATAAAAGCCGCCGTCTATGTGGACGGAGACGCCGGTGATGTACCCGGCCTGCTCCGAAGCCAGAAAAGCCACCAGTTCGCCCACGTCTTCCGGCCGGCCCAGCCGCTTCATCGGGATGGCCTGCTCCATCCGGCCCAAGACTTCCTCGGGGCTGACGCCTTCTTTTTCGGCCTGGGCCTGGGCCAGATTCCTGACCCGGTCGGTCAGGGTGAATCCCGGCAGGACGTTATTGACCGTGACGCCGTACGGGGCCAGCTCGTTGGACAAGGTCTTGGCCCAACCATGGATCCCGGCCCTGATGGAATTGGACAGAATCAGCCCGTCCAGAGGCTGTTTGACGGCGATGGAAGTCAGATTGATGATCCGGCCCCAACGTCGGTCCCGCATGCCCGGGACTACTTCCCGGGCCAGGATGACCGCGCTCATCAGGTTCAGTCGAAAGGCCGCTTCCCAGGCTTCGTCGCCGAAGTCCAGAAAAGTCCCGGAGGGCGGTCCGCCGGCGTTATTGACCAGGATGTCCAACCGGCCGAAGTCTTTGAGGGCGGCCTTGACCGCGGTGCGGACCTGGCCGGCTCGGGACAGGTCCACCGGTACGGCTCTGACTTCGGAGCCCGTCTCCCGGCTGAGGTCGGCCGCTGTTTTTTCGAGGCTCTCCCTGGTCCTGGCCGCGATGACCACCCTGGCCCCTTCTCGAGCCAAAGCCCGGGCCGCGGCCCGGCCCAAACCTTTACCGGCCCCGCCCACAAAGGCCACTTTCCCGCCTAGTCCTAAATCCATCTCGCTTCCCTTTCACTTCAAATATCGGAAATTATATTACGAACCAGGCTGTTTGGCCAACTCGTTTTCCTTGAATTGAAACTGATGCAGCCGATAGTAAAGGCCTTGGCGAGCCAAAAGTTCAGCGTGGGTTCCGGTTTCCAGGACCCGGCCCTGATGCAGGACCAGAATCCGGTCGGCCCGCCGAATGGTCGAAAGGCGGTGGGCGATGATGATCGAGGTCCGGCCGGCGGTCAGTCTGGCCAAGGCCGATTCGATCAATTTTTCCGTCTCCGAATCGATGAAGGCCGTGGCTTCGTCCAAGATCAGAATCTGCGGGTCCTGGACCAGGACCCGAGCCAAAGACAGGAGTTGGCGCTGGCCCACAGACAAGGACAGGCCGCCTTCGCCCAGGTGCTGGTCGTAGCCGGCGGGCAGAGCTTCAATAAAGTCCGCCGCGCTGACGGCCCGGGCCGCCGCTTTTATTCTTTCCGGGCTCATTCCGTCCCGGGACAAAGCAATATTTTCCATAACCGTCCCGGCGAACAGGAAGACCTCCTGCATGACCAGACCGATGCGGGACCGATGTTCCGCCGGATCGAGTTCCCGGATGTCGACTCCGTCGACTAAAATCCGGCCGGTATCCACTTCGTAAAACCTGAGCAGCAGGTTGATGATCGAGGTCTTGCCCGAACCGGTCGCCCCGACAATGGCCAGGGTCCGGCCTGGCGGGACACTGAAAGAAACGTCTTTGAGGACCGGTTCGTCAGGCCGGTATCCGAAGTTGACCTGATCGAACCTGATCTCGCCCCGGCCGGGCGGGAGAGGCTGCTTTGCGGCCGGCGGCGGCAGTTCCCACCGCTGGTCCAAAAGTCCGAAAACCCTCTCCAGTGAAGCCATGGCCGACTGGAGGATGTTGTACTTTTCGGCCACGTCTCGAATGGGCTGGAAGAACTTGCGCACGTAACCGATGAAGGCCACCACCGCGCCTAAAGTCATGGCCTCCTTGATGACCGAAATGCCGCCGTACCAGATCACCAGTCCCAGGGCCGTCGCCGAGATGACTTCGATCAGGGGCATGAAGACGGCGAAGACCCTGATCTGGCGCATGCCGATCAAATAGTTTTCATGGTTTAGTTCGCCGAACCTTTCCCGGTTGAACTTTTCCCGCCGGAAGGCCTGGATGACCCTGATGCCGGAGATGGTTTCGCCGAAGACGGTGTTGATCTGGGAGACCTTATGCCTGAGGTCCCGAAAAACGTCCCGGGCCCGCCGCCGGAAGATCATGGAAACGAGAAGTATGCCCGGCAGCAGGGTGAAGGTGAGCAGGGCCAGGCGAAGGTTGATGTGAATCAGGATGACGGCTATGCCGATCAGGACAAAAGCATCCTCGAACAGGGTCACGGCCACCGACTTGATCATTTCGTTGAGGTTCTGGATATCGTTGGTCAGGCGGGCCACCAGCCGGCCCGAGGGCGACCGGTCGTGGAAGGCCAGAGACTGCTTGAGGATATGGTTCAAAAGGTCCTGGCGCAGATCATGGGTCAGCCGCTGGCCGGCCGCTTCCAGGAGAATCACTTGAACAAAGTTAAACATAAAGCCCAAGAGCAGGGCCCCCGCGCCGATCAAGGCTATCCAGGCCAGACCTTTTATGTCGCCGGAACGTAGACCGGACAGGTCCTCTCGTCCCAACCGGCCCAGGTCTTCGACCTTGATCAAGGCTGCTTCCGGAAACTGCTCAAAAAGGGAGGGGTGCTTCCGGATCACGGCCATGGTCCGACCGGATTCTTTATCGGCCAGGTAATACGGCTCGGGCTGAATAATTCCGGCGGCTTTCAGGCGGTTGAGGTCCTGGAGTTCCATTTTGCGGGCGTTTTCTCCGGACAAGAAATAGAGGCCGGGCTTTCCGGATGATCGGAAGAGGCGGCGATAGCTTTGAGTGAGTTCAAGCAGCCGAGGGTCGGCGGCCTCGGAAAGGCTCACCTTTTGGTACGAAATCACGATGAATCGGTCTATGGCGATCTTGGTCAGGTAGGGCAGGACCAGATCGGCGCCGGCAGCGGCCAGGATCAGGAAACTGGTCAAAAGCAAGAGCCGGGTGTAGGGTCGGATATAAGGGAGCAGACGCCGGAGCAGCCGCAAGTCGTACGGCTTGCCCAACTGTCCGCCTTCGTAATATCCGTAACCGTCCCACATCGTTTCATGCCCCCGGCGCTTCGGCCGCTTCCAGTTGCTGGCGGTATTCCGCCTGGACCTGCTGGAGACGGTAAAGCCTGGCGTAGTACCCGTCCTGGGCCAGGAGTTCATCGTGCGTCCCGGATTCGGCCAGACGGCCGTGCTCCAACACGTGAATCAGGTCGGCGATCTTCAGGCTGGTCAGGCGATGGGAAACGAGGATGGTCGTCCGTCCCGCCCTGAGCCTGGCCAGGTGGCCCAAAATCTCTTCCTCGGTGCCGGCGTCCACGGCGGCGAAGTTGTCGTCCAGGATGAGCAGGGGCGGGTCGAGCAATAAGGCCCGGGCCAAAGCCACCCGCTGTTTTTGACCGCCGGAAAGGGTCAAGCCCCGTTCACCGACAAAAGTCCGATAACCGTTGGGGAAGAGTTTGACGTCTTCGTCCAGACCGGCGGCCCTGGCCGCGGCCAGAATCTCCGCCTCACCTGCTTCGGGCCGGCCGAAGGCCAGGTTTTCGGCCAGGGCGCCCGAAAAAATGTAGGTGTCCTGGGCCGAATAGCCCACGGCTTCCCGCAGGTCGGCCAGGGCGTAGTTTTTAACGTCGACTCCGTCCAAAAAGACCGTCCCGGCCGGGGGGTCGAACAAGCGAAGGACCAAATTCAGCAGGGTGCTTTTGCCCGAACCCGTCCGGCCGACCAGGGCGGTGATCTTTCCGGCCGGGCAGACCAGACTCAGGTCGCGCAGGACCAATTCCTTGCGGCCGGGGTAACTGAAGGTCAAATGACGAATCTCCAGCCCGCCTTTGACTTGGGGCTTTGATTCCGGACGGGGAGGATCGGCGATCTCCGGGGCCTGCTCGAGGATCAGATTGATCCGGTCCAGCGAAGCCGCCCCGCGTTGGACCAGGTTGACCACCCAGCCCAAGGCCATCATCGGCCAGGTCAACAGGCCCAGATAACTGATAAAGGCCACAAAATCACCAGGGGTGATGGCCCCGAAAATGGTCAGCCGCCCGCCGAAATAAAGGACAATGGCCAGGGACAGGTTGGTGAACATGAGCATCAGGGGATAAAAGGACCCGGACACCTTGCTCAACCTGATGTTCTCCTGGACATAGTCCCGGCCCAGGCCGTCCAGGTCCTGAGCCACCAGCTTCTCGCGGACGTGGGCCTGGATGACCCGTATGGCCGCCAAATATTCCCGAACCCGCTCGGTCATCTCCCCGAACAAATTCTGGACACGGAGGTAGCGGCGGTACATGATTCGGCTCAGACGCCTGGTCAAAATGCTGATCAGGGGCATGGGCACTAGGGCCAGGAGGGTCAGGCGAGGGTCGATCCACATCATGAAGCCCACGGCTGCAGCCCCCATGAGAACCGAGTCCACCAGGGCCACCAGGCCGAAACCGGCGGACATGCGCACCGCTTCGATGTCGTTGGTGGCCCGGGCCATGATGTCGCCGGTGGTTTTGGTCATAAACCAAGCCGGGGCCAGGGTCAGGAGTTTGCTGTAAAGACGGCCGCGGAGGTCCTCTTCCACGATGCGGGAAAATCCTAAAATCAACAGCCGCCAGATATAGCGAAACAGACCGATGGCCACGGCCAGGCCGGCTATGGTCAGGCCGGACCAGGCCAACGTCGAGGGCGTGGCGGTGAAGCTGCTTAGTTGATCGACCGCATGCTTGATCACCCGGGGGATAAGAAGTTGGAGCACGTCGACCACCAACAGGGCGGCCAAGCCGAAGACCAGCCTCAACCAATGCCGGCGGAAATACGGCCATAGGGTCCGGTAGCTTTTCATTTCTAAATATATAAACGGACGCCCCTGGCTTGGTCAATGTGCAGAAACACGGGCGGATGATAAAATATAAGATCTATCGTCAGATTAGCATATAATTCAACTTGTTGCGTCAATGATCTGAAAATCGGCCCCTTGGATTTTCATCAAGTCCTTACGGTGAAGTTTTTATTTGCCTTTTAAAGAAGTCTTGTTAATATTAGATTTTTTTAAGCCCAACCAGAGAGCGGGCCTGATGGCGGAGGATCGGGAAAAAGGATTGATCGAGGACTTTGGGACCTATTTGACGGTGACCAGGGGACGGTCGGGTCACACCGTCAAAGCCTACCTGCGGGATGTGGGAGAATTTTTTGATTTTCTCAGGGAAGCCGGAAAAACGGCCGATCCGGCCCAGGTCACGCGTCACGACGTCCGGGCTTTTCTTTTCAGCCTGCACCGTCACAACCGGAATATTTCCCTGGCCCGGAAATTATCCAGCTTGAGGGCTTTTTTCCGTTATCTGGTCCGGGAAGGCCGGCTGGAGGCCAATCCGGCCATGGAAGTGGACGCGCCGCGTTTCGGGCAGAAACAGGCCCGTTTTTTGAACATTGATGAAGCCTTCGCCCTGGTGGAATCCCCCAAGCCGGAAGGGGCCGTCGGCCTTCGCGACCGGGCCGCCCTGGAACTGACCTATTCCTCGGGGCTACGGGTCAGCGAGCTGGTCGGGCTCGATCTGGGCGATCTGGACCTGGATCAAGGCCTGGTCAGGGTTCACGGCAAGGGGGGCAAGGAGCGAATTGTCCCGGTGGGGGGCAAGGCCGTCGAGGCCCTGAAGGATTACCTGGCCGTGCGCCCCGGGCTGGCCGGGCCGGCCGGCCGGGAAGAACCGGCCCTTTTTCTGGGCCGCCGGGGCAGACGCCTCAATGATCGTGTCTTTCGCCGCCAGGTGAATGGGTACGTCAATCGTCTCAGTCTGGAGTCCGGGCTGTCCCCCCACTCGATCCGGCACACCTTCGCCACCCACATGCTCGAGGCCGGGGCGGACCTGCGGGCCATTCAGGAGTTGCTTGGTCACGCCAGTCTGTCCACGACCCAGAAGTACACCCACTTGAATCTGGACCGCCTCCGGGAGGTTTATGACCGGGCCCACCCGCGGGCCTCCCTCGGGGAAAAGTCGAAAGAGATGGCTGCCAATGCCGATAAACCGAAATGATATAAGGTCGACGACCATTCTGGCCGTCCGTCGGCACGGCCGGGTGGCCGTGGCCGGCGACGGTCAGGTGACTTTCAACCAGACCATTGTCAAAAAGGAAGCCAGCAAGGTGCGGCGGCTTTATAACGGTAAGGTCTTGTGCGGTTTTGCCGGGGCTTCGGCCGACGCCTTCACCCTGTTCGAACGTTTCGAGAACAAGCTGGAGCAGCACCGGGGCAACCTGGTGCGCAGCGCGGTCGAGCTGGCCAAGGACTGGCGGATGGACAAGAGTCTGCGCCGTTTGGAGGCCTTGCTGGTGGCGGCCGACAGCCGCAATTCCCTGCTCATTTCCGGGACCGGCGACGTGATCGAGCCGGATGACGGCCTGGCGGCCATCGGTTCGGGCGGGCCGTACGCCTTGGCCGCGGCCCGGGCCCTGACAGCCCACACCGACCTGGACGCCCGGACCATCGCCTTGGAGGCCCTGCGCATCGCCGCGGGCATCTGCGTATACACCAACGAAAATATCATAGTCGAGGAACTGGATGCCTCAGAATAGGGACATGTCCGTGTTGACGCCGCGGGAGATTGTGGCCGAATTGGACCGTTATGTGGTGGGCCAGGGCCGAGCCAAACGGGCCGTAGCCATCGCCTTGAGGAACCGCTGGCGACGTCAACAGGTGCCGGAGGAACTCCGGGACGAGATCGCGCCCAAGAACATCATCATGATCGGTCCGACCGGGGTGGGCAAGACCGAGATCGCCCGCCGTCTGGCCCGGCTGGCCCAGTCGCCTTTTCTCAAGGTCGAGGCCTCGAAATTCACCGAGGTGGGTTATGTCGGCCGGGACGTGGAATCGATGATCCGGGACTTGACCGAGCTGGCCATAAACATGGTCCGGGCGGAAGAGAGGGAGAAGGT
>ENA-OSEO01003954-OSEO01003954.1-sediment-metagenome-genome-assembly--contig:-NODE-3954-length-16373-cov-3.692808_pt1 | contig 16373 bp, 14 predicted proteins | sample MGYA00237883_ERZ534232 | MGnify/ENA metagenome assembly ERZ534232 | reverse complement strand
AAAAGCTTGTTCCAGGTGGTAGCCAAAGCGGTGTCTTAATTCTGGGGGTACTAAATCCATATAGTAATCTTCAGCCCAAGCAAGAATGGTGCCCAAGCGGTAGTGCAACACCCCGGACTCTGGAAAGAGCTGTACTGCAGCCGCATATTCTTGTAGAGCTTGAGGAAGATAACGATCCGGTGATGTATGGTAATGCCGCAGATAGAAATCCGCCGACCTCAGGCGGTAACCCCAGTAGGCCGGGGCTCGAAAGACTGCGTACTGCAGTAGTCTATCCTCTTCAGCCAGGTTTTTCGGCTCCTGACCACCCTCTGCTCCCAGAGCCTCTGCCAATCCCAAATAGTATCGACTATTGTGGGAATTATACCCTAATGCCTGCTGCCAATCTTTGACTGTTGGTCGATGAACCGGTCGAGTTGAGTCAATTTCTGTTGGAGCCATCCTTTCTGCTTGCCAATAATGCCATACCTCGCCCACATAAGCAAGCTGCAACCCCATTAAGCCTAAACAGATGGCCCAGGCCATACGGCGGTTCCCAGGGAATTTCACCGTTGTATAGGAAAAATATTCAAAACTACCGTTTTCCCCATGATGGAAGAGAGTCATGTAGGTAATGGCAGCAATGGCGCTGTAGGTAAGAGTAAGTCCGGTTATATGAAAAGGAAATTCCCCTAGAGCATGGAAAGCCCCGGCGACCAAGGCAGCTATACCTCCCAGACCCAGTCCTCGGGCGAAATGGTCTCGACGACTGCGCCATTGCCGTAACAAGTTATTAACGAACAGTAGCCCAGCTCCGGCCAAAAGGGAAAACCCCAGCAAACCTGTCTCTGCTAAAAGCTGTAGCCAATCATTATGAGTATGGATGAAGAAGGTTCCTTTTAGCGATGCCGGCTCCAATCGATAAAAAACCTCACCGAAAGTCCCCAACCCGGTTCCTATCCAGGGAAATTCTTGCCATAGAATCAGCGCCCCTTTAAAAGCGGAATAACGACCAGAGTGTTCTGTATCAAGAAATCGGGTCAAGAAAGGAGCGCTGCCCAACCAAAGACTATAGAGAATCGCAGCCACCACAAATATGCACATGAGGAACAGATGCCCTTTTTTCCAGCGCTGGCTCCAAATTGCCAGGCCCATCATAGCAAATCCCGCAAGGAGAGAGAGCATTCCTCCCCGAGAACCGGTAAAAATCAGGGCAACAGTCAGCAACAGTAACAGGAACAACAAGATAAATTGCTGCACTCGGGGTTCCAGGTGCTCGGCCCGGGACCAGAGCCGGAGACGCCGCTCTTTGGTGAGGCCAGGGGCAAGCCGGGGCACGACTTCCCACCGGGCCAGGGCCAAGCCGAACCCCACTAGTATGGCCATAGTCAAATAAGCGCCCAGATGATTACTGTTGATAAATGTCCCGCATAGGCGGCTGCCGGTATAGAAATTCTTCCAGCCCCAAATCAAGTGGTTGTGAAAATGGGCGAAGCCGTAAATGACCTCGAATAAGGCTGTCGCCAGGATAACCGCAACAAAGACTTGCAACTGCCGACGAGAATTGACGGTGTAGAGTAACACATAGAAGATCACCACCGTCGGCCACAGTTTGAGACTTTCCAGCAGGGTGGCATAGGGGTTAAGAGAAAGGGGGAGATAGGCCGCCATCCCATAGCCGTTACCAAGGGAGCGAATTTCCAAGGCCATGGGTGAAACCCAACTTGCCACTCCCTGGGGTAATGGGATGATCTGCAGCAGAATAAGAATCAGTCCTCCCACCGCCACTCCCCATAGAGGAGGATGGGGCAGAAAGAGCGCTTGCTCCGGCCGGGCCCAGAGCCAATAGATGGCCGCGGCCAGGAGGATCAGCACCAGGGTGCTGGCCACCAGGGCCACGGTAAAGTAAGACCAGGTATGCACCGCACCATAGGCCAGGGGAGCGAAAACCAGGATGGCGCCACAGCCGCCCAGGATGAGGCGGCGACTCCAGGTGGCTTCCTGGCTCAGGGAATTAATCACCCTGGCGGAAGCGATAGACACGGACCTCATAGGGACTCAGTTCTTCTCGAATGTTGCCATCCCGGACTACCGATTTATGGTTCCCAAAAGCATCCTGCAGCCAGGGAACCCGGTTGAAGAAGCCGTGAAGGGAAAATCCCACCGGCTTATCGATAACATTTACCAAGATTAGAAGATTTTCCGCACCTTTTTGTTTATGGCCAAAGTGGACCGCCGGGCGGCCGGCGGCATCCGCCTTGAAAGGTGAGGTCATTTCTAACCTCAACTTGGTGGATTCATTGGGCAACACCAGCCAGGTCCGCAGTTCCCGGAGTTCGCCCACAATCTTTTGCAAACCTCCCCAGGAGGCCGTATCTTTTCGCACTTCCGGATAGCTGAAGTAAAATACCCCTTGGGCCCCATGAATCACTGCCAGGTAAGTGAGACACCGCATCTCTTCATAGGTGGGGCGCCGGGGCCAGCCGTCCTTAATGTACTGCCCACCCCCAAATGCCTGAATCACTGCCCAGAGGTGTTCTCGGGAAACATGGCGGGCCGCTTCCTCCAGGGAATCGGACAACCAGGTCATGGGCATATGCGGCACCGGGTAGGGGTCAATCATAAAGACATCTGCGGCATTACGGTAGGTTGCCACCATCTGGGGGCGGAGCATGGCCACCGCAGTCAGCACCCCGGGGTGATCTTTTTTCAGGGATTCCTTGAGAGCTTGCATTTTCGCTGGCTGGACCGAGCGGCCCTCCGGCTCATCTTCGATATAAAAGCCGAGAAGTTCTTTATTACCTCCCAGGTCGCGGCTGATATCCGATTGGTAGGCGCGGAAATTAGGGAGAAATTTTAGGCCCAATTTTTTGCATGCCGCGGCCATTTTCCTGATGGTCTCTGGCTTCGAATCATAGCTTTGCACGGCATTAAAACCCGCGGCCCGGATAGCCGGAAGATCATCCGGGGTGGCGGCAAAAATGCCCACCGGGAAAAAGTTGGGGAGGCGCACCGCGGCCGCTGACCACCTTTCCCGGACTTTAGGCCCCGCCAACCTTAAAGAAGGAGACCCGAACGCCAATACCTCCCGGTGCGGATTGATTATGGCCAAACGAGTCGTTCCACTGACGCTGCAGGAATTTATTCTCATAAAGATAGGCTGAATTCGACCGTAGCTGAAATGTTGGTTGATGAGGTGGTGCCTTCCGAAGATCTCCACTTCAAAGTAGACTCCGTTGGTGAACTTGGGACGGTAGGCGTCAAATTTCAGGAGATAATCAGTATGGGGGCGAATATTGTTAATCCGGCACCAGACCCTGCCGTTGAGGTCGGGTCCTCCTTCCAGGGCCAGCATCTTTCCAGGGTGCCCGGTGACGTTGCAGGGAAAAACCCGGCTGGGACCAACTCCAGGAATTAAAGCATCCCGGTGCCAGCCTTCCGGCACCCCAGTCCTCTCTGGTGATCCTCTGAATTCCGGGTGGGGGACCAAGTTGGGCCCAACGTCCCCTGCGCCTCCCGGGGCAGGAAAGCAAGAGAGCCAGATCTCCATGATTATTACTAGCACCCGGAGAATTTTTCCAAAACCTCCGGGTAGGTTTCGCCAGAAAAGTGGCATCCTAGTTTAGAAAGAAGTCTGGGCCCCCAATAGCACCCTGTGCTCATTATAAGAATAGCCTACGAAATTTGAGGCCTTATTATTGTAAACGTAATCCAGGCGTAACCGCAGCCAACGGGTGAAGGGCCGACTCAGGCCGCCACCGGCAGAAACAACACTGTCAATCCGCCTTTTAAACTCCCCAGTATACCCGTCAAGGGAATTTTCCTGGTAAGCATTCTGGTAAAAAGAGAACGCCGCGTAGGCGTTGACCTTGAAATAATGGAAATAATGGTTCAGGGTCAGATACAGCCCGGTGTTTACATAAGCGTTGTTATTGACATCGGCGTCTTCCTGGATGGAGCGCTGGGCCACCAGCGCGATGTTGGTATAGCGGTTATAACGGTAGAGGGTCTGGATGCTCATGGCCCAGGAGTTGGGATTGTTATTACGTGTCTGCAGTTTATCGTGGTAATCCGCAATAGTATAGCCGAATTTAACCGTACCGCTTATTTTGGCGGTGGGGTCCCAGGTCAACCCCAACAGAGGAGTGTGGGTCGTATTGTTCCGAGTAGGGTTATCGGGATGCTGCCGGAAGAGCAGTACGTATTGTACCAGGGCCGCAGTCTTGGGCCAAAATTTATAATAAAGACTCCACCCTGCAGTATGGTATTGATAGTTATCGCGGCTATACTCCTGCTTGGCAAAGGTCAAGGCCTCAAATTGATAGTTACCCTCGATGCGCCAGCGGTCGGCAAACTTCAAAGTGGCCGCGAAATATGGCGACTCCCGGGTATACCTCCGCTGCCGGGCGTTTTCGGCGGTCCTTTCTTCCGTGGCTAGTCGCAGACCATTACCGAACCGCACGCTCCACCTGGGGAAATTAAAAGAGGCATCTGCATTAATGTTTTGATCGTAATGGCTGTTGTTGCCATAGCGGCTATAGATGAAGGCATTTCCCAGATAACCTACTGATAGCTTGTGCTTTTTGGCCATGGGTAATTCGAAGTGGAGGCCGGGGTTGATGGTGTTGATGAAATCCGATTTTTTATCAAAGGAAGTTTGATAAATATTGGTGCGATAAACTGCGTCGTATTCCAAGAAGGGCGTCACCACCACCGGGCCCAGGCGGTGTCTTTGCCAACCGCTGCTCAAGGTATCCATTGCCGCACGATACCCATAAGGGGCCAAAATCCCCATACTGGGTCCCGCCTCAAAGGTAGTGGTGGGCGCCTGGGGAATGAGACTCGGTAGTAATTTCCCCAGTTCCGGGGGTTTTTCCGGCGGCTTTTCCGGCTTTTTAGGAACTTCCTCTTCCTGAGTCTGTTCCTGGAGTTGTGTTTGATCCGACTTCTTTCCCGGCGCCTCGGCGGCTTGAATAGCTCCGGAATACAATAATGCCAGTATGGCTAGACCCGCCCAACCTAATTTCCATACCCCCCGGTACTTTTTCATGCTCCCCTCCCCCGAGATTGAGCCCTAAGCGTTAGGTTTCTATGGGGAATATGCACCAATAAAGCATATCAGTCTATCAGGTATCCCCTGATTTTGACCCTGGTATATCCTGATTTTACCCTCAGAGGCTCCCAGATGGATGGCTCGGAACCTTCAGGGCTTGGTGGCAATCCCTCCCTCATTATATCCAGATTACTGAGAGGGGCTGGCTACCCCCCCGCCACCTCCACCCCCGCCTCCTCCGGGAAAGGTGGCGCCGACATTGGCCGGTGGCGCCGGCGGCGCCGGGGGGGTGTACCCCAGGGAAACCAACATCTTGCTCATATTCTCCAGCAGTGCCCCCGGATTGGCGCCAAAGTTCAACCCGGGAGGCAACCCCCGGAACATTAGAGCCTCCAGAGTTTTAAATTGTGCCGCAGTGAGCTGGATGGGGTTCTGGGGCCGTCTGCCTGCCCAGATGCGAGTAGCCTGCAGGGCGTGCACCATTACCCGCTCCATCCAACCGGCACCCCGCACCTCGGCTTGCCGCATTAAAGTTGCTAAATATGGGTTAAGCCCCGGACCGGCCTCGCTCTTCTTCACCTTCGCCGGCCTGGATTGCGCGGAGACAGTGCCTTTTTTGACATAGACATCAGTAAAATCCGGGCCGATGAGGACATATAACTCAGTGCCGCGAATTCCCATAATGGCAGTGGGGGTTTTGACCAGAAACTCCTTCTTTTCCTTTTGAGCCAAAGGAGAGACTACGATATGGCATATGCCCCGGTATACCTGTGACAAGACCCCCAATTCGCCCTTTTTGGCATCATACATGTAGGACTCAATGGTCACATTGCTGAGAGGCGCCACCGTCATGGTCGAGGCATCCAGGAACTGGATCTGGGCCCGGGACATGGCTTCGGTTTTGACCGTATCCTTTTCCTCTGCTTTGGTCTGCGGCTTAACCAAGATAACTCCGGGTTTCCCCTTTTTTTGGAGATCCACCTTCCCTTCCACCTTGGTAAACTGCCCCACTTCTTTGGCCAAGGCGCCTATAGGGGATAGCAAGATTATCACCAGGATGGGTAACAAAAACCTTGACCTATTAACCAATCCATACATGTCGCTTCTCCTTCCCAATGGCGGGTGCTGGCAAAAAAATTTTGCCTTAGACCAGGAACTTAATTCAGAAAATATCAAGACCAGGTTAAACAAAGATACCCTTCCTTGGGTTTTTGGTGGAAATTTCTTATTGATGAGATTTGTTACTTATCTTTGTAAATTTGTTCGAAAAGATATTAGCCAATCCTGTTACTACAATTTTTCTCATAATGCAAATGGTTTCAAACTCTTTTGCTTGGTATGCTTGGTAAAAAACAATTCTGAATTACCCTCTCCTATAACCGAAATCTTCCATCATAAAGATGTCCGCCGCTTTAAATCGTCTCGGTCGCCCTAAGCGAAATTTTAAAGGGCAGCGCCAAACTACCGATAAATAAATTAACTACATCTGGTCACTGAAAAAGGCAAACCATCTGAAAGGATGGGGCGCAAAGTCACCGGCCTAAAGCCCTTAGGGCCATGGCAGCGGGATTGCCAAAGTGGCAATTCATTTGTGCCTGGGCTCGATTTTTCGAGCCATTTTTTTGCCTTTTTCACACCGGCAGAAGGAGCTGCCGATGAACCTCGTGAGAAAGGCAAAAAGGGTTTTTCCCGGAGGGCTGCTAGGCCTCTTCGCCCTGTTCCTGGTCCTAAACTGGCCGGGACCGGCGGCCGCGCAGAATGTGTTTCGCACCCAGGAAGCGGACATTTATTATACCAACCCCTCGGATCTCCAGATTTTAGAAGGCCGCCTGCGCTTCAGCCAAGTGGACAACTTTTACCAAAGATATGTCTACACCTCGGCTCCGGGCCAGGCCGTCTTCTCCGCCGGGCTGGCGGTCAAGATCGACGGCCTCCTGGCCAAAGTCCGCCTCATCTTGAATTTCTGCCCCAAGAACCAGGAACGGCTGCGCATCTTCCTTCTTAAAAACGGCCGCGAGGTGAAGCAGCGCCGCCTGGCCCTGCAACCGTCAGAGCAACGGCCTCTGTTCGGTCACGGTTCCCTGGAAGGCTTTTACGACCCCATGAGCAGGACTATTCTCCTGTCCCTGACCGACTCACGGGCTGGCATCCTGGCCCATGAGATGGCGCATTTCCTGTTATGCGAATCCTGTGTGGTGCCACCGCCTGAGGCCATCCAGGAGGATTGGGCCCGCTACGTGGAGACGCAAGTGAATTAGCGCCGGTCATAAGTACCATCATCACTTACTGAAGGGCTTCCATGTAACGGCCATTAACGGCGCTGCTCCAGGACTGCCGCCAGTTGGGCCGCCAGGTTCGGGTTCAGGTCTTGCAAGGTGAAGTACTGCTCCCAGGCTTCCCCGAAGTTCCAGGCCAAGCTGTTGGCCAAACCCAGATAATAGCGCGCCACGCCATTGTTAGGTTGCAGGCGCACCGCTTCTTTAAGTTTGACCGCGGCCTCCTGGGACCGCCCCAGGTCCACCAGCAGCACCTTGCCTGCCTCCAGATACGCGGCCGAAAAGATTGGTTCCAGTTTGACGGCCCGGTCGTAATCCTCCAAAGCCTCCTTGAAGCGTCCCTGAGCCCTGCTGATGTTGCCGAGATACCACCAACGCCGGGCAGCTTGCGGGAAGTCATCTTGCGGCCTTTCCAGGTATTCCCGGGCCTTGGCCAGTTGGTCCTGCCGATAAGCCATTTCCCCCAGGAGAAATGAAGCTTCGCTCAGGTCCGGGCAGGCTTCCACGGCTTTGGCCAAGGCTCTTTCAGCTCCTTCCCGGTTTCCCAGCCGCTTCCAGGTCTTGCCCAGCCAGAGATAGGCCAGGGCATAACCGGGCAAGCGACGGCTGGCTTCCTCCAGGTCTTGCACAGCTCCGGAGTAATCGCCCAGATGGTGCCGGGCCACTCCTCGACCGCAATATGCTTCAGGAAGCTTCTCCTTAAGACGGAGGGCCGCCGCGAAGCTCTCCCGGGCTTGGGACCAATCCCGGCGTTGCCCGGCGGCCACGCCCTCCCAGAAGGCCTGCCAAGCTGCATTTTCCCGCAGGTCCCTGGCCTGGGATCGGTCACCGGTTCCCGGCAAGCTCCCCTGGTTCAGTTCCAGGAAAAGGTGGATGCTGCTCCGCCCTCCCCCTGCAGAAAAAGCATGCAGCATGGCCACTAGCTCCCCGCGGCGGTTGAAAAGAGGCGTTCCGGGCAATTCCGGGGCCTTGGCAGTATCTATTTTTATCAGGGTCAAACTCTGGGAAAGAGGCAGAAAGCCCGACACCTTGGCCGTTTGCAGGACCAACCCTGCTTTGCCCGGTACCGGGAACAAGACTTCGTCCTGAAACCGGAGACGGCGAGTGCCGGCGACCTCCGCCGGGGAGCCGCATTTTTTCGCGGGCTGCACTACTGCCAGGTCATTTGCAGGATCGATGCCGGCAACTTCGCGGATGAGGCGCATTTCGCCCTTCCCGGTCTTGACCACTCCAGCACCCTGCGCGGCAAAGAGGGAAGCGCTGGTGAGTACTTGATCCCCTTTGCCGGCGATCACCCCTAAACCCCGGGGCCCGGGGTTCCCCTGGTCATCCAAGCCCACGACAGTGACCACTGAGACCAGTACCGGGGGCTCACCTGCGCCGAATCCCATTCCAGGCATCCAGGTCAAAGCCAAGGCGGCAAGTACTAAACCGCGGCACGCGGGAAAAATAAGCATGACGGACATCAGGTGGCGATGAAAGATGTTTGCGGCTCCATGGTTAATGGGGGGGTCTTTATCTTCCCCTGGGGCTTCTCAGGTAAACTCTCTCCCCGGTAATCCGGAATCCAGCACCCGGCGGATAGCCTGATGAATTTTCTCGACCCTTACGGGCTTAAGCAGATAATCTTTGATGCCCACCCCCCTGGCCTTCTCCGGGGAGACGACATTGTGGAAGGCCGAATAGAGGATAATGGGCAGATCCGGATGCAAACGGTTCAATTCCTGAGCCAATTCGAGGCCGTTCATCTGGGGCATGTTAAAATCGGTGATCACCAAATCGAATTTTTGGGGCTCCTGCCGCAGCGTTTCCAGAGCTTCGCTGCACTGGGTGCAGCCGGTTACCCGGTAGCCCAACTTTTCCAGGGATTCTTTCACCGTCCGAACAATCAGATTCTCGTCATCCACAATCAGGATGTGCTCTCTTTTCCGGGGAGTGACAGCTTGGTTTTTATCCCCGGCACCTTTTTTGGCTTTAGAGTCGTGGTCCTCCATCGATGGCTGCCGTCCTGGCTTGGAAAAGATGCGGTCTAGGCCGACCTGAAGAGCGGGTTTTAAGCCTTACGCGCCCAGGCCGACAGGAGGCGGGTTTGTACGCCCTCTTGCCCTGCCCCGGGCTTCCTGGCGATAAGAATGAGCCGGAACCTTTCGAGTGGCCTGCATCAATCCAAACCAGGAGGATAATCTTAATTCTTTATGAAGGGGGAAATTATTCGCTTTTATAAGTCCGACGGCGGTAGACCATATTTCTTGGGGGACTTGGCAATCAAGGTGGCGGCGATCAACTGGGGGACATAATTGCACGTTTCCTGGGGTAACCACCGGCTCTGGGCCATGGTCCAAAAATCCCTGGTCCCATAGCGGCTCACCACCCCTTCCACCCGCTTTTCTCCGGCGTTGTAACCGGCTGCGGCCAGGTACCAGCAGCCAAATTGACGGTACAAGTCCTCCAGGTAACGGGCTGCAGCCCGGGTGGACTTCTCCGGGTCACAACGCTCGTCCACCTTCTCGTTGACCTTGAGGCCATAACGCCTGGCGGTGGCGGCCACGAACTGCCACATCCCCACTGCTTCTTTAGGGGAGCGGGCTTTTGGGTTAAAGCCGCTTTCGATCAAAGGGAGATAAATCAGGTCTTGGGGCAGCCCCTGACGCCGGAAGACCCGGCGGATCATGGGCAGGTATTGTTTGGCCCGGGCCAGGGAAGCCCGGAAATTGTCGGACTTGGCAAAGGCGATAAGATAAGCCTTGACCGGGCCGTTCAGCACCAGAGGGATGTCTGCGGCCACTCCCCCGGGAAGCCGCCCCAGCATCCCGTTTTCCTCGAGAAAGGTACGGATCTCCGCCAGCAGCGCCTGGTCCGGCTCCCCGGGGATCGATCCCGGACAGACGTAATCCGGGGGGATCAATCCCTGGGCTCCCTGCTGTTGGGGTAACATGGGCAGGTTTCCCGGGCCGGACGCGGCGCAACCGGCCACCCAGAGGAGCAAGGACAGCCCAGCCAGATAAATGCCCTTTTTTTTCGGTAGAATTTCGATTTCCGGGAATCCATTTCCAGGGTTAAAGAAAGAAAATAAAGGACCACAAACTTAGATAGGGCCTTGCCGAAAACCGAAAACTGAAAACCGAAAACCGTCTTTTAAGACCAGCGCTCTACGGCATCGTCGTCAAGTTCCACGGCCAGGGAGCGTTTGAAGAGTTCCACGTTCACCACCAGGCGGCGTTTTTTCTCTTTCTTGCCTACGATGATGCCCACCGTTCCGGCCAGGGGGCCGTCAATTACCCGCACCTGCTTCCCTTTTTCCAGGAAGCGCCACTGGTAGAAGGGTTTATCTCCCTCCACAATGTGCCTGATGGAGGACACTGTGTCGGCCCCCACAGGAGTGGGGCCTTTATTGCCCAGGAGGCGCACTATCCCATCGACCTTGATGACCTTATGGAAAGTGACGGGGTCGAGTTCCGCCCGGAGGAATAAGTAGCCGGGGAACAACGGCGCCTGCAGAATCACCTTACGGTCCCGGCGGCGGCTGGGGTAGGTGATCCGGGGCAGGTAGGTCTCCAATCCTTTACGCGCCAAAGCGGTCTCCACCTTATCTTCATGGCGGCTTTGGGTCTGGATAACATACCAGGGGCGGTTATCAACGGCATCGGTTCTTTCAGTGCTTTCGAGATTCATTCGCCCCTCCTGGGCAAGCTCCCGCCATTCGAGTTACATACGCAACTCAATTAATTCATTCGCATTTTAAGACACTTACGTTAATTTAAACGTAAGCTAAAGAAAATTCTTCTTAGTCTTTCCTGATTACCGGCGGCCGGTGGATGAATCTAAAAGGGAGCAGGAAGATGGGAATGCCGGTTTCTTCTGAAATGATCTGAGCCACTTCAAATTCGGGGACCCTCTGGCCTTGGATGTAGTTCGTCAGGCTGACTTGGGTGAATCCAGGGAACTTGGCCTTGATGGCCTTATAGAGGCGGCGGCGGCCTTCAGTCCCTACCTGTTCGATCCATTGCTTCAGGGGCATCCCGGAGTCCCGAATTAGCACTTTGGTAATTTTATCTGCAAGTGAAAGTTCCGTTAATCAAAGATACTTTGACTTCCCCATCATATTTTTAACGAAATTTTAAAATTAAACATCTAATGAATGAACGCTCTCAATCCCTTCATATTCAACAATTATCCCATTTCGCGACCGTAGGGACCAAAATTTAGCACTTTGATAATTTTTGTCAAGTTAAAAATCAATGCGCGTATTTTTTAAATTTCTTGATGGACCTAGCCCTCATCTAGGGCGGTATATTCTTGGCGGCACCAGTCCCTGCCGCCTCATACTAAGATTCACCTCTGGGTCAATGGCAGGGCCCCTTTGCTCACCCTTAGGCAATCACTATATAGGTCCACATCCACTGAGCTCCCCTGATCCCAAGGCGGGTTCTGTCTTGCCTTCCCCCCCACTTTGTCGCCTTGGTCCAGGGTTAATCCCAGCAAGCTCTATGCCAGCCCTTAAAATTAATGTTTTTAGCTGTCTATTCCGATAATTATCTAGAACCAAACTAGGCTTAGCCCCGGAGCGGTAAGTAAAGATAGCGGAACGCTATGTTGAGAAATCTGAACATTTCACCCCCTTTGATAAAAGCACTCCCGGCTCCGGCCCCTCAGGGGATCTTCTAGAGAAAACAATTTTTTTTCATTTTATTGTCTATCAGTTTGATATACTTTAAGGGTGGGGTTTATTCCTTGCTTTCCTAAGGAAACTAGTTTAAATATTGTTTAAACGAGATATTTTCCATAAAAATACATTTTCTGTTTAACGAAATCTACCTTTGGGGCTCCGGGCCTCTAAGTGCTGGGAATTTTACCACTTGAACCGATGCGGAGGATTAAGTAACTGATGTTGGCAAGGCGACTGGAGGAGCTGCGCCTGCGGTGGGGGCTAACCAAGAAGGAAATGGCGCAGAGATTAGGAATTTCCATCCCTTATCTTTCAGAAATCCTTACAGGAAAAAAGACGGGAATGCGGAAAATTGTTGACTTCGCAGAACGCTTAGATGTATCAATAGAATGGCTCACCGGAGAGCAAATCCTAATTCCCCTGGTAGCGGAAGTGACGGCAGGAGGCCCTTTCCAATTGCAGGAGAATGATTACCTAGAATTTTTCGACATCACCCATCTTCCGGGCATCACCAAGCAAACGGCCATGCATTGCTATGCCTTGCGGGTCCGGGGCGATTCCCTGATCCCTTTCCATAAGGACGGGGATATCCTCATTGTTAAGAAAAACAGCAAAGAAAATCTCCGCCATGGCGATATGGTGGTCTGTCATCAAGATGAGGGATGCTACCTCAGGTCCCTGGATTTGACGAACAACACCCCCAAACTCAGGCCCCTTGATCTCACCCGCTATCAGGAATCCGAGCACGCGCCTATTTTGGCCAAATTAGATAAAATCGTTTTCGTCGTCTCTTCCTGAATCATCTTTCCGGCCCATTTTCTGGAAAAAAGCCCTTTGCTGACCCTGGCGGCCAGCAAATCATGACGCCGTCAAGCGTCTCCTGGACGTGGTTCAAGCCTTGGATGGAAAGGAAGGCCCCCGCAATCTTGAGCCTTGGAAAAAAATGGTGGAAGAGCGCTCCGGGAGCTTCCCCTTGGGGGTGAAATGGTTCCTGCTGAACAAACTCTTCCAAATGCGGCCCGCGGAAATCGCCCGCATGGAAGGCGTCAAGAACCCGTCCGGCGTCCGGGGGATGATTATCCGTGTTTCGGATCAATTAAGATGTGGGGAAATTTCCCTCTTCGAGAAAGACCCGGAAGAAAAGGAAGCGGCCAAGACTCGCCTTGAGACTAAGAGGAAAAAGCGCCGGGATAGATACGCCAAAAACAAGGAAAAGGTTAACGCCAAGCGCCGAGCTTTTTATGCCCAGAAAAAATCTACCGAAAGCTGAACCCGTTGCATCCTAAGATTATCATTCACCAGTTACGTTAGGAAACTCTCGACCCATTTGTAAGCATTGGTGACTGCCTCGAAAATCCCACTAATTGACGCTATATCCTTCAAACATTCTTGTGTTCGTTTCAAATAAGCGAGTAAGGAAGTTTTGTTGGGTTCTGGCTTCCTTGCCTCTTCAATGGCTTCGAGAAGTTGGGTTTTTGCTTTATATTCGATTAGCTCGTTGATTACCTGTCCCTCACGTGCTTTTGTGAGTTCGTTTTTTAAAAATTCGAGTTGGGAGATGAAATCGGTTTTGTTCTGCACATGCTCAAAGTTGATATTCCCTGCTGCATTATACTGATAACTCACTTGTTGCCCGCGCTGATCGAATACGGTAACCTGATGATCCGAACCTGAAACTACTCTTGCGCCGGGACTGTTGGTAAGAATAACAATATTGGCAGGAAAGTGGGCTGTTGGTTTGTGATCTAAAGCATCTTCGACTTCTTTTACTCCCCAATGTGTAATAGTGCCATTACCTCCCATGCTCATCCATTTTGTTAGTCCTTCTTCTTTTAAATATTGGAATGTTTCTAATGCAACTGTGGGCTCCATCCCTATTTCTTTGCCAAGCTGACGAATATCAATTAAATGTCGTTCTGCAACGCCATTAGTTATCTCATAGAGTTTGTGGAGCAGAAGAAATCGGTTTTTTCGCTTTTCTTCCAAAGAAGTATTCATAATTAAGGCTCCATTTCCTTAATAAAACCTAAAGAAGAAAAAACTATTGTGATACCCAAAACTACCAATAAAATGATCCATGGCCAAACTGAGGGGTATTTCCCATTTATATCAGTGAATGCCCAATTTGCGGTTATACCAGTAAAAAGGCTTCCAACTAAAACTCCAATTTGGACAGCATATCGCTTTCGTTTGCGCCTATAGAGCCTTTGGAAGTCGAAGTGCATTGACGCACGTTCTACATCCTTCCCACTATATTTTAACGTTCGTTCGTTGTCTACTCGTGAGATGAATTCGCGCCTTGTACCTAAATAAAGACCATTTGTGAATTCGATTATTTTGTCTGTGAATATATTCCATCCATTATCATCAAATTCACTTCTGCTCACATCCTCAAGTTCAGCGAATTGATCTCTAAGCCCATACTGTGCAAGTTTAGTTTGCTCATCGAAGCTGGTCATGTTCTGTCATGTACCTTTACTTTGAGTAACCTCATAAAATTTCATAAATTTTCCAAAGGATAGGAACCTTATTCTTCCGGAAAGATTATCCGAGCCTTTACCCCGGCCTGTTCCAAGAGATAGAGCAAACCACCACCATCAATAAGTTCAATAGGTTTATCTTTGCAGAATTGAAAGGCGTCCGGCCCATAACCACTTGTGGTTACAAGGATACCTTTGTTAGCCCCTTCATGGACCATTGTCCCATAAAGGTCTCTGACTGCTGAGACCCCAACAGCATGACGGTATCTCTTTGCCTGGACTACAAGCTTTCCACCAGTAACCGGCCTGGTGTCGAAAACAATCGCATCAACTCCACCATCTTTATGGGACCGGGTTAGTTTAGTTTCATACCCCAAGTTATTGAAAAGATTCGCCACTAAATTTTCAAATTCATAAGGATTCAATTCCATCAAGTTAGGTCTGGAATCCAAGGTACTTAAAACATCGCTTTCATCAATAAATCTCCTATCTACCATATCGAATTCCAAGATAGGTTTAATCGCCAACATTTCATTTGCCTGCGGAGAAACTAACGCGCCAAGGTTTCTCAAGCAGGCTTTTTTATCGATACGGGAAAGGTCTATATTCAAAAAATCTTCCTTGACGGTACGTACTGATATAAGAAATGGCCTTATGTCTTGGCCGGTCGATAAATCTACTGTTTGCACAAAACCGTTAAAAACAATAACCTCAATGAAACCCCCCTGGTCAGCCTCAAATAACTCATGGATAGTCCTCAATGCAATGGCTGAAACTACGTCTTGATAAATCTCCTTTATCTCAGAAACTTTTCGGGGTTTTCCTGCAATTTCATCTTTGTTTTTCACATACCTGAATTCCTCTACATCGGGGATAACGCCAGGGAGAGGCAATTCATATTCAACAACGACTTGCTTGGATTCCGGGACATAAGCAAGCCGAAATACCTGGGGGAAGTCTTCCGGGTAATCGGAGCGTTCCAAAACCATTGTATAATATGACGTAATAGAATCAGGATCACCTTGACGGTAAGACTCTTCAAATTCATCAACCTCTTGATTACGTTGTTTTGCCTTTATAAAATACGATTCTTTTTGCTTCTCATAATCAATTTTTAACTTCTCAATCCATTTTAGCTTTTTCTCTTCATTTGTTTCATGTTCAACGACAGTCTTATTATAAATATTCAAAGCCCTGTTATAGCTATCCTCTGCTTCAGCTAAAGTTTTAGCTAATTCCCTTTCATATCTTTTTCTAACCCAAGGGAAAAACATCTTAAACCAATGTGGCTTTATAACATTTTTCTCAAAAAAGTTTTTATCTGGCGGGGTAGCTGTTAAGATGGCCGGTTTGCAATCTTTGGGTATCTCGAATGACTTGTATTTCTCTTCCATCTTCAGACTTTTGAACGAAATCGTATCATCAACTTTAAGGGTATGCTGTAATATAGATTTAAGATCATCAAGTCTATCGCCTATCTCTTCATTTTTCTCTTCGGTTTCTTCCAAACGTTGTTCAATATAAGCCTGTTTTGCTTCCCTTTCGGCCTGTTTCGAATCCCTTTCTCTCTGTCTTTTCAGCCTTTCTGCATCCCTCTCCCTCTGTTTCGCAAGCCTTTCGGCTTCGATTCGACTTCTCCTTTCCATCCGCCTTTGTAACTCTGCCTGCCTTTCCGCTTGTCTTTGTGCCCTGGCAGCTTCTCTCGCTATCGCTGCAAAAAACCCGATCCTTCTACCCATTTTTGAGTTCCTCTTTTAAACCCGACTTGTCCTTAAGAGAGCATGATAGCACAAATTTTCCGCCGAAAAATATTTTTGAAAATTTTTCGCGGATAGGCGGCCTATGAACCCAGGTGGGATAATTTAAGGGGGTAATTCGGATAGGGGGGGTAATAGGGGGGTAATATTTTGCAGTGCGAA
>ENA-OSEO01003952-OSEO01003952.1-sediment-metagenome-genome-assembly--contig:-NODE-3952-length-16380-cov-3.230019_pt1 | contig 16380 bp, 13 predicted proteins | sample MGYA00237883_ERZ534232 | MGnify/ENA metagenome assembly ERZ534232 | reverse complement strand
GTCAGGTGTGGGTTAATCTATAGCAATTCCCATTTCACCAGACGGAGGCCACCGCCTCCTCATAAAAGCGAAAAATAGATTACGTTATCATTTTATCAAAGCTTTCTTGCGGTCCAAAACAATCAAGGACTAACATTAAATGTGATACAGTAATTACGGGCAGATCATTACCTCCATCCGTCCACCACACGATCTTTTGCTGATATCATCAAAAGTTTACTTAATGGTACGGTAAACGGGTTTCGTGGATAATGGGGGTTCTTCCGTAATGGTGGAGAGGAGATAGCGAAAGGATTTACTATTTTCAAAGAACAAAGTTTTTGTCACTGCCGAGCTTCAAATAAATGCGAGCCCCTTTTTAAGGGGCTCGCAAGATTCCACTAGCTACTAATGCAATTATTAATTAAACAAAACAATCAAATTTTTACTTTGCATTCCAAGGCTCCCAAGGCTTAATTACCATCGGACCATTCTTTTTCTCAAATGCCTCTACCGCCTTATTTCTCTTCTCTAGCCAAAACGCAGGAAATTTTGCATGACTCATTTTCTTCTCAACTGCCTCGTCGACCGCCTTGTTAAAGGCCGTCTTCAAGATCTTTGCCCGCGCCAGAAGATAATCCTGGTGTTTTTGATCTTCCTTGCTCCACCAACCTTTTTCTTCGAAATATTTTATAGCTCCACTATGATAAGGCAACGCCCATTGTTTGTTCAGACGATTTGGAGCCCAACCCAACAAGCCGGAAACGATACCTTTATAGCTATCATAATTTTCCGCTATCATTTTGGTCATCGCATAAACGAGAGCTTTGTCTTGCTTTGCATATGTCGCAGTTGAAGGATAAGGATAAACTCCTCCCTCAAAAGGTTTTTCAGGCGAAGCACCTACCCCGGCAGTCGCCGAAGTGGGGAATTTTATGGGATACAACTTTTGAAACCTTGCCCAGCCCGCCTTGTCAGACCTTGGCATTGGCAATGGCACTGCGCCAAGTGGCGAAGAAGCTAACTCAACCAAGTCCGAACCATCAGACCAAATCCAAGCTACGTCAAGTGTTCCAGCCTTAACGCCTTTAGTAGCAGCCCCGAAACTAGAAACTTTAACTTGAACGACATCCTTCCATGTAAGATTACCAAAAGCCAAAAAAGCTTCATGGCATATATTTTGAGAATCGGAACCCACAATATAAGGAACTCTTTTTCCCTTAAGGTCATATAAAGTTTTGATGCCAGAGTCCCCTCTAGTAAAAAAGACAGAGGCTATATAGGGAGTCGGTGCCCATAATAGACGGATATCCTGAGGGCCCCATTCCATTGATGTGAAATCAATAATTCCCTCAAAGGCCATCCATAAGCCTCCACCTGACAAAACGAACTCGACGTCCCCAGCTCTTACCGGTGCCACTCTAGAAAGCTCAGTGCCTCCCGGAATTGTCCGAAGGGTTATTCCTTCTTTTTTCCTTAAAGTGGAAGCGAGTCCAGCTCCCTGCATGTAACCACTAGAACCGACCGGAAATACCATCATACTTATCGTCCGGCCTTTCTTCAATACTCCTACATTCTTCCCCTTTCCTTTATCAGCGCTGTATGCTACTCCAGATATTACCAAACAAAATGCGACGAAAATTCCCATTACAAAAAACACCCTTAGCCTGTTCATTTTAACCTCCGTATTCGAATTTACTAGTTCCTCCATTTATTTCACCGTCATCCCTCTCTGACCAAGCCACTTTTTCATTCTTATATTCTCCACCTCCTCCCGCACCTGCGGTGACAGACGCATGAGATCCTCTGCGAGGGACGCACTCACATTAAATCCACCTATAGCGCCATCAAATATTAGTATCTTTTCACTTTTAGATATTTTTTTTGCGAACTCATAAGCGCTTCGCAAATTATCGGCCTTGACGGCATATTTCATAAACTGCGTATTCTGTTCGCATTCGTTAAGAAAATCAGCTTGAGCGCCGACCACGAAAGTAGGTATCTCCTGAGCATAAAATGTGCTAGGAAATCCTTTCGAGGCATAATTAATAATAATAGCCTTGACTTCTGGGTTCATGGGAACTAATTGTTTTTTTTGAACAACCTCCGGCACTGAATAAATCATCGTGCTATACCGATTATACGGCGGAAAAGCAACATCTAGATCAAATTCATCGACATTGGCGTTCAAAAAGTTTGCCAACAAAATCCCCCCAGCAGTCGTATAAGGAATAGGCCCCGGATAATCGATAATTAATATAATATCTTTAATATAACTCAATAAAGTAATTATTTTTCCATACGATTCCAAATTGAATCTCGTAAAATTTTCATCCTGCTTAAGAAGATCTCGTGCGATATCTACGCCAATTATCCCAGTTGGTGCGACTTTAAGAATCGCTGAACAAAGGAACTTGTCTTGAACAAACTTAGACTGGTACACCATGCGAGGCAACAAGTTTGCTGCCCTTGGTCCCATGCTCTGGTGGTAAGCGGACCGCATTTCGATAGTCGCATAGGACATTGTAAATGGCTTAAGCAATCTGCCTATTTGCCGATGATAATGAAGTTCTCTTATGTCATTATTGTGGGTGTGAATAATCCAATCTGCCGAATATGCTTTCTTTGCTCCGTATAACACCCCAATTTCAGTTTCAATAGGAATTCCCGTCCCTAACGGTGAGATACTTTCCGCTCCTCCTGAAAAATACTCATCCAGACTGAACTTTTTTATCGCCTCCTGTGTTTCGCGCATTCGCAATCCAACACCGGCTTTTAGAGATATTCTTTTTGGATTGCATCGCCGTTTCAATTCGTCATGTATGGTTTTAAGCATTTCGACGTATTCTTTTCCGCCAAATATTGTAAATCCATGACTCGATGCAAGAACATTCACTGATTGACCCGGCTTAATTATTTCTAAATCTATACGGTTAAGCGCCTCCTTTGTGCTTTCTCGTATCTTATTGAGGTCATAATCTGTCGACTTGGGTAGCTCAGGGAATAATTTATCTACCAGGACGGAAACGATGTCTGGAAGGCTTACAGCTCGATCTTTTAAATATCGCACATCCATATTATATTCGGATACGCGAGGATCTGCAGGCTTTAACCTTATTAAATCCATGGCTACTTTTCACCGCCTTTCGGAAAATACTCATTGATTATCTCAAGATCTTCCTTAACGAAATACTGAGAATATTTTTTTTGAATGCTGTCTGGCATATCCCAAATCGAAACATCCATGCCGTACCACTGGCTCCCTGGCGCCTTTTTTAACTCTATTCCCGCAGCTCTCAAAAGACGAATAACCGCACTAATACAAAGAACCCCGCAGCCGGTACGAACTCCCGTCATCTGCGAAATAGCTTCAGGCGTATCTCCACCCTGGAGGATTGCAGCAACAATTTCTTTCGCTTTTACTAAGTGGCAAAAGCATATCGTTTGTTCCGGATACATGTGGGCTTTAGCGCAAATTCGACTAATATTTTCTGTAACCTCAACGTTGGAAATGCCGACAACAACTGGCTCACTCCTCCTAACAAGCTCAATAGCCGATTGATCACATTCAGACAGGCATAAGCCACAACCGCTACAAATTTTACCGTTAACCGCGAATTTTTTACTTTCATTCAATCGTTCTATAGCATTAACAGGACAAACTTTAGCGCAGCTAGCGCAACCAATGCACCTATCTTCCTTAATTACCGTCATTCTATAAATTGTTTTCACTTCGGCCACCGCCTTTCAATTTCTTAAAACTTACCTCTCTATCTTCTTTTATATCTACAATTCTACGCAGCAGATGTTAAGCCTCGCACTCTCCTTCGATTTAACAGATACCAACCCCCTAATCCCACTCCACTCAAAATTATCCCTACAGGAAGCAAATTTTGGAACGTGGCAGAAAGAGTAAGTAAAATTCCACCTGTTGCTAACGACACCCTCATGACAAATCCAACTATGCCAGGCGCGAAGGGTCTGAGTCCCCAAAAATAGTTACAATTAGCACCGACAAAAAGGCTTAAGCCAATAACTACCCTTAGAAGTAATGTTATAAAATACCAAACCTGGATTTTGCCCTGTAGTAGCAAGTTAGGCTCTAAAATAAAAATGAATGGTAGCAAATAAATAGCTATACCTATCTTTGTAGCCTCGAATCCCGTTTTCATTGGCTCACTCTTTGCGAGTGCCGCGGCTGCGTAGGCACCCAAACAGACTGGCGGCGTTATGAACGATATCATAGCCCAATATATTAAATAGAGGTGGGTCCCAAGAGGATCCAAGCCAAACTCAATCAAAGTGGGGGCTAAAGTGACGCCTAAAAAAACGTATGCAGCCGATGCGGGCATCCCAAACCCTAACAAAAAACTTGCTGCCGCCCCAAGCAAAAGCAAGATATAGACATTTTCGCCAGATAGCATTACGATTTCAATCGAAAGCCCTTGCGCCATCCCAGTCATTGATAGCGACCCCATGATTATTCCTACACCAGCGATAATTGAAATCAGACTAACCAGCGTTCTGGACAAGGACAAAAAACACTTTTTTAAGTCTCCTGTTCTCCTTTTGACAACGCCTAACACTAGCAATATAAGAGCCGAATAAAATGGCGCGAATGCTTCAACCCTAAGATATAACAAAAGGTAGACCAGCACGATGACTGCAAGGAAGTAAAACCATCCCTCCTTCAAAGTTCCAAAAAAAGAAGGAAGAGCACCCTTGATTCCCCCTAATCCATGTCTCCCAGCGTAAAAACTGGTAAATAGAAATAGGCTGTAATAATATAGCACCGATGGTATTGCGGCGGCGATCACGACATTTCGATACGATATCCCAGTCATCGCTACCATAATAAATGCAAGTACACCCATCACGGGTGGCATTAACATAGCACCAGTCGATGAACATGCTTCGATCGCCCCAGCCGTATGCGGTTTAAAACCTGTAGACTTCATTAGTGGTATTGTAATAGCCCCTGTTGTAGCAACGTTTGAAATTACACTCCCGTTGATTGACCCCATCAGCGCACTGCTAATTACAGCAACTTTAGCAGGTCCACCGGCACTTCTTCCCAATAGCGATAAGGAGATATCCTGAAACGTTTTGCCCGCCCCAGTGTACTCCATAATCGCACCAAACAATAAAAATCCAACGAGGATTGCAGCAAATGTCTGAAAAGCAATTCCCAATATTCCTTCATCGCTAAATGTCATAAAATCTACAAGCCCTTTTAGGCTATACGATTGCCCAGATAAATACGAGGGCATATGCTCGAAACCAGCAATTAACGGGTAAATAATAAACATTACCAACAGAACGGTAATTGGGATTCCCGATGTTCTCCGGACAGATTCCAGAATCAGGATCAGTAGCACAAAGGAAACGCAAGATGCAAATAATGGAGCTCTAAAACACCACGCTTCCAGCAGGCATGTTTTACTCCAAAAAGCTAGATAGCCTGTGGAAATTATAGTTAGACCAAAAAGAGCGACGTCATACCAGCGAATACCTCTATTCGATGTAGCTGGGTACAATAGGAAAGTAAGGGACAAAAGTAAGAGCATCAAAATATAGAAGTAAGCATTTTGAACAAGTGTTATACCTAATAAATTAAGATAGAATACTTGATTAATAACAAGAAGTAAACTTGCCCCAGTGAATATCACTGCGACAATATCAATATACTTGGATTTTATCATGTGCTAGCCTCCTAACACTCGTCGAAATTAAAGCTTCAAAGAGCCATGCCATAGAAGCTGTGTTAAATATGCTGTGTTAAATATATCGTTCCAAACAGATCAAGAGAAAAAAGAGTTAATTTAAGACGGCTATTATTGATATTATTACGCATACTATTGAAACCACTTATCTGTTCTTTGAAAAGCCTGACCACTCTTCATGTGGCGCTCCAGAAGTTTTGAATTTTCCCCCAGGCGATGTACAAACTCAGGGGTATAATTCCATAGATTAGGTCTTCTTTGCTTTCATTGGACCGCCCGGCCCAGAGGTCTAAAAACCCGATAGCAATCCGAAGAGCTGATCCCCAAACCATCGTGACGGTGAGACCTGCTGATCTTGGGATACGGTTGCTCAGTATGGGCTTTCTTCTTGTCGATGATCTCCTGCTTTTCGTAAACAATAAGAGACAAGGCAAAGTATTCACTCGGGGAAACTGCAGGTTCCTCTGCCCACTCATATATAGAATGAACGCCAAATCCCAGAAGTTTTTAAGACCTGGGATTTGCGGACTCCGCGTTGGACTACTTGGAGGCGCGGTTTATGTTGTTCTTTGCTGTAGATTGAACCTTTGTGGCGGTTGGTCAGATCCGGTTCATCTCTTTTTTTGAGAACATCAACTACTAGGTCTGAAGCACAAGAGTCTCCTTGAACTTTTCGTTTTTCTTTTCCAGCTTCCGAAAGCGGGGATCGACTCTGGTTTTTTTCCCACTGACGAAAACCCGAGTTCCTTGCTCCAAGTTGTTTTTCCAACGGTACAAGGATCGAGGACGTACTTGACACTTCTGGGCAACCACCTCCCCTTTGCCGGTGGCTTCCTATTCCTTGAGGATTTGAAGCCTCTTTGGGGGGGTGGATCTTCTTGCTCTTCACTGGTTCGCGACGATAAGTTGTACGCTCATGCATCGTGTTCTTCCTGTTCATTTTATTATTCATCAGAGCGTCCAACTAATAACTTTTTCTAAATCATTCTGTCAGGATTATACTGAAACATTTAAAGACATTCTCAGCATTCAAAATTTTTATTGTGTGTGATTCAAGCCTCAACTCTTAACAGCCGGATTGCAAAGTCCGGACATATATGAATACATGCTAAGCAACCTTTACATGCCGCAGCATTTTCTACAGACACTTCGTTCCACCCAGCTGTAAACACTTTTTCAGGACAAAATGCGACACACAATTCACATTTTTTGCACATTTTCTTATTAATCTCTGGCGTCATTTTAGCTACATGCATCGTTTACATTCTCCTTAACTAACCCATACCAAATTATGAATGTATGAGCTTTTGGCCATATTCAAAGCCCATTTTGAGAGCCCTGCTGTTCGTTTCACCCAAACGCCTGTTAACTGCACTTTCCAACGCTTCTAATCTTAAAAAACTCACAATGCTCGCCAAAATACCAAGAGCAATAACATTTGCTGCCTGCAAATTACCAAAATCGTTTGCGGCCTTTTCGCTGATCGGAAATGAGTATACCTTCACTCCTCGCCGCGCAGGAACATTAAACCTGCTGCTATCTACTAATATCACCCCGCCCTGCTTAACATTTTCAGAGTACTTAATGTAGGAGGATTCCGTCATCGTTAACAAAACATCTGGGCAGATCACCTCGGGAAAATTAATTGCATCATCACTAACAATTACTTCAGATTTGCTCGCGCCACCCCGCGCCTCTGGTCCGTAAGACTGTGAGTGGACAGCGTTTTTACCTAGTGTAATGCAGGCCTCGCCCAAGAGCACGCCCGCCAAAACAAGGCCCTGACCACCTGAACCAGATAGCCTTATTTCAAAATGATCAACTTTCTCTTGCGTCTCACAAACTGGCAGAGAAAATTCTTTATCCTCGTAATTTTGCGCGACCCTCCTTAGCATTTCGTAATATTCATGTACGAACTCGGGTTTAGGACCCTTTTCAAAAATCCCGGTGATAATTTTCCCTTCTAAATCCTGTTTACCTAGCTTCAAACTGCGCTCTAATGAGATGCTGTTCTTACGAAGACGTTCATACATCTCTACAACCTTGCGAAACCCATTTCTTCGACCAAAACCCGTAGGACAAGGCGTTATACACTCAATAACGCTAAACCCCTGATTTTTCATCCCGGACTCAATATACTTTGCGAGTTGTTTTGTGTGGCACGCAGTGGTACGAGCTACAAATGATGCCCCCGCAGCCTGTGCAAGTCTGCATAAATCAATTTCCCGTTCTAGGCTACCGAACGGGGATGTCGAGGAATAACTGTTATACGGCGTCGTTGGCGAAACTTGCCCCCCGGTCATGCCATAAGTATAGTTATTCATTACTATCACCGTCATATCGATGTTACGCTTTGCTGCATGGATAAAATGATTGCCCCCAATGGCTCCACAGTCGCCATCACCGAGAAACAACACGACGTTCATTTCAGGTTTCTGCATTTTGATGCCTGTTGCAAAAGCAATGGCACGACCATGGGTTGTCTGGACGCTGTTGACATCAATATAAGATGGAGCCCGCGAAGAACACCCGATACCGGACACTGCCGTAATGGCGTCCTTTTCCCAACCCATTTTCTCAATAGCCCTGATAGCGGCCGCCAATACTATGCCATTTCCACACCCTGGACACCAGATTGTTGGCAGGGCGCTATGTCTTAAAAAATTATCGTAAATGTCTACTTCTGACATGTCTCAGCTTCCTTCCTTATCTCTTTGAGGATACTATCTGGACTTATCAAAACGCTGCCCAATTCAGGGAGACTAACAACCTTTACGAAGTTCTTTAAACTCGCGATCGCACGGCTTATCTCTACAAAATATTGGCCGCGGTTCATTTCGGGCACTATGACCACGCGAACATTTTTTATCGCTTCGAGAAACGGCTCTTCTGCAAATGGCCAAATTGTGATCGGCCGAAATAGTCCTGCTTTCAAGCCCATTTTTCTGGCAGCGCCTATAGCCTCTTTAGCGGACCTTGCTACCGAACCATAAGCAACCACCAAGATCTCCGTATCATCTTCAATATCTGCCTCGTATTGCACTATATCAGTTACGTTATTCTCGATTTTTTCATGAAGTCGCCTTATCAATGTTGCGGCTATGGTAGGGTCCTGGAGAACAACCTTTCCCGTTTCATCATGAACGCATCCTGTTATATAGTGCCTATATCCATCACCTAAACTAGCCATCAGAGGGACCCCGGACTCTTCGCCCCGATACGGTAAATAATCCTTTTGTTCACTCATTGGCTTCTTTCTAATAACTCTCTCAATTGTTTCATAACCTGGGATAGCAACCTTTTCTCTCATATGCCCGATAACTGCATCCGCAAGCAGAATAGTCGGAACGCGATATTTTTCTGCATAGTTAACGCATTGAATGGTAAGAAAAAACATCTCGCTTACACTCGATGGAGCAAGAGCAATGATTGCTTTATCTCCGTTATTACCCCATCTCGCTTGCATAACGTCACTCTGCGAAGGCATCGTAGGTATCCCTGAAGAAGGGCCGCCGCGTTGAACATTAACGATAACACAAGGTGCTTCTACCATTGCGGCATATCCCAAATTTTCTTGAATCAGCGTGAACCCAGGTCCACTCGTGGCCAGCATTGCTTTTGCTCCCGCCAGTGAAGCTCCAACGACTGCCCCCATACTAGCCAATTCATCTTCCATTTGTATAAAAACACCCCCGTTTTCAGGGAGTCTCTTAGATAAAACCTCCGCTATCTCAGTAGATGGTGTAATAGGATATCCAGCGAAAAAATTTACTCCTGCTGCAATAGCTCCTTCAGCACAAGCCTCATTTCCCTGCAAAAATAAAACCTTTTTCTCTCTGCTCATGTGAGTTACCTCGCCATATCTATGAATGTAGCAATTTTCTTATCGCATCAGAAACTTTGCTTGCCAAAACATGATTATCGGGATTTTGCGGCAAAAAACTCACCAAAACATCTAGCGCCGCCCTGACTTCCTTATTGGGCCCTGGCAATGAAATAATCCTACTATTTTCTATACTACCCACCGCAATTCTCACTCCGTCCTTCACATGCCTGCCCGTTCCTTTTGTATATTTAACTATCCACTCGGTGCTCGCCGTTGGATCTACCCTCAGCACCCCTTCTATAGTCTTATCTTTTCCTTCAGCTCCTACGCCACCAGTGGTGATAATAACACCATATCCCTCATTAATGGCGTTCCCCAACTCTGCAGCGATAATTTCCTCATCATCATCCAAGGTTTTTCCAATCGATACAGAATATCCCTCTCTCTCAAAGCGACTGCTAATTAATATTGAATTTGTGTCTTCTATCATCCCATTTTGCACTTCCGAACCGGATGAAAAAACCTTCACTCTCTTACTTATATTCTTATTTATTGCTTCAATAATTTTTTTACTTTTTAGAAGGCTTTCCCCCGCTACGCCTGAACCAAGCCCAATAAGACCTAGGATCCCCTCTGAATGCACAAACGCATTTTCTCCTATTATTACTCCCCGGATCGCTTCCAATTTATCAAGCATCACTTTTTCTTTATCGATAAAGTCTTCTATCGGCAGGTCTTCCCGCAGTACATCGAGTGTAATCACGCCTTCTCGTACATCGACAACATACACCTCATCGCTAGATAGTTTTAAAACATCGGCCGCTACTTTACTTACTTTGTCAAGATTAACACCGTTTAGATGTACATCGTTAATCGTAATTTCCGTCTTTTTAAAAAGATTAGCATGGTGCTCTTTATTTACGCTATTCGATCGATTAACCTTGACAACATCTAGTCGAAAATCTATAATCGGAGCGTCAATAATGCTCGCGCCGATGTCTAGTATTGCGACGTCTTCTTCCGCGATATGAGGAAGATCTCCGAGCTGAATGTTGCCCGCGAATGCCACTTTTACCTTTTGACTCATCCCAGCACACTTGCGGAAACTATTTACCAACCTGAGGTCCTCCAAGCTACCGGTATCAACCATAATTATATCTGCACCACCGCGAATACCATCCTCAGCCTCTGAGACAATATTTTTCGTGAATCCTTTAATCTGAATCACCTTTATTCTGTTAGAAATATGTTTTACAGCTTCTAATGCTTGAAATACACCACCAAAAATTCTGACATAATTTTTATCAAGATATACAAATGGCTCATCGCAAATACGGATATTCCCGCCGCCAATATGTATGGCATCTCGAAGCATCTCCTTCAAGCAAGGTGGCATTTTCTTCCAAGCGCCACACACAATTTTTACTTTATTATCCGCCAAACGGACTGCTGTATTAGTGGCCGTCGCAACACCCGAAGACTTTGACAAAAGGCCAATGTTTTCTTCAAGCATAACAATTGATTTTGCCGTTCCGCGGACAATAAAAACTTTCTCATTTTTTGCTATATGAGATCCATCTTCACACGAATATAAAATCTCAAGATCCAGGTCGCGCGCCTTCTGGATTATATGTGGCATCCCAGCAATAATACAGTCACTTTCAGAACTAATTGCTCCTATAACGCTAACAAGGGAAGCCTTTTCAAATATCCTGTCCCTTATATCTTTGTTATCAATTGCCTCATCAGCTACCATTCAATAATCTCCACAATACCTTACAAAAGATTAACATTTAGATAATGCCGCCAACGCTTAAACCTCAGTAAAAGAAGACAGGTGCCCTCTTCTCGAATGTAATCGTCCTTCAAAGCGGTTACGATAAATAAATCCATAGGATTTTTGTATGAATTTCATTCCTACAAGATCTTACATTGTCAAAATTACAGTTTGCGACCTGCCACTCAAGCACATTTTTACGAGGGTCATCACGACTCATCTCATATTATTTTCTCCTTAGCTAAGCTAAGTAAGTCTTCTTTACTGTAGTTGAGAAGATCGCGATAAATTTCTTCATTGTGCTCGCCCACGGACGGAACAGTGTTTTTTATTTTCCCAGGAGACCCGGAAAGTTTGATTACCATTCCACTTAGCGGAATCTTTCCGATTCCCGGATGCTCAACGTCAACGATCATTTCTCTCGCTTTTATTTGAGGATCAATTACTGCCTCTGTAATCGTATTAACCGGGCCAGCAGGAATACCTGCTTCAATAAATAGCTTTACTGCTTCTTCTCGCGTTTTATCGGCAAACCAACCTTCGGCGAGCGAATTCATATAGTCCCGATTTTTTCTCCTCAACTCACTGCTGCTAAAACGTGAATCTTCTACCAAATCGAGCCGGTTGATAACTTTTAGAAACCTTTTCCACATTTTGTCAAAAGTGATAGCGATGTATACATATCCATCCTTGCATTTATAAGCATCTGTAGGGGCACTAAATGGCCTCGCATTGCCCATTTGAGGTTGCACTTCATTTAAAACCTTATATTGGGTATAAACAGCCTCCATAAAAGAAACACCCGTATCAAGCATCGCAACATCTATCTCTTGACCAGTGCCAGTTTTGTTGCGATGCAGGATAGCAAGCAAAATGCCTATCGCCCCATATAAGCCTGCGCCGTAATCAGTAAGCGATGACCCCGACTTTAGAGGCGGGCCATTTTTGAAACCTGTGATAGACATATGCCCAATAATTGCCTGGAATATCGGGTCAAATCCAGGACGATCCGCATATGGTCCATATTGGCCATATCCCGTTAAAGAGGCATAAATAAGTCGAGAGTTTTCCTTTGACAAGACATCATATCCGATTTCCAGCTTTTGCACTGCTCTCGGGGTGAGATTTGTAACAAATACGTCAGACTTTTTTATGAGTTCCAGAAAAATTTGCCGCCCTTTATCTTTATTCAAGTTAAGGGTAATCCCCTTCTTATTTCGTCCATACATAGCAACAGCCATGTTCTGTCCGCTTTGCGAAAATGGTCCGAGTTCTCGATCCACCGCCCCCCCCGGAGGCTCTACCCTTATAACTTCTGCTCCAAAATCTCCCAGAATTTGACAGCAAAAGGGCCCGGCCTGAAATGTGCTCAGATCTATTACTCTAATATCATCTAAAACAGCCATGCTGCCTCCCTCTCTATTTGAATACCGGAGTTCTTTTTTCCAAAAAAGCTTTTAGACCCTCGCGCCCGTTGTCACTATTTAAGCAAATACTTTGTATGTGACATTCACTCTTTAACTCAGCCTGAAAATCTATGTTCTCAGCCTTATAAATAGCTTCCTTAGTTAAACGGAGTGCAAGAGGTGAGAAGGACGCTAGTTTTTTGCTCCAAGTTTCAACGGCCCCAGACAATTCGTCCGGTGCCACTACGGCGTTTATCAATCCTATTTGCCGGGCCTCGGTTGCGTTGATGATACCTCCTAACAGAGCTAACTCGCATGCTTTACTTGTTCCAATCAACCGAGCGAGGTTATATATTAAACCCATGTCTGGGACCAAACCTATCTTTATAAAGGTAGCACCAAAACGAGAGTTTTCGGAGGCTATTCTCAAATCACAGTTCAACGCTAAAGAAAGACCACCGCCTATGGTGTCTCCATTAATCGCCGCTATTATAGGTTGGCGAAGGTTCTTCATTCGCCCCATCAGTGAGTGCGAAAAAGTTAATCTTTTCTGGGCTGCGTCAATGCTTTCCGTGACTTTAACCAATTCCCGAATATCGCCTCCAGCGCAGAAGGCTCTTCCTGCACCAGTGACTACCAACGCCTTGAAATTGGAATTATTTTCCAGCCTGTCCAATACCTTCCCCAATTCAACATATGTCTCCATGTTGAGCGCATTAAGCTTATCTGGGCGATTTAAAGTTAGCTTAACTACGCCATCAGTTTCCTCGATTACAAGATTCTTAAACTCAGTCACATCAAAACCTCCGATTCTTTGGATTTCAAAATTCGCAGTTGTCGTTTTAAAGGCTTACCCCCATTCTCATCCTTTTTCGTTTCCGAAAATCGCCACAGCGCTCAGTTGCGGTGGACCTCCGAAAGTATGAGACAAACCTCTGTGAACATTTTTTATTTGTCGTGCGGGCAGATCTGCTTTACCCTGTAGCTGTTTATAGATCTCGTAGGTCATGCGGAGACCGCTTGCGCCTACCGGATGCCCAAAGCATTTCAGCCCTCCATCCGTGTTAACCGGCAATCCACCTTCCAACGAAAAAAATCCGCTATCAATATCTTCTTTAGCTTTTCCCCTAGCACTGAATCCAAAATCTTCATATATTGCCAATTCGGTAATACTAAAGCAGTCATGAACCTCCGCTATATCAATCTCCTCCCTTGGATTCTTTATCCCTGCCATTTCATATGCTTTTTGCGAGGAAACTTTGAGAGATTCAAAACTTGTCCAATCGAATCCAGGCCTCATGTGCGTCAATACCGCATCCATGGACAACCCGAATCCCTTCATGTATATTGGGTCGTCGCGAAAACTTTTCGCCATCTTAGAATTGGTTATTATCGCGCAAGCCGAACCATCACTGTTGCCGCAGCAATCAAATAACCCCAAGGGATAAGCAACGATAGGGGCCTTAAGCACCTTTTCCAATGTAATCACATTGCGAAAATGCGCTTTGGGACACATGCTTCCATTCCGGTGGTTTTTGACGGCGATTTTTCCGATAGTGGCTTTTCCCTCATCCATAGATAAGTTATACTTTTCGAAATACCTTGTGGCGATCATACCAAAAGAGCCCGGAGCGGTTCTTCTCGCTTCATAAACCGGACTCATGCCTCGTCCCGTCCCTAACCCGGGATAACCCGTGTCTTTAAGCTTTTCCACTCCGATTGCAAGTACGGTATCGTAGAGACCCGCCGCCACAGCAATTGCCGCTTCTATCAGTGCAATGTGTCCCGAGGTGCACCAGTTCTCATTCCTGATTATAGGGATATTGGTTAACTTTAACGCATCCGCAACACTAGATCCTGCTATTCCATTCGGGGATGCGTACATTTGCCCCACATAGCAAGCCTCAATGTCTTTGGGTTCCACCCCAGCGTCTTGGTAAGCTTCATACACTGATTCAATCGCCAGATCCCCTGCTCCCACATCCCATCTTTCACCAAACTTTGAACATCCCATGCCAATGATGGCTACTTCGTCTTTGATAGTTTTCACGATAATTCTCCTCCATCTCTTAAAGGACGGCATTTCCAGAAATAGTTGTGGAAGTCCGCCCCTTCATGGATCTTTCTGAATGTCAACTCAACAGGAAGACCTCCTTTTACGGTGCGCGAATCGCAGTCAGTCATCATAAGATAAAATCTCGCTCCATCTTCCATGTCAAAGACAGTCTGCACCACTACAGGATCATCGCTTCTGCCCGCAAGCTGATCTATGGTATAGCTAACAACCTTTCCAATATGTTCTGCATATCTAACTTCTTCGTACTCATCTTTTGACCGGCAGGAGAGACAAACTCTATGAATCGGGAATATGGATTTTCCGCACTTCTTACACCGACTTCCGTGACACCGAAGAATGCTATGCTGGTCCCGCCAATATGCAGCCGCGGAAGGAAATAATCTAAAAGGTTCTCCAGGAGCCGTTTCGAGCTCTCCTTTATAACTCAGAAACCTATTATATGATGGCAAGCTCGACTTGCTTTTTAAATACTTGCAAATGCCTCTTCTGGGGGCGAGTTTAAGCACTTCTTCAGTAACTCTGAAAATGAATGCATCTCCGCCATCCCCATAACTAGCCATCAACAACGTGTCGCCCGGCTTGGAGTTTTCCAAAGCGGATACAAGGAGCATAAGAGGATGAGCAACACCACAATGACCAACAGATGCGAGCATCGGGTCAGCTAGTTGAGTTTCCGGATTGAACCCCACTTTACTGGCGACCTGAGCGCAGGAGCGATAATCAGGAGATGGAATAAGAACCTTTGTGATAGCCGTTGGCGCGATATTTGATTCTGCGAGTACTTTCCTCAGGGTTTCCTCCATCACCGCCAAATAACCTTCATTCAGGATAAACCTGCTTTCACCAGCTCGTACATATTTATCCCCGTCTGTTCGCCAAATGTCTACTATTTCGTTGTTGATGGATACAGAGGATACAATTGTCGCTATCGCCCTGTCCTTTCCTATCAATACAGCTGCGGCACCATCACCAAACCATTGTTCATTATCTGACCGAGGGTAGGCGAGCCGGCAATCCCCTGCGACTACTAAAGTTTTCCCACTGGATCCTGCTTTAACAGAGTCTAATGCAGCCCGCAGCGCTCCAGTAGCCGCTCGAAGTGAATTACCGAAATCGGCGCTAAAAATATCTCTTTCCAAATCCAGCACAGTCCCAATTAAACCGGCGCTAAGCTTTTCTCTATATGGGGCGGTAGTGGTAGCAAAAAATATGTTTTTGATCTCTTTTCTATCTAAACCTTTCAGGCAATCAGACCCTGCCTCCACACCCATGGTGATTGAATCCTCGTCATTGTTCGCTACGCTGCGCTCACCTTTTAGTGAACTTCTTCCCCAAGCTTTAGCGATAAGATCACGATCAAGTCTGTAAAATGGGATGTAGGCTCCAAAAGATGTGATCCCAATCATATTAATGTCCTCCTCTTGTGTTGTGGCCTTTGATCTCACTCTTGAAGCCACTAAATCAGAATGTCTCTCCTGGACTGTACTCGCCAAAGATTTCCCTTAAAACCTTACAGATTTCGCCAATAGTTGCATAGGCCTTTACTGCATTGATGATCGGTGGCATCAAATTGCCATCCTCCATAGCTTCCT
>ENA-OSEO01003951-OSEO01003951.1-sediment-metagenome-genome-assembly--contig:-NODE-3951-length-16380-cov-3.951236_pt1 | contig 16380 bp, 8 predicted proteins | sample MGYA00237883_ERZ534232 | MGnify/ENA metagenome assembly ERZ534232 | reverse complement strand
CCTTGGCATGAATATGCTTGATCCAGGGCGCTAACACCCCCACCGCCGCCACTGGATCACCCATATTATAAAGAATCATATTGGCCGGATCGAAATTCACTCCAATTGCCGGATGGTTTAGCTCTTCCAGCACCCGCCGCAGATCCGCCGCCGATTCCTGGCCCGTCTCCATCAGCAGCATGACATTTTCGACTTTGCCATCGCTCTGCAGCGGTACCAGCCGGTAGAAGTAGATGCGCGTCGGCAGACCGGGAGCACGGTAAGAGACCCGCTCGCCCTCCATCGACCGCCCGGTGTGGAACACTTCCTGCACTTTGCGAATGAGCCGCATATATTCAACCAGCGCAGTCGGAAACACCGATTCGAGCCGTTCGCCGATCGTCGATTGGACTTCACGATACCCTTTGTTCAGGAAATTCTGATTGGCAGACACGATACGCAATTGCCGGTTGATGACCACGACCGAACTGGGGATGCTTTCCAGGACGCAATCGAGAAATGTGGCCAGTTTTGCCAGTTGACTCCGCAGATCTTCATCAGCTCGCATCATCGCTAACGAACCTCCCGTCTGTTGCAAACCTGACCGCCCAGGAACCGGAACGCTGCTATGAGCGGGATCCCACAATAGCACGTCCGAACCACTTCCGATTGCCATGATGGGGAACCTTCTCCCCAAAAGGGAATTACGCAGTTCACAGACCGGATGAGTCAAACCAGGCACTTCATTGTTGCTCATACTTGTACCGCATGTGGATCCACAGGGGTCGTATCACACAAACATGATAGTGGAATTGAGTACAACCACGGATTTTTATCGATACTACGCCTTAGTATATCATATTCTATGTATATGTGTCAAGATAATTTGGCAGAATGGAGAATGGACAAAGGTCGCACAAGTTGTACAGCAGAAGCCATCGTACGGCACCTGTGAGCCCAGCCGGAGCGACATTGGCGAACACCGCCCGACCGGTGGTGCACCTGTCACGCAGTATCGTGTTGTAGTAGGGTTCTCAGCCTTACGGTAATTCTTCGCGAGAATCAGGAGGATAACGCCAGAATCCGGCGGGGTGTAGATCGTCGACGTCGCCATAAGCGACAGTCTCGGTACGTCCCTGCCGCGGGCCGGCCAACACGACGAACGTCACCGACTCGTGTGTATAAGCATCGACCTTGCCGATGAACCGGTTGCCGTCGATTGATATCTCGATGCGCGAACAATCCGCCAGCATTTCCACGAGACGTTGTGTCAGTTCCGCTTTGCCCATGCCCTGTTCCCCCCCCGCGCCAGCATGTCGATACCGCTCATAGCCGGTAACAGGTTTTCTGATTCCGAATCGCACCACAGACGCTGAATTCATCGCCGGACGGCCTCCCCTTGCCTGGTTCCGTGCTGATAACGTGCTTTCGCCATCGCCCAGGCTCCGCACAGTCAGCACAGCAGATAGTCTCAATTGCCAACATGCCGATACCGGAAGCAAGGCGCGCCGCTCACGACTGAGGTAAACCAACAACAGGCGAGCCGATCTCACTTCCACCCCAACCTCCCCGCGGAGACCGGCTCGGTCCTGTTGTGATTAGTCTCATTATCTCATACAAGGTCAGCGCTGACCAGAGCAAAAAGTCCCGCGTGTAGGGGAGAAAAATCCTGTTAGAACGCTCCGCCATCGATCGTATCGAGCACGTCGCCGGCATCGATCACTGCGGAAGCAGCATAAGCGGACGGCGTATCCGCTTCGAGTGCAGCCACCAGCGCGGCGCTGAGCAGCAGATCGTCGTGCAGGGTACGGTCGCGCACCTCCCAGCGCAAGCGCTGTCCGGGCCCGGGCAGGATTTCCCCCTCCGCAGCTTCGACCTGCCGCCAGAACAGCGCCTGTTCCGCACTGCCATCGGGTACGTGGTCCTTGAAGCGGCCCGTATCGCACAGCGCCAGGAACGCCCAGCCGAGCTCGGATTTGCGCGTCGCCGTGAAGACTACCGGCACGATGCGCTCTTCGCCCAACGCACGGCGCAGAAACGATACCAACCCGGCCCCCAACCCGGTGGCATCCACCACCAGGCGCTGTGCGTTCCATACCGTGCGCGTCAGGTCGAGCACGGCGGCGTAGAGCAGGGTGTGCGGAATGGCGACCCATGCGCGGCGATCGACGACACGGTACACCGGCCCACGCAGCTCCCCAGCCACGCTGTGGTCGAGCTCGAACACGGTCAGCGCAGTGTGGTCGTGAGTGCTGCGCGTGGCGCCGTCTCCGCCGGGCAGCGTCGCCGCAGCGACATCGTCCGCCGCGAACGACTCGCCGCCGACGTCCAGCGTCAGCACGTAACGCGCGCCCGGTCGCGGCCCCGCCAGGCGCGGATGATCGCCGCGCATCTGCTGCCGCCGCTCCGCCGGGAACAGGCCCGCCTGCTCGTCCACCTCCTGCAAATCGTACTGTGTGCGGATCAAAGGGTGTTCACGACCGAGCCGGGCCATCTCACGCTCCACGTAGCGCCCGTAAGCCGGTACCTCGGCGGCGACCTCGGGCCACGGCACGCGGAACACGCGGCGCACCCCATCCGCCTGTTCCTGACGTTCCAGCGTGCGGATTTGTCGCGCCAGGAAGGTGTGCGCCGTCCACACCGTCCCCCAGAACACGGTCGTCACATTGGTCGACGCACCCATCGGCGCGAAATCGCGGTCCCACTTATCGGCATCGACGTCCTGTGCCTCGTCGCACTCCAACAGCACGTCCGCCGTCGCGCCGACGACGTTCGCCCCCGGCCCCGCCGAAAGAAAGCTACAACGCGCCGCCCCCACGCGGATCATGTTCTCCTGCCGCCGCCACAAGGGGCGCATCCACGGGTTGTTCAGCATCGCCTCCAACCGCAAGCGCGAAATGGTGAGCTGCGGCCGGTAGGTCGGCGCCGCTTTGATCAGCGTGCCACCGCAGCGGCTGAAGCGCAACAACAGGTACGCCTCGACTTGTGCCGACGTTTCGTTCTTACCCGCTTGGCGGCTCATCACCACGGCAAAACTCAGCCCGCGGCGGTTGAGCACGCTATCGACGATCGCGCGCGCCGGCGCGAGCTGGTACGGACGCAATGGCCGCGCCGCCACCAGCCGCGAAAACATCGCGATATCGGTCAGCGCGCACAACGCCGCCCGTTCGATCCACCTGTTACGCCTCACCGTTGCGTTCCCCTTTCTCGCCGGCGGGCGACCAGCCGGTCGCCCCTACGCCACCGCCGTCACGGTCACCGCACTGGCGCGGAGGATTTCTATGTCTTCCTCTGCGCTCTCTGCGTCTCTGCGCGAGATATCCATCGCCGCGCGACCAGCCGGTCGCCCCTACGATTGTGCCCACGTGACGCCACGCGCAGACCGACGCCCCAGCCAAGCCCGCGCGGCCCTCGCCGGGCGACCAGCCGGTCGCCCCTACGGCAGGCCCCCGCCGTCACGGTCACCGCACCGGCGCGGACGATGTTGATGTCTTCCTCTGCGCTCTCTGCGTCTCTGCGCGAGATATCCATCGCCGGGCGACCGGCCGGTCGCCCCTACGATTGTGCCCACGTGACGCCACGCGCAGACCAACGCCCCAGCCAGGTCCGCGCAGCCCTCGCCGCGCGACCGGCCGGTCGCCCCTACGGCAGGTGGGCGGCGCGCACGGCGAGATCGAGCAGCACGCCGACGAACGTCAGCGCGAGCGCGACGAAGATACCGCTCAACAGCCGTTTCAGCGCCACCAGTTCCTCACGGACCTCTGCGAGTGTCCGCCCCACGTCTTCCACCATATCCCGCGTCAGCAGGCCATACACGCAGCCCGGACGCTCATCCACCATGACCTCGCGGCGCCGCGTCCGGTTGAATCGCCGGATCGCATCGCGCAGCCGGTCCTCTCCAGTCGCCAGCTCAGTCATCGTCTTGCCCTCCATTCCCATCGACTAACAGGTCGATCTCGTCCAACGCTTTCGCCAATGCCCCCGCCAGCCCATCCGCCGCTTCGCCGCGCAGAGCGCGCCGCACGCGCAGCAAGTGGGCCAACCGCGCAATCCCCTGGTACAGCACGCTCGCCAGCTTGCGCAGCGCCTCGCGGTCCGTGCCGTCCTGCCCGATCGCCACGAACAACCGCCGGCTCATGATCCGCAGCAGCCAGATTTCCGGCCCCAGATCGAGCTGGTCACCGCCCTGCTCCAGTAAGAGCTGTTCCTCCGGCGTCAGCACCGCCGCGTAAATGCCCAGCGGCGAGTCGTCCCGCTTTTCCGCTCTATCTTCCAACATCGTCCGGTGGACGCGGCAATAGCGGCTATCCGCCATCGCCCAGCCCTGGCAGCCCGGATATGTACAACGCCGTTTGTTCGGATTTCGTGGCATGGTTCTCCCCTCTCTCCGCTTGTCTGGATCAGAACATTTGTTCTAATCATAGCACAGTACAACCTTTCCTGTCAACAGGCAAACCGCCCAATTTTTGCCTGGAGGCAAAAACTGGGCGGTTCAGACTGAGCCAATCTGCCAGGGTTGGGTCGCGTACGCGACCTGCCAGGAGCGTCAGACGCAGGACAGCGCGGGTCGCAGCACAGATTGGCCCAGTCTAGACCAACGCCAAGACAACCGGCCGACTGCTTACCAGCCTCCCGCAAATAGAGACGCTGTCCCACAGGATGGCTGCACTTGCAAATTGAGATAATTTATGCTATAATAATGATATATCAGCAGCTTTATTTATTCTTTTGCATTTGTGTGTATATATATACATCTCATTTGCGCCCGTAAGTAAGCAGGGAATAGATCAATGCGCGAAAAAAGGAAGACCAGCGAAGAACTCGCCGGCGAGGTTAACGCACTGCGCGAGCGAGTCGCGGAGTTGGAATCCCGGCTCGAGGCCGAGCAACACTCTGCAGCAGAACTACGCGATAGCGAGCGGAAATACCGTCTGCTGGCCGACAACAGTCGCGACGTGATCTGGACGCTCGATACCAACCTGTGTTTCACGTACGTGAGCCCTTCCCTCCGTCATCTGCTCGGGATCGACCCCGCCGAATTCCTGAACAGACCCGTCACCGCTACCCTGCTCCCCGAATCGCTGGCAGCGGTGATGGACATCGTCAACCAGCGCTTGCCGCACCTCTCCCCGCTGGACAAAGACAAGCCGGTCACGCTGGAGATCAGGTACCAACATCGCGATGGCACCCTGCTCTGGGTCGAGATCGTCGCGCAGTTCGTGTTCGACGACGCGGGCAACTGGAGCGGGGTCGTTGGCGTCTCGCGGGACGTCACCGCGCGGCATGTAGCGGAGCAGGCGCTGCGCGACAGCGAGTCGCGCTACCGGCTGCTGGCCGAAACTGCCGGTGACATCATCCTCGTCCATGACTTTCAGGGGCGCATCAGCTACATCAACCACGCCGGGATCGAGTTCAGCGGGTACAGCGAGACAGACCTGGCGCACCTGACCCTCCAAGATCTGCTTCCGCCCGATGAATGCGCGCGGATGAACGCGCGTGCAGACCAGCGAGCTGCTGGCGACACGTCGCGTTATGTCTACGAGATGAGTTTTGTCAATAAAGCGGGTGAACTCGTCCCGCTGGAAGTGGCCTCACAGCCGCTGCCGGCAGCAGGAAGACCAGCACAGATGCTGGTCGTCGCGCGTGACATCAGCCAGCGCCGGCAGTTGGAAGCACAACTACGCCAGGCACAGAAAATGGAAATTCTCGGGCAGCTTTCCGGCGGCGTCGCACACGATTTCAACAACCTGTTGACCACGATCGCCGGTTACAGTGAGTTCGTCAGGCAGGCGCTCGCGCCCGACGACCCGGCCAGCGAAGACATACGCCAGGTCATCCGCGCCGCGGAGCGGGCCAGCCGGCTGACGAAACAACTGCTCGCTTTCTCGCGCCGCCAGGTAATGAACCCAACACTCCTGCGTCTCGACAATCTGCTGCTCGAAATGGCGAAGATGCTGCGCCGTTTGATCGGCACCGACGTCGAGTTGGTCATTCTGCCCGGCGATGCCGGGCCAGTCAAAGCGGACCTGACGCAGCTCGAGCAGGTCATCATCAATCTGGCAGTGAACGCGTGCGACGCGATGCCTCACGGTGGCAAGCTGTTTTTCGCGACGCGTGATGTATCCGCCCCACCCGGCATGCCCGACGGCCCGTACGTGCTGCTCGCAGTGCGCGACACCGGCATAGGAATGAGCCCTGAGATCATGCAGCGCATGTTCGAACCGTTTTATACGACCAAGGACACAGGCACCGGACTGGGCCTGTCCACGGTGTACGGCATCGTCAAACAGCATGGCGGGGAAATCGTCGTCCGCAGCGAACCCGCTGCCGGCACGACCTTCGAGATCTACTTGCCCCGGCTGGCCGCCGGCGAGACCGAAGAACTGCACGCTATCGAAAGCGGACTTCGCGTACCGACCGGCAGCGAGACCATCCTACTCGCCGAGGACGAGCCAGCGGTGCGCACGACCACCGTACGCATGCTCGAGTCGCTCGGCTACCATGTCCTGGCAGCCACCAACGGCGATGAGGCGCTCCGCCTGGCCAGCGAGTACGGCGCGGCGATCGATCTGCTGCTGACTGACCTGGTCATGCCGCAAATGGGTGGAAGCGACCTCGCCGCACGTATCGCAGAGATTCTGCCCGATTGCCGGGTGTTGTTCATCTCGGGCTATGCAGACGATACCACCATCCGCGAAATTGCCCTGGACGGCAAGCTGCATTTCCTGGAGAAACCCTATTCACGCTGTACGCTGGCGCATAAGGTGCGCCAGGTAATGGATGCGCGTTGACAGCCTGACGGCCAGGTCTTGCAGCCACGGCGCAAAGCGGTTAACGGCCCTCCGGGCACTCCTGGTGCTCTTGAACATCGTCGGGACCGCGCAGTCCCCATTCGCGCAATCCGACGCGGGGGAACGCCCGCAGCGCCCCTTGAATGACCCGCAGCCCGGGCGAACGCTCCCCACGGTACAGACGCGACAGGTATGACGGATCGATCCCCAGCTTGCGCGCGAACACCTCGAGCGGCAGATCGCCTTGCAGTTGACGAAGTTTTCCGAGAAAGCGGCGTCGGTTCACGGTGACTGGCTCCTCCCCTCCGGATGGCATGATTAGAACGTTTGTTCTAATCATAGCATGGTTCACCCCTGCTTGTCAAGTACGCCACGCACAGACGTTCCCGCAGAACTCTTGGTACAATTGCAGCGCCTTTGCCGTGACCAATTCGCCGGAGAGCGCACCCCTGAAGCAGACTGGGCCAATCTGCAGGACTTCGTATCCTTAGCGCGGGCTAAAGCCCCGCGGCGGGTCCTTCATTGGGTTGGTCCAGACTGCGCCAAGCTACCACGGTTACGCGCCGCGTGCGATCTGTCCGCATTCCACCGCTCCAGCTGGCGCATGCTATCGTCAAAGATTGGCCCAGTCTTGACCGGCAAGAAGAAAACAGTCGTGAACGCTTGCACACATATTGACAAAACCGGCGCATATTGATTGCTAACGAATGTCGTGATATAATGAGTTCGCATGGCTTTCATAGACAATATTCTTCACCCACCCAGATGAAACCAAACTGCGCATGCTATCCGGTGACATCGCCAAGTAAGTGTTGCATAGTGGTACCTCACGCCACATCATCGCCCAAATGGAGGTCGTTTATGCACGATACCGAGTTCACCCGAGAGCAATTGCTTCAGGAATTGGCGACGCTTCGTCGCGAAAACACGGCGCTGAAAAAGCGAGAACGCCAGTTCAGGGCGATGGTCGAGAACTCGGTCCATCCTATTGTCCTGTATGACCTCGCGGGCACGGTGCTGGCGATCAACCACGCCGCTGCTCAACTGGTAGGGCTGACAGCGGAGGAATGTGTTGGTAAACGGCTGGAGGCGTTGCTCTCTTTCCCCGACGCAGGGATCAGCGAGCACATGCGGAAGATGGTCGAGAGCGGCGAACCCCTGATGTTCGAAGTGCCGGCATACCCGCGCGGCGAAGCACACTGGTTCTCGATCGTCCTGCAACCGCTGCGGGACGACGCCGGCCAGGTAGATGCGCTCCACGGGATAGCCTATGGCATTGCCGCGCCCAAACATGCCGCGCAATCCGTCCGCGCCCTGCTGGACGCAGCACAGCACATCGCACTGCTCATCGAAACGGATGGCACGCTGCTCGCGGCGAACGAAGTGTTCGCACAGGTATGCGGCATTCCCCGCGACGAGCTGCTCGGTACGAACGCCTACGATTTGCTGGATCCAGAAACCCGCGAAGGACGGAGACAACGCAACAACTCCGTCGTCGCCAGCGGCAGACCCGCACGCTACGAGGGCTGCCACCGCGGCAGATGCTTCGACAATTCGGTCTATCCCATCCCCGACGACAGCGGCAAGGTGACCCGTCTCGCCATCTACACCCGCGATGTTACCGCGCAGCGAGAGATAGAACGCGCCCATGCGGAGATCGAGCTAACCCTGAACAAGGCCGAGGAGATCGCCGGCATCGGCAGCTTTTTCTTGAACCTCGAGGACGATGCGCTCATCTGGTCCACCAACATGTATGCGCTGGTGGGCATCGACCGTGACATCTTCGCGGGCAACCTGGGCGAAGTGATGAGACAGGTGATCCACCCTGATGACCGTGCGCACATTGCGGCGCAGATCGCAGATATGCTCCGGCAGCGCCGTACGTGGCCCATGACGTTCCGCATCATCTGGCCGGACGGTGAAATGCGCTGGGTGGGGGCCGAACCCGAATTCGTCTTCACTGCAGATGGCAGACCGGTCCGCGCCATTGGCCTGCACTACGACATCACCGCACAGGTGCGCTACGGACAGGCCGTTCAGGACAGTGAGCCGATGTTCGGCAGGGTCTTTCAGGCCATTCCCGACGCGGCGCTGCTCTGGCAACGCCAGCTCGATGGTGAGATCGTGCTGAAAGCCTTCAACGACGCCGCCGTGATCTGGTCTGAGGGCCGGGCGGCGCAATTTCTGGCCAAACCGCTGGAGGATTTCTTCGAGGCCGATGGAGACGTTCCGCACCACATCCGCCACACATTCGACAGCGGCGAGGCGCAGCGCCTGCAAGTGCACTCCCGCTCGACAATCACGGATACGGAAAGCTGGGGCATCGCCAACTACACCAAGGTCAGCGAGACGTTGTTGCTGCACATCGTCACCGACATCACGGACCGCGTCGAGGCGGAGCAGGCAAAACAGACGAGCGAAACCCGCTTCCGCGCCTTGTTCGAGAACGCCGCGGTCGGCATCGCGATCAATGACATCACGAACCGGCGGCTGGCCCGCGCCAACGCCCGTCTGCAGGCCATGCTGGGTTACAACGAAGCCGAACTGCAAGCGCGCGATATCACCGCCCTGATTCATCCCGATGACCTGCCGGCGTACCTGACAGAGATCGACGAAATCGAAGCGAAACGACTCGACCTCGCGTACATGGAAAAACGGGCGATCCACAAAGACGGACACCCGGTCTGGCTCAGTCTTTCTATCGCGGTCGTGTGCGATACGGATGGCCAACCGGGGTTCTGCGCCACCATTGCGGAGGATATCACCGAGTACAAGCAGGCCGAAGCAGCACTCCGCGCGAGTGAACAGCGCTACCGGCTGCTCGCCGAGAACATCCACGACGTGATTTGGACCACCAACAACGACTTCAGACTGACATTCATCAGCCCGTCGGTCCGCCGCTTGCTCGGCTATGAGCCGGAGGAAGCGCTCGCCATGTCCTGGAAAGACCTCATCAGCCCAGGATCGTACGCCAGCGCACGCGAGGTCGTACGCGAACAGCAGGCCGCCCGCGCCGCTCAGCGGATCGATCAGATCCACCAACTCGACGTCGAGTGTGTCCACAGGGATGGCTCCACCGTGTGGTGCGAGGTTACGTCACAGCCGCTGCTGGATGAAAGCGGGCAGATCATCGGAGTACTGGTCATCAGCCGCGATATCAGCGCACGGAAGCGCTTGGAAGCACAGTTCTTACAGGCCCAGAAGATGGAGGCGGTCGGCAGATTGGCCAGTGGTGTGGCCCACGATTTCAACAATATCCTGACCGTCATCGGCGGCTGTACCGACCTCCTGCTGACCTCGGCTAAAGACCACGATCCAGGCTACACAGACTTGCGCGAAATCAAGAAAGCAACCGAGCGGGCGACAGGTCTCACCCACCAGTTACTGGCCTTCAGTCGCCAGCAAGTGTTGCAGCTCCACGTCCTCAATCTCAACGAACTCATCGAAAACCTCATCAAGATGCTCCGCCGGATGGTTGGCGAGGACATCGAAGTCAACACGTGCCTGGCAGCAGACCTGTACCAGGTCGAGGTAGATCCGGGGCAGATGGAACAAGTCATCATGAACCTGGTCGTCAATGCCCGCCAGGCGATGCCCGATGGCGGGCGGCTGGTCATCGCAACACGCAATGCCAGCGCAGAGGAAGTCCGGGCCCCGTCCGGCCCTGATTTGCCAGCGGGGCACTACGCACTGCTCAGCGTGAGCGACTGTGGCATTGGCATGGACGAAGAAACCCTGGCGCACATTTTCGAGCCATTCTTCACGACCCGCCAGACCGGCACGGGTCTGGGGTTGGCGACCGTGTACGGCATCGTGACACAGAGCGGGGGGGAGATCACCGTCGCCAGCAAACCGCAGCAGGGCACGACGTTCTCGATCTATCTGCCGGCGGTGCAGCGGGTTCCGGTGCCGCAGCCGCCCCGCCCCGCCGTAAGCCGCACCCCAGCGCCCGGGACTGAGACCGTGCTGCTGGTCGAGGATGAAGACAGTGTGCGCAACCTGGCAAGCCGTGTGCTGCGTAACGACGGCTACACAGTCCTTGCGGCTGCCGACGGCGAGCAGGCACTGCACATTTGCCACACCCACGACGGGCCACTCGATCTGCTGCTGACCGATGTCGTTCTGTCCCACCAGATGAACGGCCTGCAGGTAGCGGAGGCAGTAGCGGCTCTGCGGCCCGGCATCCGCGTGGTGTTCACGTCCGGTTACCCCGCCGGCGACATTTCGCAGTCGGGAATAGCGGTTTGTAACAGCGGTGTGTTGCAAAAGCCATTCACGACCTCCGACCTGCTAAGCCACGTGCGTGCAGCACTGGATGCATAGCGGTCGCCAACATAAAGGGCAAGATGATGGACGACAAAAAACAAGACGAGAGAGCAAAAACGCACAGCACCACCGATCTCAATCCCAGCGCACAAGCGCTACCGTTTTGCGAAGCCCATTACCACGCGACGCTCGACGCAGTAGACGATTCCATCCATATCGTGGACAGTAACCTGCAGTTCATCCACGTCAACGAGTGCTTCACGCGCTGGGTGGCCCAGTTCGGGATCACCGGCAGCGTGATCGGTAAGGGACTGCGCGAAGTATTCCCATTTCTGCCCGATCCGATCTACGCCAACTACCGGACCGCCTTCGAGACGAACGCGGTCCACCGCCACGAGACGAGCGTCCCTCTCGGCGAGACCGTGGTCCATCTGGACATCCGGCTGGTGCCGGTGAGGGAGCACGGGCAGGTCACGCACATCATCACGATCATCCGCGACCTGACGCAGCATAAACAGGCGATCGCGGCGTTGGAGGAAAGCGAACAGCGCTATCGCGGCCTGGTCGAACGATCCCCGCTGGGCATTTTCATCCACAGCGGCGGGACCGTAGTGTTCGCCAATTCGACGGCAGCTCAAATCGTGGGCTACGACTCGGCGGAAGAGATGAACGGCTTAGACATCTTCAGACTCGTCCATCCGGATTTCCACGCGGTGATCAGAGCGCGCATCGAGGCGATCTACGACCGAAGACATCCCGTCCCGCCCATCGAAGAGGTTTACGTGCGCAAGGACGGAACCACGGTCGAGATCGAGGTAGCCGCTGCGCCGATCGAGTATCAGGGAAAACCGGCCTCCCAGGTGATCTTTCACGACATCTCCGCGAAAAAACGAATCCAGCGGCAGCTCGACGCGCAACGCCGTTTGCTGCACAGCATCATCGACACATCGCCCGACTTGATCGCATTCCGCGATCGCGAGCTGGTTTACCGGCTGGTCAACCAGGCGTTTTGTGATTTCCATGCCCTGTCCAGTGAGGAAGTGATCGGGAAAACGAATGAGGACCTGTACCCGGAGGAACAGGCCGCGCGCAGCCGGCAGGAGAACCGGCTGTTGATCACCAGCGGGGAAACCAATCGCCACCGCCGGGCCTACCGCGGCGCACGGGGCGACGTCGTCTTCGATCTGATCAAAATCCCGTTGCGCGACGAAAGCGGCGAGATCAGCGGACTGCTCAGCTTCGGACGCGATGTTACCGAACAGCAGGCAGCGGAAGCAGCGGTGCGTGACAGCGAGCAGCGCTACCGGCTGCTCGCCGAAACGGCAGGAGATATCATCCTGACCCACGATCACGAGGGCCGGATCACCTACGCCAACCCGGCCGGGTTGGCACTCAGCGGCTACAGCGCAGAAGAGGTACTACATCTCACCCTCGCCGACGTGGTGCCCGCCAAATACATGCCGCAGATTCGCGAGCAATTGGCCAGGCGCAAGGACGGGGACATGGGACGGCACCGCTACGAAGTCGAGTTCAGCACCAAGACGGGGCAGCTGGTCCCGATCGAAGCGGTGTCCTCGCCGATCGTCCAGGACGGGATCCCGCTCGCGATGCTGGTCATCGCGCGCGACCTCACCGAGCGCAAGCGGCTGGAGGAGCAGCTCCGCCAGGCCCAGAAGATGGAGACCGTCGGCCGCCTGGCGGGCGGTGTGGCTCACGATTTCAACAACCTGCTCACGACCATCACTGGCTACAGCCATTTCGTGAAGATGGCACTGGACGCCGACGACCCCGCCTCCGCAGATATCGATGAGGTGCTAAAGGCTGCCGAGCGCGCGACCCGCTTGACCAAGCAATTGCTGGCCTTCTCGCGCCGGCAGATGATTTCGCCACGCCTCTTGAACCTCAACGAACTGCTCATCGACATGGGCAAGATGCTGCGCCGGCTGATCGGTGAGCACATCGAAATGGTGATCCTGCCCAGCGCAAACGACACCCAAATCAAAGCGGATCCGAGCCAGATCGAACAAGTCATCATCAATTTAGCGGTCAACGCGCGTGACGCGATGCCCGGCGGCGGGACGCTGATCATCAGGACGGCAAACGCCAACCTCACTCCGAGCGCCATCCGCCCGGGCCTCGACCTCGAGCCGGGCCAGTATGTGGTATTGACCGTCAGCGATACGGGAGTCGGTATGGACGAGGAAATCCAGGCGCACCTCTTCGAGCCGTTCTTCACGACCAAGGAAGTAGGCAAAGGCACCGGCCTGGGACTGGCGACCGTCTACGGGATCGTCAAGCAGCACGGCGGCGATATCATGACGCACAGCGAACCCGGACAGGGTTCGATGTTCAGAGTCTATCTGCCACGCGCCAGCGAACCGCTGGAGGAGAGCGACAGAACGGCCGACTACTGGGGCAACCTGCCCATGGGCCACGAGACGATTCTCGTCGTCGAAGACGAACCGTCGGTGCGCAGCACGACCGTGCGCATCCTGAAAGATCTGGGGTACGAAGTGCTGGAAGCCTGCAATGGCGAGGAGGCGTTGCGCGTCGCCCAGATCCACGGAGAAGAGCTGGATATGCTACTGACCGATGTCGTGATGCCGCAGATGAACGGTAGCGAGCTCGCCGCGCGGTTCAGCGCGGCATACCCACAATGCGGCATCCTGTTCGTATCCGGCTACACCGACGACACGATCGTCCGGCACGGCGTGTCCACACAGGATGTGCGGTTTTTGGAGAAGCCCTATACGCTGTGGGAACTGGCGCGTAAGGTACGCCAGGTGCTGGACGCGCGCGGGGTGGTCCCCACAGAGAAAGAACAAACAAGATAGCTCCGTGTACTCCCTGTCTCCGTGGTGAGACAAGGCCATTCCGTCCGGTCAATCCTACCGCAGAGGCACAGAGGCGCTGAGAAGGACAAAGATGAGAACTCCGCGCCTCAGCAGTGAAACAACGCTGTCCGTGCACGCGACGGGCAGACCCGGAACTGAAGTTCCGGGCTAAGCGTACGAAGCCTGCTGAAGCAGGCTTGGGCACACCAGTCCGCGGGGCTTCGCATCCGCGGCGTGGGGCTGAAGCCACGCGGCACGCGAGGCACGATCCGGCCGAATGTCGGGCCAGCAAGACCAGTTGTCCGAGAGATTTCAGAGCGATCGTCGCGGCAACGGTCACAAAGGATGAGGACGATGTCACAGAGCGAAACCGATCACGAAAAATCGCGAGATGAGCTGATCGCCGAGGTGGCCGAGTTGCGCCGCCAACTGGCCGAACTCCAGGCCGCCAGCGACAACCCGGTAACCGATCCGTACGACTATTTGGCGTTGGGTTACCAGTCGCTGGATGAGACCGGTCACTTCTTGCAGGTCAACGCGGAATGGCTCGCTCTGCTCGGCTACGAGCGGGAAGAGGTGATTGGCCGCTGGTTTGGCGATTTCCTGACAGCGGAATACCAGGCCCACTTCGAGAGATGCTTCGCACAATTCAAAGCCGCCGGACAGGTGCACGGCGTCGAGTTCGATATGGTCTGCAAGGATGGGCATGTCATCCACGTCGCTTTCGATGGCCGGATCGAATCCGATGCCGCAGACGACTTCCGGTGCAGCCATTGCGTCCTCTACGACCTGACGGACAGGCTGCAGCAAACCCGGCTGCTCCAGCAAGAGCGTTTGCACCTGAGCACACAGCTGGAAACGCAGGAGAAAGTCCTGCAGCAGACGGAAGGGTTCTACCATGAGATCCTGGAAGGCCTCTTGAACGGCGTATGGGTCTGCGATCAGCACGATACTATCTATTACGTCAATCAGGCGCTGGTGCAAATCGCCGGGGTTCCGGTCGAATCGCTCGTCGGCGTCAATGTGCTGAGCGGTTTTGCGGAAGAGACATTCCGCCACTTTCGGCCTTGGTTCCTGCAAGCGAAAGAGACTCTGCAGCCGGTGCACTACGATGCCATTCCGATTACGACACCGGCCGGGCGATCCAGCTTCCAGGCCGGCTGGTTGATTCCCCGGCTGCAAAACGGCGCGTATTCCGGAATGATCTGTACCGTGACGGATGTCACCGAACGGGTCGAGATGGCGCAGGCGCTTGAAGCAGAGCGCCGCTTGTTGCGCACGCTGATCGACAGCCTGCCTGACCGCATCTTTGTCAAGGACCGCGAGGCGCGATTCGTGCTCAACAACCGCGCCCACATGGAGGCTCTGGGGGTGACGTCCCAGGAGGAGATGCTGGGGAAGACCGACCACGACGTCTTTCCAGCCGAACTTGCGGAGCGATATCGACGGGACGACATGGAAGTCCTGACGACTGGTCAGCCAGTCCGTGACCGCGAATCGGCCGGCTATGACGTGCAACGCGGGGAGATTTGGGTCCGGGCGACCAAACTGCCGCTGCGGGACAGCCAGGGCGAGATCGAGGGGCTGGTCGGCATCGCCCACGACATCACCGACCTCAAACGCACGGAAGCGGAGCTGCGCCGTCACCGCGACGAATTGGAACAATTGGTGGCGGAACGCACCACTGAGCTCACCCACGAGCGGGACCTGCTGCAGGCGATGATGGATTACCTCCCGGACCACGTCTACTTCAAGGACCGGCAGAGCCGGTTCATCCGCAACAGCCGCTCCCATCTGGCGTTCATTGGCATCGACGATCCCGCGTCCGTGCTGGGCAAGACCGACTTCGATGTGTTTTCGCCAGAGCACGCCGCGGCCGCCTACGCGGACGAACAACGGATCGTCGAAACCGGCGAGCCGCTGATCGGCAAACTCGAATCGATCCGGCGCTGCGATGGCGTCTTCCGCTGGGTAACCGCCAGCAAGGTGCCGCTGTACGACCGGCAGGGGCAGATCATCGGTACGTTCGGCGTCACGCGGGACGTCGACGAGATGATTCACCTGCAGCAGACGCTGGAAGCCGAACGCCGTCGCCTGCGCATGGTGCTCGATGCCGTGCCCGATTTCGTCATCTTCAAGGACCGCGACTCGGCATTCCAGTTGTGCAACCAGCCGGTGCTCGATTTTCTGGGTCTCCCCATAGAGGAAATTATTGGCAAGACCGATTTCGATTTCTTCGCGGAGGAATACGCCCGGCAATACCGCGCGGAAGAAATCCGCGCGATGGAAACGGGCGAGACGGTCGTCAGCGAACGGTTGCTGCCAGGCCCGTACGGCGCGCATTGGGAGTCCGCCGCCAAAGTGCCCGTGCGTGACGAACAGGGTGAAATCATCGGTGTCCTGTCGATCGGGCGCGATGTCACCCGCGAGCGCGAGCTCCGCCAGGCGTTGACCCACGAGCGGGACCTGCTGGAAGCGCTGCTCTCCAGCAGTCCGGACTACATCTACTT
>ENA-OSEO01003950-OSEO01003950.1-sediment-metagenome-genome-assembly--contig:-NODE-3950-length-16384-cov-3.560434_pt1 | contig 16384 bp, 13 predicted proteins | sample MGYA00237883_ERZ534232 | MGnify/ENA metagenome assembly ERZ534232 | reverse complement strand
CTGCTCCTGAATTCGAACTCAATGAGGCACTTACTATAACGCTTTCTTCGCGTGTCACTGATGCGTCGCGCTTCACAATCCGGGAAGGCAGGTCGTTGGGCAACAATCTCAAAGCCAAGCTCATCGGCAACCGACGAGAAGAGTGAAACCACCTCGGCTTCATATGTTGGCACAAAGGCAAATGCACGGAACCCCAAATGCCGTCCCCTGGCATGTGGACGCGGGGGCACTTCCGATGGGCTCATGCTTTCGGGTTTGAGGCTGTCCAGATGGGTCTTCAGCATCACGCGAGCTTCTTCCGACAACTTGGCGGTCGATAGAAGGTGTTCGATGGCTTTCACTTTGAAATCTGAGTAGCCGCCGAACCTTCGGGTAAAGGCATTCTTTCCGTGCTTCGACCGTCGGGAAAGCTGTTGACAGGTTGGTATCCTACTCAACTCCATGGAAACGCCGAGAAACTCGTCCGCCAGTTCAATTAGCGGGATCTTATCAGGGAAAAGCGGGTGTCTCTCAAGCCCAGCAGCCTCAAGTGCCTTTTCCCATCCACCCCACAGGTTCGCCACAGTCTGAGCCTTCACGTCAGGCTTCTGGCTGTCGAACTCTGGCTTGGTCAGCGTCTTAACGCCGAGCTTCTCGGCAATCCGCACAAGTTCTGCTCGGGCATGATCCTTACCCTTGCTCCGGTTTCCTTTGATGTTGTGTGGGGAAACGTCACCCGGTTTCACCCCCACCGACAGGCAGGCTTCAGTCCAGGAGTCAAAATGGGCGTAGATTCTGCTCATTGGAATCCCGAGGATTCGCTTGAAATCCACATAGGTCAAGTAGTTCCGCTGCGTTTGAGCTTTGGCAGACCGGATCAGTTGCTGGATCTGCCCACGAGTTTCCGCTGGGCGACTCATATATCTGTCCTATTCATAGGCCATCCAGACAAAGTCCATCACGAGATCATATCGTGCAATGCCCCGCATGAAAATGGGATTTCCGGGGACGCCTTGGAACAACGGCCCATCAAGGGAATGTGACGGTATCCGGTACATTTTCCAGCAGATAGCCGTGTTCATCCTGTGCTGTTATCTCGCAAGAACTGAAAAGGACTCTCTAATCAGCGTCTGGTCGAACCATGGGTTGTTCGCAGACAAAGCCTTGTGACCGGACGAAAGAGTGCGTTCGGCGCGTTATGGGGTACCGGCGGAGTTGGCGGAGGCTCGGCCCTGAGTTGCTCCTCTCTCCGCTGGCACCCGGCAAAGCGATAAACGCTCTTGGTCCCGGCCGAAGGCATGATGAGGGACTTTTTGCCTCTCGCCAAGACGCCAAAATCGCAAAGGTTTGAGGGTTTGCTGACCGCCTATCCTCGGTCCGGCCTTCTTCCTTGGCGGTCTTTGCGTCTTGGCGAGAGAATAGACCTTGGTTGTGGCCAGAGGCCGGGCTGGGGAAATCGGCGTAATCTGCGGTTCATCTGCCCTCTTTTGTTCGCGTGGTTCGCGTATTTCGCGGTGGAACGGGAGTTCCCGGTTCCCAGTTGTCCGTTGCGGCCTGGGGCCGGACAGTGGTTCGGACGTCCCCAGCCCGAGAAAGACCGGGCGACCTTTTCTCGCCTCGGGTGTCTCTTGCGGCTATAATGGCCCCCGTCCAGTTGTGAATCAGCCGGCAGTGGAAATGCGGGATCGGGTTTGGGAGGCCGACAGGCCGTCGACCAGCCGGACTTTCCAGCGGCTCTCTTTCCCGTCCACCGACAGCGAGATCTCGGCGTCCGTGGGCGGATAGTCGATCGAGGTATCCAGGACCACATAATCCGGACCCAGGCGGCCGATGCTCATTTTGTGACCATTCACCGACAGGTGCATCCGCACGTCGGCGGAATGGCTTGGTATTCTCTGATCCACGGTGTTCATGATGCCCACCAAAGAAGAACTGATGCGCCGAGCCGACCGTTACGCGCGCAAACACGGCTTGGTGCTGGGCGAACCGCTTGGCTTTGGTATCCATGGTATCGTTCTGGTCGCGGCAAGCAAGGACAAACCTGGACGCACGGCCATCAAAGTCCATGAGCGCGAGGAATCCTATTGCCGGGAACGTGATGTTTACCTGCGGCTGCGCGAACATGGCATCACTCAAATCCGCAGTTCTCATGTTCCGCAGTTGCTGGGATACGACGACGAGTTGTGGGTAGTCGAAATGGAAATCGTGACTCGGCCGTTCGTCCTGGATTTTGCCGACGCGTATCTGGATGAGCCTCCCGACTACCCTGGCGAGGTGCTTGCCGAATGGCGAACGGAAAAGCAAGAGCAATTCGGCGACCGTTGGCCCGAGGTCGAACTGATCCTTCTCTCGCTGCAACGGTATGGCGTCTATCTGGTTGATGTATCCCCTGGCAATATTGCGTTTTGCCGGTAGCGCGAACGGGGAACCCCCGAACGCATGATATCGAAATCCGAGGACTCATACCTCTCGCCAAGACGCCAAGACCGCAAAGGTCTGCTGGCTTTCTGTCCCGTGCCCCCTGTCCTCGGTCCTCCGTTCTCCCTTGGCGCTCTTTGCGTCTTGGCGAGAGAGAACACGTTTTGGTCGCGGCCGGAGGCCGCCCTGGGGCGTTCGCATATTTCCCAGCGGAATGTTGATTTCTATGGAACATACAGGCATCGCCAAGCGTCTATCTATTGGGCAAGCGAGTTTCAAGTGTCAAGGGAGGTAGGGGCATGCTCGTGGCTTCGAACTTCACACTCTACACTTCACACTCAGCCCAAGGCCGCTTGCCAAACGAACCCAATTCGAAGGGAGTCCCAAGTTTGAAGGGAGATGGACGTGCAAAACGAACCCAATTTACGGGGACCAGGCCGGGCCGGCGACAGTGCATCCGCAGGAATGCAGGGAGATAGCGCCTTATCCGCCTCTGGCGGATCACTACGAACCCGGCAGGCGCCGGGAATCACGGGCGGGACGCCCGTGCTACGGGACGCCTGGCAGCGCTGCTATGAACGACGAGAGACGAGCGACGCCGTGTTCGGCCGAGACGCTTCACGCTTCACGATCGACCGTGCGAAACGAACCCAATCCGGGGGAGTTTCAGGCTTGAAAGGAGACGGACGTGCAAAACGAACCCAATTCGCGGGCAGTCAGGTGAACGGCAAGTGTCTTGTGGGAAAGGACTTATGGCGGGTTCGGCCTGGAAGAAGCGATGGGAAGACGAAGCCAATTGTTCGCGGGCCCCTTCCCGTCCTGCGGCGGATTGGCTTCGTTTGGCACAATCGACCGTGTCGGCGTATGCCGGCCGTGCCCGGGCCCTCGGGCATGCCGACAAACCCTTGTAATCCCCCCCCGGGGCTATATAATCGGGGTTTACTCTGAACCTATGGAGACCATTCGGTATGGCAAAACTGGCGAAACTCGATGACATCGTATCCCTGTGCAAGCGGCGCGGGTTCATCTTCCAGTCGAGCGAGATCTACGGCGGACTGGCGAGCTGCTACGACTACGGCCCGCTCGGCGTCGAGCTCAAGAACAACGTCAAACGGGCCTGGTGGAAGCACGTCGTGCAGATGCGTGACGACGTGGTCGGCCTCGATTGCAGCATCCTGATGCACCCCTTGGTCTGGAAGGCCTCGGGTCACGCGGACAAGTTCGCGGATCTGGTGTCCGAGTGCAAGAAGTGTAACACGCGGACCCGCGTGGACCACCTCAAGGACAAGGAAACCAACACCAAGCGGGCGGACGAGCACACGGAGCACGTGGACGTCGAGAAGGCCGAGTCACAGCCACACGACCTGAGTCACAAGGTCTGCCCGAACTGCGGGACCGTCGGCCAGTTCACCGAGCCCATGCCCTTCAAGCTCATGTTCGAAACGCAGATGGGCGCCAACGTCGAGGACTCGATGGTCCTGTACCTGCGCCCGGAGACGGCCCAGGGCATCTTCGCCAACTTCCGCAACGTGCTCGACACGACCCGCGTCAAGATCCCCTTCGGCATCGCCCAGATCGGCAAGAGCTTCCGCAACGAGGTGACCACGAAGGCCTTCATCTTCCGCACCCGCGAGTTCGAGCAGGCGGAGCTGGAGTTCTTCTGCGAGCCCGGCACCGACGACGACTGGTACCAGCACTGGAAACAGCAGCGTTTCAACTGGTACCTGAACCTGGGTCTCAAGAAGGAGAACCTGCGATTCCGCGATCATGACCCGGACGAACTGGCCCACTACGCCAAAGCCTGTGTGGACGTGGAATACCGCTTCCCCTTCGGCAGCGGTGACTGGCAGGAACTCGAAGGCATCGCCAACCGCACGGACTTCGACCTGCGCCAGCACCAGCGGGGCATGCGGACCGTCACCCGCTGGCACGAGAACGGCCGGGACCTGATGAAAGTCAAATTGGCGGAGGAGGCCGAGGATTACCAGTCGGGACCGCTGTCTTTCTTCGACGAGGAGAAGAAGGCCCGGTACATCCCGTACGTGATCGAGCCCAGCGCGGGCATGGACCGCAGCACGCTGGCCTTCCTGGTCGATGCCTACGACGAAGAAGAGGTCCGCGGCGAGACGCGGAACCTGCTCCGCTTCCACCCGGCCCTGGCGCCGGTCAAAGCCGCGGTCTTCCCGCTCGTCAAGAAGGAGGGGATGCCCGAGATCGCCCGCAACCTCTACGACGACCTGAAGAAGTACATGACCTGCTTCTACGACGAGAAGGGCGCGGTCGGCCGGCGGTATCGCCGCCAAGACGAAGCGGGCACCCCCTTCTGTATCACGGTGGACGGGCAGACCCTTCAGGACCGCACCGTCACCGTCCGCGAGCGCGACAGCATGGACCAGTCCCGCGTCGCCGTCGATCAGGTCAAGGCCTATCTGCGCGAGAAACTGGATATGTAGTCTGTTCGAAGGAGTTTTCTGCCACAGAGATCACAGAGGACACGGAGAAGATCACCCATTTCACCGACCTCGGTGTTCTCTGTGGTCCTCTGTGGCTAAAACCTGGCCTTGTCTTCCTACTGCCGGGACTGGAGCTGTGAGCGATGATTATCGACAGAATCGAGAACGAACGATTGTATGAGCCGGTGCACAGACGATTTCAGAAAGCATTTGCCGTGCTGGCGGACCCGGCGCTGGCCCGCAAACCCGACGGCCGGCATGATGTCGAGGGCGATGACCTCTACTACATCGTCCAGCACTACACCACCAAGCCGATAGACCAGGGCCGGTTCGAGTCACACAGGAAGTACATCGACATCCAGGCCCTGATACTAGGGCAGGAGGTCTTGGCCTGGTCGCCAATCCAGGGTCTGGAGGTCGTCGAGCCCTACGACGAGGCTAAGGACATCATGTTCTACCGCGCCGGCACGATCATCGCCCAGACAAAGCTCGAGCCGGGGCTCTTCTGCCTCCTGTACCCCCACGACGCCCACCTCCCCTCCTGCCAACTCGCCTGCCCGGCCGCCGTGCACAAGGTGGTGTTCAAGATCCGGGTGTAGAACCGACCCAATGATGGAGCCAGGCAGAGAATGAAACGACTGCATCTTTCGAAGAGAGACAAGAAGATCTTCGGCGTCTGCGGCGGGATCGGGGAGACCTATGACATCGATCCGACCCTGATCCGGCTGATCGTCGTGTTCCTGTGCTTCGCGACGGCGATTATCCCCGTTGCCGCGACGTACATCATCGCCTGGGCGATCATGCCGCCGGACCCGCGATGAATCCGGCAGCACAAAGGGGGCTGCGCCGTCGAGATTCCTGGGACTCTGCGCGTCTTCGTTCTCCGACAGTCTACTTCCGGGTGATCGCTGCAACCCAGTGGGAGGAACCATCCGGACGATCTATCGCGACAGTCCTGCCGCCCGATAGAGTGGTCGCCGGTCCCCAGTCTCCCGTGCCGATATCCACCCAGCGGAGGTCGAACGTCGTCTCCGGGTGGTCATTCAGTCTCAGGCCCACGGAGCCGCCGCCGTTGCGGGTGAAGTAGAGGATGTACGCCCGGCCCGGATCGGCGGCGAGGTAGGCCTCATCGGAGTCCCGGTCGGTCAGCAGGTCCAGCCTGGGCTCGACGTCCCAGAACTTCATCCGGGTTTCGACCCTTCTCGTCGCGCGAATGCAGGCCTGGGCCGCAGGGGATAGACCGATCCCTGCCGTCGGTCGATGAAAGCGCACCCCGGCCACGCCGGCCAGCAGGTTGCGCCACCATTCCTCGATCGCATTGTCACTATCCCCCGGCTTCCAGCCGCTCCACGGCTGGCCGTCCAGGGCCAGGTCGTTGCCGTACACCTTCGTCATGTGCAGCAGGCAGGGAGGATCGACGCGTCGGGCCGCTTCCACGATCCACCTCACCTTGTCCCAGTGGGCCTCGTCTGCATGGCGGCTGTTGGCCTGCGAGATATCGATGTAGTCGTACGTCTCGCGATGGGCCAACTGGTACGCGAGCCCGCGGGAGTCCTGGGCCCGATAGACATCGTCGAACATGTCGGTGGTCAGCACGCTCCTGCCCTCGGTTCGCGCCCTGTCCTTGATGAACCGCATCCAATACTGCCCCCACGCCGGGTCTTCGTGGGTCTCATTGTTCATGCAGTAGAGCACGTTGCCATAGCGCAGCGTGATCGAGAGCAGCTTGCCGACGAACCGCTCCTGGAAGCGCCGCACGAGGTCGTACTTCTCCTTCCGGGATGCCGAGGCACTCTCATAGGCCGGATGGCCCGGCACGCCTTGGAGGAACGGATGTTTGCCGAACCCTCCGTACGAGGTGGCCAGGCCGGAGGAATCGGTCGTGTAGTTGACGTTGTTCTTCGGGTTCCATGGGCTGACCGGCCAGGAGCCCCAACTGCCGTCGATCAAGTCGAACCGATCCCACAGTTCGATCTGAATGATGATCTTCCGGTCCCGCGCCCCGGCGAGGAACGCTTCCAGACGCTCCCAGAAAGGACCGGCCATCTCGTTCAGATCATACCGGGTCCCCGACCTACGGCAGAAGGAGAAACCCTGCGTTCCGGCGGCCATCCCCGGATCGAGAACGCACCGAAGGTAGTTGCCGCCGGCCTCCGCCAGTGCGTCCATGGCCTCCTCGATCTGAGCGGGCGTGCTGACACCCTTGTTGTCCCGGTCGTTATCGGTATTGTGATCGATGAAGGGGTTATGGCCGTGGTTCCACCCGCCGAGCAACAGCACGCGTTGGCCGTCATACTGCCAGTAGCGTCCCTCCGCGGCGATCTGCGCCAGCGCCACCCTGCCGGCGAGCAAGGCGATCAAAAGTGTCACGGCCGCACGGGAAACGTGCCCGCGTTTCTTTTCCTGTCGTGAAATTGCCATTGCCGTTCCTTTGCGTGATCAGGATCCCTTTTCCAGCCGCTCCGCAATCCAGACCTTGATGATGGATTGCCGGGGCACACCCAGACGCTTGGCCTCCTTGTCCAGCAGGCGAACCATCCACAAGGGGAAATCCACATGCACCTGTCTCCGTTCCTGTCCGGGTCTTCTCGCCCTGACCCTATCGAGGTACCTGGAGACATCCTCCTCTGCATCGAATCGCTTGTCGAATTCCCGTGCTCTCATAGGTTTCGAACTCCATATACAGAGTCTATCCCGTCTGCGGACTCCTGCCAAGGACTTCCGTTCTTCTTCAGCACAGGAGCTTTTCGAGAATCGGTCCGGCGTGTATAGTCTATGGGCGAGCACGAGCAGTCGGTAGGGTGGGTCCTTGACCCACGCGCCCGGTCCATCGAGACGGGCAGACGCGTGGGTTGAAGACCCACCCTATCTGCCGTGCCGAACCCAATGCCCATAGGAGTAAGGAACCAGGAGAATGGCCGAGAACGTCTATGTCGATCAGTTGAAGGACCATGTCGGGCAGGAAGTCACGCTGCAAGGGTGGCTGTACAACAGCCGGGCCAGCGGGAAGATCCAGTTTCTCATTATCCGCGACGGCACCGGCCTGTGCCAGTGCATCGTCGAGAAGGGCAAGGTCCCGGATGAGACCTTCGAGGAGCTCAAGCGATTGGGGCAAGAGTCCTCACTGGCGCTGACCGGGACCATCCGGGCCGATGAGCGCAGCGTCGGCGGCTATGAAATGGCCGTTACCAACGCACGAACCATCAGTGCGACCGAGGGTTACCCCATCACGCCCAAGCCGCACGGCGTCGACTTCCTGATGCGCCACCGTCACCTGCACTTCCGCTCGCAGAAGCAGTGGTGCATCGGCAAGATCCGCCACACGGTGATCGACGCCATCCGGCGGTACTTCAACGACAGCGAGTTCGTCCTGATCGATACGCCGATCTTCACGACCATCGTGGGCGAGGACCAGACGTCGCTGTTCGAGGTGGACTACTTCGGCCGGCCGCTGCACCTGACGCAGACGGGCCAGCTCTACCTCGAATCGGCCGCGATGGCGTACGGGCGGGTCTATTGCTTCGGGCCCACCTTCCGCGCCGAGAAGAGCAAGACCCGCCGGCACCTGACCGAGTTCTGGATGGTCGAGCCGGAGGTCGCGTTCATCGACCTCGACGGTCTGCTGCAACTGGCGGAGGGGCTGGTCTCGAGCATCGCCGCCCGCGTCCTGGCGGACAACCGCAGCGAGCTGCAAGCCCTCGGAGCGGACATCGGAGCCCTGGAACGGATCCAGCCGCCTTTCTATCGACTGACGTATACCGAAGCGGTCGAAATCCTGAAAGGCCCCCGGGCGGCAGAGTACCTCGCCCGCGAACTGGAGGACCTGAAGAACCGCAAGCAGCAGACGGAGACCCGGATCGCCGAACTCCAGAAGCAGGAGGCCGGACAGATCAAGCAATGGCAGAAGGACAAGATCGCCGCCGAGCTGATCGAACTCAACGGCGAACTGGAGGAGCTGAACACGCGGATCGAGAACAACCCCAAGCACGCCCAGTTGGCGGCCGAGTTCGAGTGGGGCAAAGACCTGGGCGGCTCCGACGAGACGATCATCTCGATGATGCACGACAAGCCGGTTTTCGTGACGCACTACCCGCGCGAAGCCAAGGCTTTCTACATGCGGGCCGACCGGGACAACGAGAAGGTCGTGGAGAACTTCGACCTGCTGGCCCCGCTCGGGTTCGGCGAGATCATCGGCGGCTCCGTCCGCGAGGACGACTACGACCGGCTCCTCGACCGGATCAAGGCCCAGGGTCTGAACCCCGAGACCTACGGCTGGTACCTGGACCTGCGGAAGTACGGCTCGGTCCCACACGGCGGCTTCGGCCTCGGCGTCGAGCGAACCGTCGCCTGGATCACCGGCGAAAAGCACATCCGCCAGTGCATCCCCTTCCCCCGCATGATGGACAAGGTCTATATTTAAGATGGCGCATCGCCGTGGTCGTGTCGGCTGGTAGTGAAACAGGCCGGATCGATCGCGCGGATCGCATCCGGCCTGTCTCTTCACGTGTTCGGGCGCACTACCGGGCTTTGATCCATACGTCTCCGTCGCCGGAGCGGGCCTTGATGGCGGCGCCGCCGTTGTTCAGCTTTCCGGTGACCGAGTTCTCCTTCTTGGCGCCCTCGAAACCCGGGGCCTCCACACGGACTTCACCATCACCGGTCTTCAAATCCAACGTGACGTTCGCCTCCTTCGGCAGCGTGACCATGATGTCCCCGTCACCGGACTGGAGCGAGCAGGCCTCCCCCGGCGGGCGGGTGAAGGAGATCTGGATATCGCCGTCATCGGCCTTGACATCCGCGGGCGCTTGGACGTCTGCCAGCGTGACATCGCCGTCCGCGGCGTCGACCGTTATCGCCTGGGAGCACTTGTTGACCTTCACATCTCCATCCGCGACCTTGAGCACGAACGGTCCGGTGCAATCGACAATGTTGACATCGCCATCGGCCGCGGTGATCGACAGCGAATTCAGGCACGCGGACACGACCACATCGCCATCCGCCGCCTTGATCGCGACCGGCCCGGCCAGATCCCTGACCTTCGTATCGCCCTCCGCCGACGTCACGTTGAGGGCCAGTTGGGCCGGCATGAGGACCTCCATGGAAATGCTCACGTTGATGTCCTTGGGCATCTTTTGGGGCATCACCGTTTGCACCACCATGAGATCATCGTCTGGCGAGGCCGTCTTCTTGTCGTCCTTTCGGAGAGTCACGCCGATCATCTCTTTCAACGCCAGGAGTTCTTTGAGCACATCGGGGTCGTTCGCCAGTTCGCCTCTGGGCGTCAAAACGATCGTGGCGCGAACGTCCACCGTGCCCTTGCGCGCGTCCTCCTGCGCCCTGACGGAGACGTCTCCGTCGCGCGCAAGGCACAGCACGGTCTTGAGGTCGCCGACCTTGGCGGACAGGGATTGCTTCCAGATATACTGCTTGTCCTTCTGCGTGTAGCCGTCGGTCGGAAACGTCAGGTTGTCGGGCTCGCTGACGGCCGCGGCCGGCGCGGGCGCCGGCGCGGGTGTTGTCCCCGGGGCGGCGCTCCCGCTGAAGGGAAGCGCCAGCAGGGCCACGAGCGCGAGCCCCAGATATGCCCCCGGCGACAGGCGCGACTGGGGCGTGCGGTTCTGATCCAGCATTCTCATAAGTCTCTTCCTTACAGTCGTATTCGGACTCAGGATGCCGAGCACCCCCGGCATGAAGGTCCGTGTTTGGTTGATGCGGGCAACGATATGCAAGAAACTCTCTCCACAATCCACACGCGATAGGTTCGAACCCAACACGGCCGTGTCGTCGCATGCGAACTCCCGCTGGCGGTCGATCAGCATATTCGCGATCCACACCACGGGGTGGAAAAAGAAGGCAAAGTGAACGATCCTCTGGAAGAGCCGGACCAGCGTGTCCCAGCGCTGAACGTGCGCCAGTTCGTGGAGGAGCATCCAGCGGATCTGGTCGGCAGTGTGGTGATCTGCGAAGTCCGCCGGGATCAACAGGGTCGGGAACCACAGGCCGTATACCACCGGCGAGACTACGCTCGGATGGGCCACTACCTGGACGGGCCGGCGCAAGCGCACGCTCGCCCGCAGTCGATCCACGGAAACGCCGGCGGCACTCAGATCCACGGGACGCGACCGTCTGATCACTCCGACAGTGGCCCATTCCGTGAGGGCAAACCGGCCCAGGAGAATCACCAGCACGCCCAGCCAAGCCATCATGAGCAGGGCCGGTATGGAAAGCGGCGTAGGCCGTACCCGCTGGGGCTCCCCTGCCTCTGGAACCACAAGGCCGGAGGAAGCGACAATCTCACCCGATCCCCCAGCAGGTTTGGGGCTCGCCTCAGAAGACACGTCGTGAGCGATGACGGCGGGCGCCCGTGCCGGTCTCAGCACGCGTCCGGCCTGTTCGGGAAGCGGCATTTGGAGGGGCGCCACCAGTTTGACCAGCACCAGCAGAAACAGACAATAGCCGAATTGAGCCGAGACGCGACGCCTCATCAGACCCCAGAGGACACCCACCATCAGCAGGAGCAACGTGGAATCCACCATTCGGTTCCATACGAACGCAGCCCAGTGTTGGGCGATGGTATTGAGGGTCTCCGCACTGATCATGGGCTTCCCTTCTCCCGTCTTCTCTGCTCAGCGATAATGTTCTGGAGCTCATCGATCTCCGCCGGCGTCAGATTGACCTTCTGGGCCATGTAGCAGAGAAGCTGTCCCTTGATCTTGTCCACACTCCGGCCCATGAACTCGTCGGCCGCCACCGTCAGGGTTTTGAGCGCCGGCTCGGTCGGGCGGTAGATGAACCGGTTTCCCTCCGACGTGGTCCGCAGAAGACCTTTGGCCACCAGATTGGCCAGCATGGTCTTCACCGTGGTGGAAGCCCACTGGTGCCGTTCGCGCGCGATTTCATAAATCGCGCGGGAGGTCCCTTCGCCCATCTCCCACACGATCTTCATGATTCTCCACTCTGCCTGTGTCAGGAGTTCTGCCGACTTCCTTCGCATCTGTTGTTGCCTTTCTATGATCTCACCGCCGCACCGCGGCGATCCCCAAAACGACTATGATTATAGTTATAGTCGGATGGGCGTCAAGATATTTCCCTCCTGCTGGAGATTTTTCTTGGGGGAGGGCATACGCCGGAGTTGACATAGGCGGGAAGCCCTGAGAGCGGCAAACGCACCCTGGACCCGCGCAAGGCCCCGATCCGTACGAGCGTTGGGAGTGCGCTGGGGGCGCCGCCATCCTGCAACTCTGCTACGCCAAGGTCTCTACGGCCGGTCGATCGTGCTGGAGAGGATCGCGTTGAAGAGCAGAGCGAAGGTGCCGTGGGACTGGCCGCGGTGCTGGACGCGGAAGCCCAGGAGGATGATCCGGCCTTGCCCGTACTGCACTTCCACGATGGCGGGCTTGTCCGCGATCAGCTCGCCGCCGCGAATCCAGCCGCTCTCCAGGAGCACGGTGTCCGAGTATCTCGCCACCACACGCGTGGCAAAGCGGACCTCCGGGCTGCGCGGGTCCTCGTCATCCTTCTTCTTGGGCTTCTCGACGATCTCGAACGCCTGGGACCGGGCGAAGTACCCGGAGACCCACTCGGGCATGCCATAGCCGACCGGATGCTCCCCATCCACCCAGACCCGCAGGAGCGAGCCCGGACAGAAGAAGTCGGCCGTCTTCTTGCCTCGAACGACGTTACGGACCGGGATGTTGCAGTGCGCGATCGGGAAGTTGCAGGATTCGTCGATGCAGACGAGCGTGCCCCCCTGCTGGACGAACTGCTGCAGCGCGACGATCCCCTCGGACCCGATCCCACCGACGTACTGCGGCTCGGTGGTATCAACCGCCCGACCGTTGACAATCGACGTCGCGCCGATGGACGGCAGGACCAGACAGTCATATCGGTCCGCCAGGTTGCCCGCGCGGATCTCGGCGTTGTGAACCGAGGCATACTTGAACTCGAAGTTGTCGAGCACCAGGCGGGTCCATCCCTCGTCCATGCTGGCCGTCCAGGGCTGGTACAGGCCCAGACGGGGACGGGCCATCGTCCGCATGCGCCCCGACCGGGCCGGTCGGAGCCGCTGTCCGACCAAGGTGGAAGAGAGGCCGTCAAGAACCGTTGCGCGCGCCCGGCCCACGCCGTTCACGTCCGGGATCAGCAACGAACCCCAGGGCACGTTCTCATCCGGGATCCGCTGGCGGATGGACTGGTCGGTGACGATGCGAAAGGGAATCTCCGCTTCGAACAGGCGATTCATCAGGCGGTAGTTGTCATTGGCGCACGCACGCACGAGGTAGGCATCGGCCCCTTCGTCTTCCACGATACTCCCCTGTGGCACCGGAACGGCCTCCAATTCCGTCGCCTGGCATTCGAAGGGCCGGTTGACGCTCACCGCATGCACGCCCATTTGCAGCGGCAGGGTCCATCCGGCGATGTCGTACGGCGCCTCGGGCGGGCCGCCGGGGTATGCGGACCGGTTGGGATACGCCTGACGTTCCATCATGTCGTTCAGGTGACTGCGATAGGGCTGGGCGCAGTAGAGGACATAAGTCTGGGCCGGGTATTCCACGCCGTCGGCGGTGAACGAAGTCTGGGCCTGATGGACCTCAATTCCTGTCTTGTGCAGAACTGCAAGCATCTGGGCGGCCGTGCGCGGGTCCCGTTGGTCGAGCGGGACGAGCCACGCAAACGGCGGCTCGGTCGTGCCCCGCGCGATCGCGTCGCGGGCCTGCTTGATCACGTTGCTCTTGAACAGGTCGTGGTATCGCGCGGTCAGCGTGAACAGGCTCATGCAGGCGATCTTCTCGTACTCGACGATGTCGCGCAGCCGCCACCAGCCGCCGGGCCAGGGGTCGGGAAAGTTCGTGGCAATCCCATAGTCCGGCATGCCGCGCGGGCCCCCGTGCAGTTCGCTCTTGCGCTGGAAAATGGGCGACGCGATGGCCACACTCGCGGCCTCCGTAAGAATGCCGGTCATGTTGTGCCGATAGACGGTGGTGCGGAAGCCGCCCTGCCACCAGTTGTCGTACATGGCGCTGTTGACGACCCCCTTCTTGCCTGCGCGGGTCAGTGCGGCCGACATGTGCCCGCCAATGATGAGCATCATGTGGTCGTTCAGCGGGTGGATGTTGGGGTTCTTCGGGTCGAAGAACGGCGGCACGAACAGCCGGGCGCCGGCGCTGCCCATCTGGTGGATGTCGTAGACGACGTGGGGCAGCCACTGTTCGTAGATCACCGCGCTGATGAGCCGGGTCTCCTGGAGACAGAGCATGAACCAATCGCGATTGTTGTCGTGGCCTGCGTAGGGGTGGTACAACCAGGGCATCCCCTCCCCCTCCCATGGCTGGCCCAGGGACCGCTCGTACCAGTCGACGACCTTGTCGAGCCCGTCGGGATTGGCGCTGGGGATCAGGACGATGACGGTGCGTCGGAGAATCTCGGTGACCTCGGGCGAGTTGTTGGTGGCCAGGTCGTACAGCAGTTCCATGGCCATCTGGCTGGACGCGATCTCCGTCGAGTGCAGATTGCAGCTCACCAGGACCACGACCTTGGCATTCTCGACAAGCTGCTCCTGCTGGCGCTCATCGCGAATCAGGCGGGGATCGGCGATCCTCTTCTGGTCGGCCATCACCCGCTCGATCCGCGCCGGCGAGGCGTCGTCGCTGATCTCCGCGAGGATCATGGTCTGTCCCTCGGTGGTCTGCCCGAGGTGGCGCACGTTCACGCGGGGCGAGTTGGCGGCCACGTGCTGGAAGTAGGTCCGGACCTTCTCGTAGCGGGCCAGTTTGTAGTCCTCGCCAACCCGGTGCCCGAGAAACGCGTCGGGCGGCGTGATTTGTCCCGCCGTGACACAGCCGGCGTTCAGCAAGGCAAGAAGAGTGATCAGTCGGACGGTCGGCGACAGCAGTCTGCTGTGAGTCATGTAGGCCTGCCTTCCATGAGCGGTCAGTTCGTAGTTGATTCCTGCACGTGTCGGACCATCTTACCCGATGGGCCGACCGTGTCCACCCCTCCCGCCTGTCGCTCCGAGGAATCACCCGACTGGTTCTGCCGCCGCAGTCCGGCGCATCAGCTCTTGACGACGATCTCGTACCGAACCCCGTGTTTCTCATTGCCGCCGGGAGGGATAGCCGATTCCAGTACGGCGGTTGGTCCCGTCCGGACGTAGCGGAATGGCTTGCCGCTCACCGGGTCTTGGGGCACAGAGACCTCCGTGATCTCACTCAAGGCCTTCGGCAATTGGCCGTCATGCGAGGCCGTGTACGCGCGGATCGCCTCGACACACTGGAGAGCCGCTAGATCGGCGTCCACTGCTTTTGCCATGATTCGTGTTCGATCGTATCCTGGCTTGTTCTGGGCCTCAACCTGTTGACGTTGTGCCTCATCCGCAATGCCCCGGATGGCCTCCATCTCCTTTGCCATTGCATTGTCAACATCAATGAACGGCCGGGGTAGCCCGGCCAAGGCTGCATACAGGTTGGGCGAATTGGCTGCCTGGACGAATTCCTCGACTTCCTGACATGTCAGGTTGTGGATCGCCACGCCAACCAAGGTGTGGAGAAGCGTCGGCCCCTGCCCAAGATGCCGCGACATGGCGAACCCCGTTTGCAGCGCCAGGAGAGCTCCGTCGTACTCGCCCCGTGCGATTTCGAGTCTTGCCCACAGGCCAACCATGAAGGCAAGATTGCGGCATTTGGCGAGCCGATCTTTCATGGGATCCATCTCGGGGTCCTCGGGCCACCTGCATTCGCGACACCGTGCCGCTCTTGCCACGCGTCTGAGAGTGCCCATATGCTCTTCCAGCATGGCCTCGGCCTCCTGCTGCGGCAACTGCTCGACAGGCAGCTCGACCCACTTGCGGATCTGATCTATCTGCGGATCGCTCGGCACCGCATCCGCGGCCTGCTGGTACAACACCAGCGCGTCCCCTTCCGCCAACGACGCGGGGGCCGGCAGTAGAAGATACCTGTCGGTCTTTTCCGCCAACTTCTGGGGGTGAATCGTCAGTGTGGCGTCTCGCCCCATCACAGGCGGACAGAGCGTGCCCCCTCCGGACAGCCAAGCCAGTGCTGTCACCATCGCAATCCTGCACAAGCGAATCATGGTACTTCCTCCCAATTCCGAATCCGCCATCGACGAACATCATCTCTTCACGCTGATCTCGTACCGAATCCGTTCCCTCTCCTCGCCGCCGGGAGGCAGAAAAGACTCGAGCATCGCGGTTACTCCCGTCTGCGCGTAGTGGAATGGCTCGCCGTTCGCGGGGTCCTTCGGCACGGAGACTTCCGTGATGTCGCCCAGCGTCCCAGGCAACTGGCCGCCGTGTGAGGCCGCATACGACCGGATCGCCTCGACGCACTGCAAAGCCGCCAGACCGCTGTCGAACCGCTTCACAATCGCCCGTTCCGCCTCGTGCCCCTCCTTCCACTGATTCTCGAATCGTTTCTTGAGCAGCTTGACTTGCGATGACACAGCCTTCGCTTCGCTGTCGATCGCCTCCTCAATATCCACAAATGGGCGTGGCAGAGTAGCCAATGAAAGGCACAGAT
>ENA-OSEO01003948-OSEO01003948.1-sediment-metagenome-genome-assembly--contig:-NODE-3948-length-16395-cov-7.700392_pt1 | contig 16395 bp, 17 predicted proteins | sample MGYA00237883_ERZ534232 | MGnify/ENA metagenome assembly ERZ534232 | reverse complement strand
ATCCCTAAATGTTCGTTTCATTGATTTTATCCGAATATATCAAGTTATTCCCATTCTGATCGTCGTTAAAGTTTTTTCGCGGGATGCCGATCTTGTGAATATGCCGAAGCAAAAGGGAGGGGAAGGAATGGAAGAAATTCTTACGGCGAAGGAGCTGGGCCATTTTTTAAAGCTGAGCGAGTCGACCATTTATAAATTGGCTTCAACAGGAGAGATTCCCGGCTTCAAAATCGGGGATTCTTGGCGTTTCGATATGGAAGAGATCCGCAAAATGATTGGCGGGGCCAAAGAGATTTCCAAAAAAATGAGAACGTTGAGCAAACCCCAAGGAATTCATAAAAAAGACTAGACATTAGGAAATTAAAACTACGTTAGCCAACTTTTGGGAGAATATCGAAGCGCCAGTGTGTAGGATGAAAGAAGTCGGCGAGCCATGGCCATTGGTTGCCGCCGGAATTCCAGCCAACAGGGAAGGGAGGTGAAAACCCCATCACGGAAGAGGAGAAAAGATCAAAAGAATTGAACCTGATTTTATCAAGGCGGAGGCGCTGTGGCAGAAGAAACCGAAAAAATTTTGAAGGAGGGTAATTTCCCGAAAGGGTCAAAAATTAACTTTTGTTAAAGGAGGTTAAAATGGGAATGATGAGGAAAGTCAGTCTATGGGGATGGATATTATGCGGGTTGTTTCTTATGGCGTTCGCGTTCGCCAATGATTCTTGGAGCGCACCGCCCGAGAAGGAGCTCAAAATAGGTTGCATTGTTGCCTTGAGCGGTCCGGGAGCGGCATGGGGAATTCCCCTCAAAACAGGCCTGGAGATCGGTTTTGAAGAAATCAATGCGGCAGGGGGGATCAAGACCAGTACGGTTGTCTATAAACCAAGAATATTTGCCGAAGATGACCAGTTGAAGGGCGAGCTGGGCATTACCAAACTGAATAAGCTGCTCTACACCGATCGGATCGATCCCATCGTCTACATCTTGGCGTCACCAACCGTATTGGCCGCCCAAAGTGTCACTACGCCGAGAAAGATCGTTACGATCTTCGGTGGTCAGACAGACTTTGAACCCCAAAAAAATCCGTATACTTTCAGATCCCTCACTTTCCATTATATGCACCAGGACTCGAGCTTCAAATGGTTTAAAGAAAATTTGCCTGCAATCAGGAAGGTGGCGCTTTTAAGTCCCGACTATTCATCAGGAAGAGACTGTGGTCGGGTATTTAAACAAATTGCGAAGAAGTATGATTATCAGCTGAATAGCGAGGATTATTTTCTTTTCCAGACGACTGACTTTACCCCCATTTTAACGAAGTTACTGCCGAAGAATCCTGATCTGTTAAATATCGGTGCCACAACTCCCGGTCAGGCAGCGCTGATTGTCAAGCAGGCCCGTGAACTGGGCTTCACCGGTCCGATCTATGGGGCCACCAAGCAGGATATATTTACGATCGTAGATGTGGCCGGGGCAGCTTCAGATAATTTTTATTCGAATATCTTGGTCCCTGGTTCCCCGGGGCTTCCGCAGAAATTCATGGGGTTCTATGAAAAGTATGTGAAAAGAATGGGCAAATGGCAGGATGTCGCGACGATGACTCATCGGACTGCTTATGAGATTAAGACGGCAATTGAATCGGCTGATAGTTTGGAGCCAGACAAGCTTCGGGATGGTTATAAAAAAATCAAAATGGATTCGGTGGATGGCCCCGTGCATTACGGCTCGCCCTTTGGAACCCAAGCTTATTACCCCGTCCCGATGGCTAGGGTCGAAAAAGGGAAGCCAAAATTCCTGGGGATATATGATCCGGGTATTTTGACCGAGGCGGATTATCTGTGGAGACCGGAGGGTTCAAAATAAACGGACAAACGAATTAGGAAAAGGGGGTTAGCTTTGTTATTCATTCGCTAAGGTTGGGGATTGCCTTAAAATGCAAGAGATTGATTTGGTTTAATTTGAGAGCCCCAAGGCGTTTTGCGGGCTCGATCAGTAAGAAAATCTGAAAAACGGGAGGTTTCAAAAATGCGACTTTCAGGACAGGTTTCGGTCATCACGGGGTCGGCAGCCGGTTTAGGGTATTGTTTCGCCAAAACCTTGGCCAAAGAGGGATCGAAGATCGTTATTTCGGATATTGCCGATTCGGCAGAGATTGAACGAGTGAGAAAGGAAATAGCCTCCCTCGGGGTGGATTGCCTGGGCATACGGGCGGACGTGTGTAAATTTAAAGAAGTCGAGAATTTATTTGCAGAAACCGTCAAGAAATTCGGCAAGGTCGATATTTTGGTAAATAATGCCGGCGGAAGTTTGCGGCAACCAGTGCCCATTGATCAAGTTGATGAGGCTGCTTGGGATCTCGTTCTGGATACGAATCTCAAAGGAACATTTTTTTGCACGAAAATTGCTGCCCGTTATATGGTCCCGCAAAAAAGTGGGCAGATCGTCAACATCGCGTCATTAGCCGGCAGGAGCGGAGGCTCTACCATGAACCCCCAATCTACAGGACCACAATATAGCAGTTCAAAAGGGGGTATGATTGCTTTTACCAGGCATATGGCCAAGGAACTTGGCCCGAACGGTATCAGAGTAAATGCCGTCGCCCCCGGTTTTATACGCACCGAGATGACGGAAGTTCTCCCCGATAAGATGAAGGAGTATCTTCTCCAACTCGTGCCCATGGGCCGGGCAGGGGAGCCCGAAGAGGTGGCTGAAGCGGTCTGCTGGCTCTGTTCCGATGCAGCCAAGTATGTGACCGGTCAGGTCATTCATGTGAACGGCGGTCTGTTCATGTGATCGCCGCCTGTTCTTTCATTTCAACGCAGTTCTAATCGACGCAGCATTGTCATCATGGAAGCGCTAAAGGAGGAGAAGTTTATGATGGATATTATCGAAAGGGTCAAAAAGATCATATGCGAGCAGTTGGACGTGTCCGAAGAGGACGTCGTTCCAACGGCTTCTTTTGTTGACGATCTGGGGGCGGACTCCCTGGATCAGGTGGAACTGATCATGGCCATGGAAGAGGAATTCAATGTTTCGATTTCCGATGAGGAGGCGGAGAAAATCGTCACCGTTCAGGATGCGATGGACTACGTCAAGAAGGCCATGGAAAGCAGATAGCGGGAGCAAGCTTTGAGATTCCTTGCCGGCTAAACGGAAGAGGGTGTGATGAAGAGAAGGGTTGTGATCACCGGCCTTGGGATGGTGACTCCTCTAGGGACAGGTGTAGAGAAGAACTGGGAGGCCTTGTGTGCCGGAAAATCCGGAATTAAGAGGATCGAGAAATTCGATGTATCCCCTTTCCCCTCTCAAATTGCCGGAGAAGTCCGAGATTTCAAGTCAGAGGACTTCATGGACAAGCAGCAAGTGCGACGGTTTGATGTCTTCATCCACTATGCCGTCGCTTCTGCAAGGATGGCCTTGGGAAATTCAGGGCTCGCAATCACGGACAAGAACCGAGATCGGATCGGATGCCTCACAGGGTCCGGACTGGGAGGCCTTGCCATGCTTGAGCACTTCCACAAGGTTTTGCTCGAGCAGGGACCGCGGCGGATCAGCCCCTTTTTTATCCCAGGGATCATTGCCAACATGGCTCCGGGACAGATTGCCATAGAGTTCGGCGCCAAAGGCCCCAATCTGTCCATCGAGACCGCTTGCGCGGCGAGCTGTCACGCGATCGGGGAATCCTTCAGGCTCATTCAAGAGGGCAAAGCGGACGCCATGATTACGGGGGGATCCGAGGCCGTGGTTACCCCCTTGGCCCTTGGAGGGTTCTGCGCCATGCGCGCCCTGTCGACAAGAAACGAGGAGCCCGAGAAGGCTTCCAGGCCTTTCGAGTTGAACCGGGACGGTTTCGTGATGGCGGAAGGCGCCGGCATTCTGATTCTGGAGGAGATGAATCAGGCCCTTGAAAGGGGCGCCCACATCTATGCCGAGGTGGCGGGGTATGGTATGTCCGCCGATGCCTACCACATCTCCGCGCCGGATCCGGACGGAGGGGGCGCTATCCTGTGTATGAGGAATGCTTTGGAGGATGGGGGACTCGCGGCGGGAGACATTGACTATATCAATGCCCACGGAACCTCCACGAAGTTGAACGATGACTCGGAAACCAAGGCGATCAAGGCCGTCTTCGGCGAACATGCCTACAAGATGGCGGTGAGCTCCACCAAATCCATGACCGGCCATCTTCTGGGCGGGGCGGGAGGTGTCGAGGCGATCTACACGGCTCTGAGCATCAAGCATGGCATCATGCCGCCAACCATCAATTACGAGATGCCGGACCCGGAGTGCGATCTGGACTTTGTTCCCAATGTGGCGCGAAAAGCAAGGGTCCGAGCCGCCATGTCAAATTCCTTTGGATTCGGCGGCACGAACGCCTCGCTCATTTTCAAGACCTTTGAACAATAATTCATCATGAAAGCGGAAGAAAGACTCAAAGAAAAAGGCCTTGAACTCCCTGCACCGCCTAAGCCGGTGGCCAACTATGTCACGGCTGTGCGCACCGGCAATCTGGTGTTTCTTTCCGGCCACGGCCCCTTCAGGGAAGACGGTACGCTCATAACAGGGAGAGTGGGGGCCGACCTCACCCTCGAACAGGGGTATGAAGCGTCCCGGAGAACGATGCTCCTGCTCCTGGCTTCACTGAAAGCAGAGATCGGAGATCTGGACAAGGTCCGGAGGATCGTGAAGCTCCTTGCTCTGGTCAATTGCACGCCTGATTTCCTTGACCAACCGAAAGTGATCAACGGCGCCTCGGATTTACTTGTTCACGTGTTCGGCGAACGAGGCAAACATGCCCGCTCGGCCGTGGGCGTGAATGTTCTTCCTTTCAACACGCCCGTGGAAATCGAGATGATTGTTGACGTGGAAGGATGACGCGGGCAGCTTTTGAGGGGGCCGGGGGGGGGGGAGCCTACCGGAACCTGTTGACCTCTTGGGTGGCCTGTTTGACCACGTAGGCCCTTTCCCAGGTGGAGTCCGGATCCGCTGAAAAGACGAAAAACCCCTTGCGTGTCGGCTCATATCCCTGGGTGAGGACGAACATGTCCTCGCCATCGGTGAACTTGATTTTCAGCTTGAATCCGGGCGTCTTTTTCAGCTTGTCCATGATGACGGGATCGTCGGCCTTGCGATGGTCCTTCTTCCCCTCAAAGTTCTTCACAAAGAAAACGGCCTTGAGCTTGGATACGTGGACTTCTGCGGGGTCAACCCCTCCCTCCCGCGTGGTCAGATGAAAGGTCTCTTTGTTGGGGAAAAAGTCGTGCGTGTATCCTTTCAGCAGTCTTCCGTCCTGAAATCTGACGACAACCTTGTTTTCAACCTTCATGAGCCTTCCTTTGTGAGAGGTCTTTTCATCAGGGTAAAAACCTAATGCATTTAAGCCCGTCATTCAAGCTTTTTCTCTCCCCTTCCTCTGGCGAGCACGCATCGGGCTTGACTTTTCATCGCTCCTCTGCTCTTTAAATACGGTTTGGGAATGGCAAATTTTAGAAACAGTGAAAATCGTGGCATGGACAGAGACGATCAGCCGAGGACGATTCGCCAAAGAATCGTCGCCCTTCTGGAAGAGAAGGAGATGACCGCCAGAGAGCTTTCCCAGGCTCTCGGCATCCGGGAGCGCGAGGTTTTTGATCACTTAACCCATATCGGGCGCTCGGTGGCGACTCAGGGGGGGAGGCTCACCGTGCTTCCTGTTCGGTGCCTTGCCTGCGGATATGTTTTTGAGGAAAGAAAGCGGTTCACCCGTCCGAGCCGCTGTCCCCGATGCAAGAAATCGCACATCGAGACGCCGGTTTATTACCTGTCTCCCGGCAAGACGTGATGAAATCCGCGGTGGCGGATTTCATATCTTTTTGACAAATACCCTGCAATGGTGCAGATATCACGGAGGGGACTTTCGATTCACAGATGAGCCTGATGCGCCTCTTATGCCTGTGTTTGGCGGCCTTGATTTTCGCTGCAGACCCTTGTGGTGCAGAAGAAAAGGCATACCAAAAAGACCCAGCCGAGGAGAAAGCGATGACTGAGACGGAAACACTGACCGAGGAAGAAGGGAAGCAACTTCTGAGAGTGGCGAGAGAGACGATTCGCCAAGCCCTGTTCGGGCGGGAGAGTGAAAACGTGGCTGAAACGGCCTCCTCGCAGAAATTCTGTGAAAGGCGCGGCACCTTTGTCACGCTCACCATCAACCGGGGCTTGCGGGGATGCATCGGCCACATTATTCCCCAAGAGACCCTCCTTGAAGGGGTCAGGGTGAACGCTCTCAATGCGGCTTTTCGGGACCCGCGATTCAGACCGCTTTCCGAGACCGAATTCGATCACATAAAGATTGAAGTCAGCATTCTCACCGAGCCCAGGCCGTTGGCTTACTCAAACGCCGCGGACTTGATGCAAAAGCTTGCGCCCGGCAGGGACGGGGTCATCATCAAAAAGGGATATCATCAGGCCACCTTCCTCCCTCAGGTGTGGGAACAACTGCCCGACAAAAAAGACTTCCTCACCCATCTGTGCATGAAGGCGGGGCTTGCGGGGAATGCCTGGGAGCGCGAAAAATTTGACGTGCTCACCTACCGGGTCCAAGCGTTTCACGAATGAAATCTGCTGCCGTAGATTTCGTACATAAGAGTTACCAAGCCGAGCGTACTACAGTTTGCGCGGAATGAACTTTCCTGTGGTCATTGCGAGCGACTGAAAGGAGCGAAGCCGTTCGGCCCCGAGCTCACGGCCGAGGGGCAATCTCAGCGCTGGATTCATCCACGAGATTGCTTCGTTCCCCGGATCCCATGTAGGGCCGGGATCTTCGACAAGTCCGGGGTCCTCGCAATGACAGTCTTTTTGTAAACTATTTTGTGCTCATGGCATTCAGTGCTAAGAGTCCGAAAGGTGACAGGGAACCGACATTCGCTCATCGTATGGTCGATTATAGGAACGGGGATATCTTCGATTGTCGTCCAGCTTGTGACCATCCGAGAATTTCTTTCCCAGTTTCAGGGCAATGAAATCACCATCTCCCTGGTTCTTTTTTCATGGCTGCTCCTCACGGGATTCGGCAGCCTCGCTGCCAGGCCTTTCCACCGTTTTTCGCTGGATGTCTATGCTGTGCTCCTGGGCTTGATAGCCCTGTGGCCCCTTCCTCAACTGGTTCTTATCCGATATCTCAGGGAGATCGTTTTCGTTCACGGGGCTTCCCCCGGATTCTACGAGATTTTCTTCTACATCGCCGCCATGACGGCGCCCTATTGTATCCTGGTCGGTTTCGTTCTTCCCTATGCTCTGGGCGTCATGAAAGAAATCCAGCCCTCTTTCACCTCGGGAGCCCTCTACATTACGGACAGCATCGGAGACATCGGCGGCGGCATCCTGTTCAGTTTTTGCCTCGTCTATTGGTTTAAGCCTTTCAAGGGGGTAGCGCTCGCCTCGAGTATGTTGGTGTTGGTCGCCGTGATGATTCTGTTCCTGTTGCGAAGACATGTTTTGCTTTTCTGGATGATTCTGTGCGCCGCTTTGTTCGCCGTTTTCGCCATGAACAGCGACGTGGAAAAGGCGACCCTTTCGAAGCAATACGGGGAGATCATCCGGTATGTCGAGTCACCCTACGGAAGGATCGTGGTGAGCAGGGAAGGGCCACAACACACTTTTTGGGAATCAGGGATTCCCTTTTACTCGGATGCGGATATCACGAACAGCGAGGAAAAAATCCACTACCCTTTGTCTCAGTTGGACAAGGTGGACAACGTCCTGATCTTGTCCGGCGGTTTGGGGGAGACTCTTCACGAGGTATCTAAATACGGGCCTTCCCGAATCGATTATGTCGAGCTTGATCCGAGCCTCACGGCTGCGGCCGAAGAGCTCGGTTTCATCAACAAGACCGATTCCCTTTTGGTGATCAACACGGATGGAAGAGCCCATTTAAAGAACACGAAAGAGGAATATGATGCCATCGTCATGGATCTTCCCGACCCGGACACCTTTCAGTTGAACAGGTTCTATACCCGTGAGTTTTTCGAGTTGGCGAAACAACGCCTCACTGAGAATGGGCTTGTGTCCTTCAGCGTGGCCTATTCGCCCAACTACATGAGCCCCCTGCAGAAGGAGAAATTGAGCATCCTCCGTGAAACGGCGAGAGCATCTTTTCACCATGTGATGATCCTGCCGGGTGAAAGAGCGTATTTTCTGTGCCGGGACGGTGAACTCTCATGGGACGTGCCTTCCAGGCTCGTGGCGAAATCGATTCCCACCGCCTATGTGGAGGGGTTCTACTACGGGAACGTCACACGAGAGAGGATGGAAATGCTCGCAGGCAAGCTGGACCCTCACGCACGGCCGAACAGCGATTTCGCTCCACGGATCATGCGGATCGTTTTACAGGAGTGGTTTATGCAGCACGGCACATCGCCCAAAGCCTTCCTGGCCTTCCTGGTGGGTCTCACGGGTTTTTACCTCTTTTTCATCAGGAAGGAGGAGTATGTTCTCTTCTCTACCGGCTTGGTCACCATGGGCATGGAGATGCTGATCCTTTTTACCTTCCAGGTCATGTATGGGTATATCTATCTGAAGGTGGGCGCCATTGTCACCGCATTTCTCATGGGGTTGCTTCCCGGGGCGATCCTGGGAACCCTTGGAAACAAGGCGGCGCCCCGTCACTTGGTTTTCGCGGAGATGGCCATTTTGTGCCTTCTCCTCGTTTTCTACGGCTGGCACGGCTTTTTCGAGGGGCGGGATCTCCATCCCGTCGCGTTTCTTGCCTATTGCTTCGTTTTCTCTTTCTTTTGTGGATATCAGTTTCCCCTCGCTGCGGCGATCATCGGAGAAAAGGAAAGTCCTGCCGCAGGCTGTCTTGCCGCTGATTTGACGGGCGCAGCCGTTGGCACGCTCTTGACCGGAACCCTGCTGATTCCGTTGGCCGGAATCCAGACAGCCATATTTTTTTTGATCCTCGTCAAGATTTCTAGTAACATTCTTGTATTGTTCACAAAAGGTTGGAGAATCCCGTGATCGGGAAGATGACGAGAAAAGCGTTTCTTAGGTCTTTGGCGGTCGGCCTTCCCGGGGTTCTCTGTGCCGCTCAGGGGTGGCCCTTTTCCCTGGAGGGTGATGAGGACATACGGGGTCGCGTGTTCAAGGGCGATGCTCCCCCTTCCCTTTGGAAATGGTCCATAGAAGGCTTCCACTATGCCTCCAACGGCACGGATGTACAATGCCAGGTCTGCCCCAACCGCTGCTACCTGACTCCTGGGGATCGCAGCATCTGCCGCTCAAAGGTGAATATCGGCGGCAAGCTGTACTCCCTCGCCTATGGGAATCCCTGTGCGGTCCATGTGGATCCCATCGAGAAAAAACCGCTGAACCACTTTCACCCGGGAACGTCCGTTTTTTCCATTGCCGCAGCGGGCTGCAATTTGAGGTGCCTGAACTGCCAGAACTGGGAGATTTCGCAGAGAAAGCCGGAAGACGTGGAATTTCGAACGCTTTTTCCCCGGGACGTGGTAAAGGAAACCTTGGAGCACCGGTGCCCGTCTATCGCCTACACCTATTCGGAAGCGGTGACCTTTTATGAATACACGTTTGACACCGCAAGGTTGGCAAGGGAAGCGGGACTGAAGAATGTTCTGGTCTCAAACGGCTACATCAACAAGGAACCGTTGGTCAGACTCTGCAAATTTCTGGACGGCGCCAATATTAATTTAAAATCTTTTGACGACCGCATTTATCGTGCGCTCAACGGGGGAACGCTCCAACCCGTGCTGGATACCTTGAAGACCCTCCATGCGCAAGGCGTTTGGTTCGAAATCACGACGCTCGTGGTTCCAACCTACCTGGATGATGCGGAGATGATCAAGCGCATGTGCGGGTGGATCCTCGAGGAACTCGGGCCGGATTACCCTCTTCATTTCTCACGGTTCTGGCCCATGTACAAGCTGACGCGACTGCCTCCGTCGCCGATCAAGACCTTGGAACAATACAGGGCAATCGCCTTGAAGGAAGGCATTCGCTACGTTTACGTGGGAAATGTGCCGGGACATCAGGGAACCCACACCTATTGCCACCAGTGCGGTAAAATGCTTCTCGAGAGGAAGGGATACTTCCTGAGCCGGCATCACATCGAGAAGGGAAGGTGTACGTTCTGCGGTTCCCTCATTCCCGGAAGATGGGAAGAAGCATGAGAGAAAAAAAGGGCAGGGGCGCTCCCGATGTATAACAATTTCTTTGGATTCAAAGAGAGACCTTTTCAGCTTGTCCCGAACCCCGCCTACCTCTTCCTGAGCCGAAGTCACGAAGAGGCGATGGCTCACCTGATCTATGCGATCTCCCAAGGTGACGGCTTCGTCGAGATCACGGGCGAGGTGGGGACCGGAAAGACGACACTCAGCCGCGCCGTGCTTGAAAACCTGGACAAGTTTACCGAGGCGGCCTACATTTTCAATCCCAAACTGGATTCTCTGCAACTGCTCAAAGCCATCAATGATGAATTCGGCATTCCTTCCGACGCCGACAACATCAAGGCCCTGATCGACACCCTCAACGGTTTTCTCATGAAGAAAAAGGTTGAGGGGAAAAAAGTTATCGTGATCATCGACGAAGCACAGAATCTCAGCAAGGACGTCTTGGAGCAGTTGCGGCTTCTCTCCAATTTGGAAACCACGACGAGCAAGTTGCTGCAAATCATCCTCGTGGGCCAGCCCGAACTGAGTGAAATGCTGGATTCCCATGAGTTGAGACAACTGGGACAGAGGATCACTCTCAGTTGCCACCTGACTCCTTTGACCTATCGAGAAACCAAGGAATACATTGAGCATCGTATCCAGGTGGCCTCTCAAAAACCGGAGGTCACGTTTGCCGGAGGCGCCTACCGGGCCATTTACAAGTATTCGGGGGGCATTCCGAGATTGATCAACATTGCCTGCGACCGAGCTCTTCTCACCGCCTTCGGCCTTAATCGGAAGCGGGTCACGGGCATCATTGCAAAGGCTTCCATCCGGGAGCTGGCGGGAAGAGGGGACACCCGGAGAACCAGCCTCAGAGAGGGTAGGAAAATGCCCGTCTCCTTCGGTGTCCTTCTGGGGGTGTTTCTGGCTATCCTGTACCTTGGGACTGTTTTCTTGATCATCCACCGCTCTGTGGATATGAGGGTCAGCACCATGCTTCAAGCCGAGGATTTGCAGCGGCCGAAGGTAACTCAGAAAGTCGGCAGCCTAAGGGAAGAGGCAGCCGAGCCGTCTTCGGGCCAAGCTTCAGCGCTCCCCCCAAGAGCGGAAGGACCTTTTCGCGAGCCTTCGGGGAGCAATGCGGCTGAGGTCCTGGAAACGTCGGGATCTGAACACAAACAACCCGGGAAGGGCAAAGCGCTGCCCCCTTTCTCAGGAGATCCGCACGATTTCCTGGTTTCGACGGACAGCCGATCTTCGAGAGTCGATGCCCTGAACGGCGTGTTGGATTCGTGGCCCGGGGAACTGGAGTTGAGTGCCTCTTTGAACGACATGGATGATGATCAGGCTTTCTTCAGGATAGCGACAAGACAAAAGGGCCTGCAGGTTCTTCGGGTCACGGCAGACCTGGATCTGTTGCGGAAGCTCAATCTTCCGGCGATTCTCGAACTTCGCCTGTCCGGCAGACCCTCTCCGAGGTATGCGGCGCTTGTCGGAATCCACGAAGAAACGCTCGTGTTCAGCGAGCCGGAGCGGGGATACGTCCAGTGGGATTACGGACAGATCAAGGCATACTGGTCAGGGGCAGCCTACATTCCATGGAAGGATTTCTTGGGGTACGACCGGATCATCCAATATGGGAGCTCAAGCGATGCCGTGGTGAGTCTCAAGACGTTCCTGCGCGATCTTGGCTATGAGGGAATCCAGATCGGCCCCGCCTATGATGAAAAAACGATTATGGTGGTCAGGGGGGTCCAGGCTAAACACGGGATTCCGACGGACGGACTGGTGGGGCCGCTCACCAAGATCGTCCTTTACAATGAGCATGGATCGTTGTCGATACCGCACCTCGTGGAAAGCCCCTGAGGGGAGTTGACGTCGTGAGCGCTATCCTGAAGGCTCTGAAAAAGATCGAGCAGGCATCAAGCGGACAGGCGAGGGATCCGTCCATTCCAAGAAAACTGGACCCGAAGAAAACCCTCAATCAGCGGGCCAGGAAATCATGGCTTCTCAGGCGTCTGTCTGCTGCCTCCGGTCTTGTTCTGGTCTTGGCGGCGGGTGTCTTGGTCGGCTTCGCTTACGGCCCCTCGTTCTTGAAAAGCAGCCTTTCTTCATCCAGCCTTCCGGATCTTTCCAAAGACCGGGAGAGGGGAGAAATGCTCCCCCCTCAGGAGCGGCAGGGACAGGGTGTGGACAGGCCGGGAAAGGGGATTGAAAAGTCAGGGCCTTTCATTGACCGTGAACCGGACCCTGCCCCGGTTCCGCCGCAGCACCGCAAAGAGCGGCCTGTGACGGCTCAGGGACCTCGCAAAACGAGAACCGATCAGAAGGATGCGATGCCCCCGCTCCCTCGAACCGAGGACCGACCCCAGGCGGAAGGGCATCCGGTTCTCGAACTCCAGGCCATTGTCTGGTCCGGCGACCCTGAATCCTGCTTTGCCGTGATCAACGGGCACATTGTCCGGGCAAACGGAACGGTGGAAGGCGTGAGCGTCACGGAAATAAGCCAGAACGCCGTTTCCCTCAAGCAGGGTGAAAAGGTTTGGAAACTCAGAATGCTCGAGGGAGATTGAGCGACTTAGTCCTCGACGACTATGGCTCCCGGTGCACATTCGCGGGCCGCTTTCCTCACAGCCTCCTCCAGGTGTGAAGGCACCACGTCCACAAGCACCCGGGATATGAGCTTGTCTTCGTCGTACTCAAAAACCTCCGGGCAGACCTTGTTGCAGTTCCTGTCTCCCATGCACAAGTCGTAGTCGATTTTTACTTTCATGAGTCTCCTCCTTTAAACATTATAGAATAAATTGATCCCCCACCTGCCACCATCCGATGATGGTGCCTTCCCTTTTGAATTGAATCCCCTCTTTTGCCTCCACATCGCGAATCCAATCTCCAAGGGCCGAGGCATGGTGAATGATGAGAGGTATACTGCGTTCAGGCAGAATGTCAATAGGCAGTCCGTACAGGTTCATGACCTTCCGGTTGTTGGCTTCGGTTTCCGGCGTATCCCACGGCGTGGGATGGATGAAGCCATGGACAGCCCCTTCCGCTTTGGAGTAACCCCAGTGATCGGGAAATTCGTTTTTCATCTGCCGCATGAGCCGGATGGCGCGGAGGTTGGTCGACACATCCAGGCCTTTGTGCAAATTGGCCAGGATCGTGTCATCGAAAGACTCAAAACCCATGGAACCAAGGAAGATGCGGATGCCCGTCTCCTTTGCCAGTTTCAGGGCTTCCCGAAGATGATCTTCATGGTCTGCGAACCAGTCGGCCCTGAGGGTCAGGTTGATCTGAGAGAGGAGAATCCCCCTGCCCCTTACCGCCAGCAGAAGTCTCGGGAGCCCCGGGAGGGCATTTTCATGGATGAGTTCAAAAGGGATTTTCCTGCGTCCCAGGGTTTCAGGGAGGCTTTGGATCTGGGAGAGAACGGTTTCCATGTCGAGGGAACCGTAAAACCCCTTGTCTACGGCTACATCGCAAAAACTGCAGCCCTTGAGCAGCAGTTTCGCTTTTCTTTTTTCTTTTGCCCCGAGGAAGGACGGATAGTCCACTTCGGCCTCCACAGTGCGGGCCGCATGAGGGCAGCCGATCTGCCAGAGGACCTGGCCGGTTTCGATCTTTAAGGGCGAGAGGGTTGCTCCATCGACATGGTAGAGGTTGTTCCAGGATACCCTTTTGAGATAGGCTGCATTCCATCCGGACCTTGGGTTTTGAATCAGTGCGCCTCCTTCATCCGCCCAAAGAAGGCCCGGGATCAGCCCCGGTTCTTTCTCCTCGGGGTTCCGCAGAAACGGGAGGACGTGTTCTGCCGGTCCGTGAAAACCAAGGGAAAAATGCGTTGAAAGCCCTCGAAAGCGGTGATCATGCTCCCGCCACCCTGTTTCCCCGAGATAGTCTACGTCGGCCTGGGGGCCCGCGAGCACGGTCAGTGCCCCATCGTTCTTGAGCGCTTGTGCAAAGGTGAAGAGATCCTCTCTGCCGCTCAGGTAAGAAAAAGCGACCAGAGGCTTTTCAGACCCGAAGAAATCGGCCAAGAGTGTCTTGAGCTGGCTCTTGTCATCCTCCCTTGCGACGGCGACGATGATGCATTCATAGGGCGCATGCTCCTGAATGACGGTCGCCGCTGCCTGGGGGCCGAGAAGACCATACGTTTCGCCTCGGAGATAACTTGAAAGGATGACCATTTTCTGTCGCTTGAGGGTCATGATTTGAGTTTCAAGAAAAGTTGATGCATTCGCAAACGCTCATGACCTGGGAGCAGGCCACCCCCGCGCATGAAAATCCCCCTCGATCCCCCTTTATTAAAGGGGGATGACGAAGGATAGGAGGAAATTTCCCCCCTTTGAAAAAGGGGGGCCAGGGGGGATTTTCACGGTAACCTTTTAGCTTTTTGAAAAACCTGCAGGCATTGAGCATGGGGGTCCCACTCAAAAAAGATACCGCTTGAAAAACAGCGTGAGATTGCTTAAAGCTTCCACAAAGGGGTGGGGATGTAAAGACTTTTTTGGGCGTCCTGGATCCAGGGGAGGAATAAAGTCATGCTGAACGCCGGAGAGTTGAAAAGGTACGACAGACAGATCATGATCCCGGAGATCGGGCGGACCGGGCAGGAGAGACTCAAAGAGGCCAAAGTGTTTGTTGCAGGCGCAGGAGGGCTCGGATCGCCGGTGGCCATCTATCTTGCGGCAGCCGGGCTGGGCACGATCAGGCTGGCGGATCACGACACCGTCGACGTGAGCAACCTGAACAGGCAGGTCCTGCACTGGGAAGAGGATGTGGGGATAAAAAAAGTGGATTCGGCAGGTGAAAAGCTCCGAAGATTGAACCCACACGTGAAGATCGAACCCCTGGATGAGACCATCACGGAAGAAAACGCCGTAGCTCTCGCGTCTGGATGTGACGGGATTGTGGACGCCATGGATAACCTGGCCACAAGGTACATCCTGAACAAGGCGGCCCTCGATTTGAATATCCCTTTTTTCCACGGAGCGGTCAGGGGCCTGGAAGGACGGGTCATGACCCTGGTTCCGGGAAAGGGCGCCTGTCTGCGATGCCTCCACCGGGGCCCTGTGCCACAAGAGAAATTTCCTGTTCTCGGTGCAACACCGGCGGTTATCGGTTGCATCCAGGCCACGGAGGTCATAAAGTATATTGTAGGGATAGGAAACCTTCTCATCAACCGCTTGCTCATTTACGACGGGCTGAGTCTGACGTTTACGGAATTCAAGGTGGCCAGGAATCCCGAATGTGACCACTGCGGTCACACGATCACGGAGGAGTAAAATATGGGTGTGAAAGTGAACCTCCATCTCACTCTGAGATCTCATGCCAACGGCCAGGAAACGGTCGAGGTGGAAGGAAGAACGGTTGGAGAATGCCTGAAAAACATCGTCGAGATGTTTCCCGGCATCGGGCCGAAAATTTTCGACAAGAAGGGCGGCCTCAACAATATCGTGGAAATCTACCTGAACCATCAGAGCGCCTATCCCAATGAACTGGTCAAGCCGGTGAAGGATGGGGATGAGATCCACCTGACCATGATGCTTGCCGGAGGATAGGGTGAAGGCCGTCGGCATTGTCGGTTATCACAAGAGCGGCAAAACGACGCTCGGCATCAAGCTGTGCAAGGAACTTTCCGGCCGAGGAGTGCGCGTGGGAGTGATCAAGCACGTGTCCTGTGACCTTCAATTTGCGGACTCAGACTCCTCACGCTACCGGTCCTTTGCCTCTGTGGTGGCAGCCGCTTCCCCGGGGGAAGCGGAAATCATCGTCAAAGGGGAAAAGAGTCTTGACGATATGCTCCGGTATTGCGTCGATTGTGACTGGATCCTCGTGGAAGGATTCAAGCGGCAGAGGAAGTTTCCCAAGATTGTCTGCCTCAGAAGCAGGGAGGAGAAAGACGATCTCCTCGACGGGCTGGAGCTTTTCACGGCTTCCTTCAAGGAGGGAATTGCAGATTACCTCATTTCAAGCGACGAGCATGTCCGGAAGATGGCCGACGCGGCGTTAGAGAGGGCCGTTCAAATCTGAAACAGTCCAAATCCGAATATGGGAATACGAAACAATGTCAACATTCGAAAGTTGACGGCCCCCAAGTTGTCCCAACCCGTCATTGCGAGGCGCGAAGCGCCGCGGCAATCTCGCAGTGACAGATGGGGTGTTTCCCGACTTTTTACCGTGAAAATCCCCCCTGGCCCCCCTTTTTCAAAGGGGGGAACTTGCTCCTCTCCTTTTTGTCCTCCCCCTTTATTAAAGGGGG
>ENA-OSEO01003947-OSEO01003947.1-sediment-metagenome-genome-assembly--contig:-NODE-3947-length-16396-cov-5.498008_pt1 | contig 16396 bp, 7 predicted proteins | sample MGYA00237883_ERZ534232 | MGnify/ENA metagenome assembly ERZ534232 | reverse complement strand
GGTTGTTCGATTCTTTTCGCCGTCCCGGTCTCCGAGGCGGGCGCCCCATCGGGTTTTGCCGGGGTCGGCGACTTTCGGCACGCGGTCCCACACAGCAGGACCGTGACAAGCAACGACACGACGGTTACATTCCTGATGATATTCACGTGTTTACCTTCCTTTCTGGGATTCCTGCGTCTTCAGAAGTGGGCACGAGATCACGCCGCGTCCAGACCTCCGACTGCCCGGACCGCGTCGCATTGTACGCGGGCGTGCTGGCGGGGGACAAGAGACGATGGATATCATAGGTCCGTTTTTCTGAAGGACGCTGCTGCAAACCGCCGATCTTTCATGGTCTACGGTTTGGTTTGCAGACCTTCGGGAATCAGGTACAATACGTTGCATGGAGGCTCCTTGCGGCTGGATTTCGTGGGCCGCGGCATGGACAGGCAGGGATGGGGTGCAGTTAAGTCACCGGGCACCGCCGTGAGCGGGGCGCCCCTAATTCAATTCATGAGGATATCTATGACCAAGTCAGGAAAGAACCGTCTTCTCTTCGTCGGCGTCGGCATTCTCCTGGTCGTTCTTGCCGTCCGCAGCACGGCGCTGCAGATCGCGGGCAAGTCGGCCCAGGCAACCGTCACGAAGGTGGAACAGGCCATCGGGCAGCAGAACGACAAGATGGAGCATAATTACCGGATTGCCTATAGGTTTTTCGTGAATGGCAAGGACTACACCGGTGCCCTCACACGGAAGAGGGTCTATAATGCAACTGCGCTGCCGAATGTCGGCGGGATGGTGACGATCCGGTATCTCCCCTCGGTCCCCGCGATCAACGGCGGCACCAATGAGGGCGTCCTGGGCGGGCTGGTTCTCGTCGTTCTGGGCATTGGCTTGCTGGTGCTGGGAGTCAAACCTCGCAAGCCCGCGAACCAAGCAGTCGCCCAGGGAGATGCCCATGCGGACGCCCAGAGCTAAGCGCGCCGTCGCCCGTCGGGTCTTTCTGGTCGGAGGCGTAATCGTTGCCATCACACTGGCTATGTGGCAACGGAGCCGGTTGTATCGCGTCGAGGCGGAGGACTTCGCGACGCACCAGCAAAGAGAAGCCGCTTGGACCGGTCGGCGACAGGAATCCCTGGAACGCTATATCGCAGGCAGAACGGAAGGACGACTGCTGCACAAGGCCGACCCTGCCTGGGTGGACCTGTACCGCGACCTGGCTTCCGCGGGGGAGTATCGGTTCTTCCTTCCGAAGCAGCCGCCTCTGAACGAGCTTGTCGGCGCCTTCGATGGGAACTTCACGTACGTTGCCCTGGAGGGTGCTGAGCCGATCTGCTACCTCGCCGTGACGGTGTGGCGTCCGGGCGATGCTCCTTTGCCACCCGTTCGTCTGCGATGCCCATTGCGACGTTTGGCATTGCCGGTGTTTCCTGCCGGCTTACTGGGCTACATTCTGGTTCCCTGGCCGAGGCGCGATCCTGACGTGGTGGCCTACGCCCGCTTCGTGGGTGCTTTGCTTCCCGACCTCGGCATAGGGCTGCTGTTCATGGCCACGTTCTATATGCTGCCCTGGTTCATCGTCCTGAGCGAAGCCCATACGTCGCATCCGGTGATTGTCGACGGTGGATGGATCATCCTGACGCTTGTCATGTGGGGCTTTTGCTTTTTCGCTCTGGCGATTCACGCGATCACGGCTTGGTACGAGACGCTGTGTATTCACGTGGCGGACGACCATCTTATGGTCGAATCGATCCTGGGCGTCGAACGTGTGCCCTTTGCCGATATCGAGCGGGTGACTTGCGGTGTGCGGGGACCGCCTCGCGCCCTGATCAAGGCGGGCCTGCTGGTCAGCCTGTTGAACTGGCGGGCTGCGGGCCCCACGTTGCTGGTCGCCGGCCGCAGCGATCCTATACTATGTCTCGTGACGCGAGACGGCCGGCAGCGGACATTTGGGCTGACGGCCATGTACCATCTCGACCGACTGATTGCAGCCGCTACGCAGGCGGGGATCCCGGTCGATCCCGACCTGATGCAACAACCGCGATAGACCTCCCAAGACCAAGGACTTCTACCATGCATACCTCCACTCGTCGTCCCCCCGTGAAAATCGTGCTGACCCTGGCCCTGTCGATCTTGACAACAACGGTTCGTGCCGCCGAGGAATTGCCCGGGCCTCTGACCGTGCAGGTGGTTTCCGTTGCGGATGCCAAGCCTGTGGTGGGCGTTACGGTCCACGTAGGTGGCCGAATGGCAGTCTGCGACCAAGCGGGCAGGGTCGTTTTCGACGGTATCCCTGCGGGCTCGTACGAGATTCGCTGTCGCCAGCCCGGGTACCAGGAGTTTCGTCAACCCGTCGCGTTGAAGACCGGCGAGCGGGAGGTACAGACGGTGACGCTCGTTCCGGAAGTGCTTTCGCCGCTGAGGCTCCGACTCATCGAGGAGACCACCGGCGAGCCCGTCGGATGCGCCAGAATCCACATGGTCCCGAAGGCGATCCCGGCCGCCGTGCAAGGCCCGATGGTGTTCTCGACAGACGGCGCCGGGAACATTGCGACGATTCCTATTCCGGAAGGAGTCTATTCTCTGAAGGTCGAGGCGCCGGGATATGCGCACCTGACGCAAGAACTGGAGCACAAGGCAGGCGTGACGCCCGCGGAACTGAAGCTCAAGGCCGTCGCCCGGCCCATATCCTGCACGCTCGTGGTGACGGGGGACGGCGGCAAGCCGGTGAGCGGCGCCGACGTGGAGCTTTGGGAGGTCTACCCCCTGGGCCGAATCGCCTCCGGCACAACCGACGGCGGCGGGAACGCTACCTTCTCCGGCCTGCGTCTCGGAACAGCCAACCCGGTGGACAAGGACAAGCTCCTTCCCGTTACCCACAGGGTCGAAGCCGTCGTCCACATACAAGCCCAGGGATATGCGCCGGTGTTTCGGTCCATCTGCTTGGTGGACCGAGGCCGCATCGAGGTGACGCTTGACCCGCAGATCGTGGTTCCCGAGCAACCATCGAATGACTCTAAGGGCACCGCTCAGCGGCTCCTCGTGGGACAGTCGGCATCGTTCCAGATCGAGAAGCCCACCGATCAGGACTGGTTCGCTTTTGAGCTTCGCGAGGCTGCCCGCGTGAAGATCGCCGTGAACGACTGCCTGATCGAGCTCACCATTCTGGGGTATGACTCCGCGGGAGGACAGATCGCTGGCTTCAACAAGTATTCCGGACAGCCGGCTTCCGCGACGTGGGACTTGGCCGCGGGCCGCTACTGGCTCCGGGTGACGGAATGGGGCATGAACGCGTCGTCGAATGCCGAAGTGCTCATGACCTTGTCTGCCGAGACCGCCGCCGATCCGCTCGAATCCAACGATTCCGCTGCCGAAGCCAGACCCATCGAGATCGGACAGCACATGCGCGGAATCCTCTTCCCGGTGCGCGATATTGACTGCTTCACGTTGCATGTGGACCGCCCGGGATGCTTGCGCGTGGAATCCTCGAATGCTGCGGCTATCGAGCGCACTGTGGCGATTGTGGACAAGAATGGCGTTCAGCGCGCCTTGCTGAGCTGCTACGCCGGCAACGGCGGGGCAGGCGAATGGCAGATCGAGGCCGGCGACTATCAGGTCGTCGTGGCCGAGTGGGGCAATAACGGCTGCTCGCTCGATCCCTACGATTTTCGCATTCTGCTGATGACCGACGACGGCATCGACGATCCGGTCAATCGGCCGGGGACCCGTGTTTCCGCCGTTCGCCACCTGCCGATGTACTCGCGCACCTATGCCTCCATCAACCCGGTAGGCGACCGCGATCTCTATGCTCTGTCGATTCCCTCCAAGGGCACGCTGCACATACGCCAGCAGGGGGCCGTAGAACTCACTGCTCAGATCCTGGATGGCCGGGGCAAGGTATTGCAGGCTGCCAGTTCGTATGCGGGCCAAGCCCACCATTGGACATTCCCGTTCACCGAGGCCACCACCGTGTACCTTGAAGCCATGGAGTGGGGTAACAATGGCTGGTCGCCGTTTCCGTATGAGCTGTGCGCATGGTTCGATCCGGCCGGCGAACTGGAACGCTTGCAGGACAACCAAACACAGAAGGCCGCGATCCCCATCGAGCTCGGGGCCATGGTCCGAGACAACATCCTGCCCACCGGCGATCAGGACTGGTACCAGGTGGTGGTCGATCAACCCGGCATTCTCAACGTCTGGATCGACGCCCGACCCGAGATGACCGTGGTGCTGTACGATGCGGACGGCAAGTCACTCGGCGCTTTCAGCGCCAACTGGAACACCCAGGGGCAGGGCAACTGGAACGTCGTGCCCGGCATGTACTGTCTCCAGGTGATGGAATGGGGCAACAACGGAGAGGCGCCGTGGGACTATGCCCTCAAGACAACGCTGCACCGGGCCGTGCCGGGGGAGACGGCCGAACTGGCCAAGAGCCCTGCGGTTGCCCTGAAGCTCGGTGAAGCCCGGCCCTGTGGCATCGAGCACGTCGGCGACTTGGAGCGATTCCGCGTGAGTCTTCCCGCCAAGGGCGAGTATTCCTACTGCGTGGGCGGACCGCTCGAAAGCTCCACTACCGTGACGGACGTTCGCACGGGCACGGTGCTCTTTCGCCAGGATTGCTACAGCGGCAACTCCGCCCGCCGGGATTTTGCCACCGAGGGCCCGATGGAGCTGGAGCTGGCCGTCACCGAATGGGGCAACAACGGGGCCAGCATCGTGCCCGACTGGGTCATGGTGGGCCCCAAGGGGGCGTCTCTTGTGTCGCCCGCCGTCAGTTGGACGGTGGATCCCATTCATCCGACCAAGGTTACGTTCGCCCCGATGGCCACGCGCGGGGTCCCGTCCTTGCCGACGGTGTCCCTGGACATCAACGCCGATGGGAATGCCGACGGCACCGTGAGCCAGGGGCAGTCTGTGACGCTCGAGTTCCCGCAGCAGGGTTTGTACCGCGTAGCCTCTTTTGGCACGCTGGATCAGGGTTCGGCGCGAGGGGAGTTCTGGGTGCAGGCGACAGGCCAGCCAGTGCGGGAAGGCGTGCGCGTTCTGATCGCCACGCCGGGTGAAGGGCAGTCGATCGACCAGGCCGTCCCCGTTCGGGTGATCGCGATAAGCTACGAGGGCAAGGCCATCCGCGGAGTGGACCTGCAGGCCAACGGCCGGCATGTGGACTCCGACTATACAGTGCCGTACGAGTTCGACGTTCCCTGGCAGACCCTGGCGGGCGGTGTCTGCACGCTGACCGCCGTGGCAACGGATGCCTCGGGCAAGCGGCAGACTGCCACACGGAAGGTACGCGTCTCCGATTATTTCAACCTACTGCCTGCCAAGGGGGCGGTGGTCACGGGTAATGATGTCACCGTCTCCTGGGATGGCGGCGAGTTCGGGCCCACAAAGGTTCGCTATCGGCCCAAGGGCGACGGCAAGACAGAGGCCGCCTGGAAGGAAGTCATCGGCCGGAACGCCCGCACCCGGCTCGTGCGGATCGCGGACCTCGAGGCGGGAAAGGTCTACGAGTTCCAGCCTCTCGGCGGGTCCGAGCCGGGTCCCATTCGCGAAGTCACTCGCGTGAAGGGGCTGGCCTTTACGCAGCCCCGGTACGGCGGGACCATCCTACGGGATTACGATCAGAAGATTCCGGTCGCCGTGCGGAACCACGCGGAAGAGAAGCGAGTCGTGCGTCTGCGCTGCGACCTGCCGGCCCACAGCAACCTGCTGGCGGCTTTCGTCGGCGACGGCGAGAAGGGGCGCCCCGTGGTACTCGCCCCGGGTGAGCAGCGCACCTTTACCCTCGGCTTCAGCGCCCAGGACGTGATCAAGGCGAATCACGAGTTGCCCATCTACATCGAGTCCGACGACGGCTACACGGATCAGGCCCAAGTCGAAGTCCTCGTCAAGTTGCCGAAGGTCGATCTGGAATGGGTCGATGTCACGGCGGCGGGGCAGGACGGGCTGGGACGGACGTATGAGCTGCTCAACAAGGGCGACACCTTGACCGACGTCAATATCGCCTCGGCGAAAGACGGCGTTCGCATTTCCCCCGAGGTCAAGCATGGCCTGATCCAGGCGGGTCACCGCATGAGATTCGACGTGTACCCCAAGATCTTCGAGGGTTTCACGGGTTGCGAGGACGAGATCCAGGCCACCTCCATCGGCAAGACCACGTCCATCCGGTACGAAGGCAGGCTCAAGCCGGGCGAGCAAGTCTTCCGCGTCGATATGACGGCGGGGCTGGACCCGGTGACAGGCGAGCCGGAGAGCGTGGAAACTGCCGTCCGCGCCGCCCGCCGATTGGTGGGCCAGTACCTCAGCCCGACCACCGTGGACTGGTCCGCGCGGACCGATCCGCAGGACACGGATCGCGATGGCAAGTCGGATCGCTGGACGGTGACGGATGAACTGAATCAAACTCAGTGGTTCGGCCGCGACACGGACGGCGACGGGGAAGTGGATTTCGCCCAGGCCGACGTCGGACTCGACGGCGAGATCGATCACTCCTCCATTCTGCAGGACGGCCGATGGCAGGCCACGAACCTGCTCGACGCCTGGCTGGAGATGAATTTCACTGTTCCGCAGCATCGCTCTCAATATGAAGCGCACGATCTGGACCTGATCGTCAACAACAAGATCGTCGGCCAACTGAAGCAGACGGTCCCGGAAGGCAATTACCGCTTCCCCCTGGCCCCGACCGCCCTTGCCTGGGGCGGCGGCTCCAATGAGCTGGAGATCAACTCCCACTTCCAGAACTACGCGCACTACGCGATCTCGAGCGACTTCCAACTTAAAACCCGTCTGTTGAACACGGACACGTACGCGATCGGCACGTCGCGGGAAGACGCCGTGAAGCGTCTGTTCGACAGCGACAAGGATTTCTCCACGGAGGGGCCCGACTTCAGCATCTCCTCGGAGGATCTGGAGGTGAGCCCCAGGACGGGTCTGACTATGGGCTCGCTCGTCCGCATTTCGGGGACGGCCCGCAACCTGGGCGCCGGCGCGAGCGGGCGGCTGGAAGTGGCCCTGTTCCTGGCGGTGCCGGGGACCGAGGGCAAGGAACTGATCCGCCAGACCATTTCCGCGCCGGGTATGATGACCGATTCGGCCTTCGAGTTCGTCTGGCCTGCGGCACCGGGCAACCACAGTCTGCGCGTCGTGGCCGACCCGGACAACCTGGTCGGCGAGACCAACCGCAAGAACAACGCGGCGATCGTTGGTCTGGTGGTCCCGGGCGACGACGCGCCGCCGATGCTGACCGTGTTCAAGCCGGAGCAGGATCTGACCACGTCCAGCGGGACCGTCAGTCTGCTGGCGTCGGCGGTCGATGAAGCCGGTATCCTCGGCGTGGACCTCTCCGTCGATGGTGGCATGGCCAAACCGCTGTACCGCACGGCCAACGGATTCGAGGGGGTCGCCAATCTGCAACCCGGCGCGCACTCGCTGTGCTTCCGGGTCACCGACTCCGGCGGCCTGCAGGCCCAGGAGATCCGTAGAGTGAAGGTCGAGGCCGAACGCCCGCAGTGCAAGATCATCACGCCCACCGACGGCGCTACGATCGACCTGCCTGAAACACGAGTGCTGGTGTCCGCCTCGGAGGTTACGCAGGGCTGTGTCCGCGTGAACAACGGGCCCTGGCTGGGATTACGGCCGACGGGCCAAACCTGGAGCGGACGATTGGATCTGCCCTTCGGTCCGTGTCGGATCGAGGGGGTGGTCATCGACGCCGCCGGTATGCGCCAGGTGCAGACGGTGACTGTCAATTGCACGGCCCAGCCGGAAGAAGAGAAGCCGCCGGAGAAGGAAGGGGAAAGCCAAGAGGAGTCGGGTTCCGCCAAGACCGCTGGTCAGGATCAGGACGTCAAAGCCGGTGGGCAGCCTGTGACGCCGGCGGACAAATCAGATGTCGGCGCCGGCATGCAGCCCAAGTCGCCCGACACCGGTACAAAGCCGGCGACGACCACGCCGAACCAGCCGGTCCAATCCGCATCGGGCGGACGCGCGAAACCGGCGACCGCGTCCGGCCAGGACGACGGTGGGGGGGCTTCTCGCAAGCCCGCTGCGCAGACGGAGACAAAGCGGGACCAACCGGACAACACGGGCGAGACAGAGCAGCCGACGGAAGAGCCTGCGTCCGATGACGCCGACCGTGTGACGCCCGCGGATATCCCCGAGGAAAACAGTGTCACGCCGCCTCCGGGAATCGAGCCGCCTGCCCCGCGTCCCTACAGGCCGCCTGCGAGGCAGTCTGCGCCCGGCGGCCAGCGCCGCGCCCCGGCCGGCTTCGCGGTCAATCGCCAGCGCAACGACTGGTATTGCCCCAACCGCCCGAGGATCGGCATCAGCTTCAAACTGCCCGAATGGCTGACCAGAGAGGATTTCGACAAGATTCTCAAAAAGGGGCCCAACAGCGAGGAGTTCAAGGCCCTGGAGAGAAGATTGCTGGCCGGCTACTGGTACCGCAATTTCGGCAAGAGCGTCAACGGCCAGACGATGGACCAGATGCTCCTCAAGTACAAGGAACTGTTGCTCAAGCGCTGCGGACGCCTGGACCACCCCGACGGCAAGCTGCCGGGTTTCTTCGAATCCCTCGGACTGGCGGCGGGCGATCCTCCCACGGATCCACGCGAGCTGGAGGCCTGGCGCAACAAGATGAAGGAGCTGACGGAAGTCTACTGGCTCCGTCTGCTGGCCACGGAGGATCCGACCACGGTCATGGAGGGCATGCGGCAGCGTGCCGGGGCCCTCGGCAAATACGATGAGGCCTCGCAGATGCAGGCGGAGGCCATCATCCAGGAGATCCAGGCCAACCAAAAGATCACGCAGGATATCCTGGAGGCCCTGCCTTATTCAGGCGAGGCTCTGGACATCATCGCTGCGGTCACCGGAGAGTCCCTGTCCGGCGAGCAGATCTCGGGTTGGGAGCGGTTCTTCCGCGCTGCTTGCGTGGCTGGTCCCGCCGCCCTCGAAGAAGCACTGAAACGCTCGCCCCGCGCCCAGGAAGCCCTCGGCCAGTTCCTCGCTGCCACGGCGGAGATGGGCGCCGATATGAAGAACGGTCTGTTGCGCCGGATTGGGGCCGACATCGACAAGTTCGACCAGTTTGCTGACGACGTGACGAAGTTCCTCACCAAGGAGCGCAGCATCTTCAGCAAGAATGCCGACGATGTGGTCGATGCCGCGAGGAACGGCTATCGGCAAACCGCGGAGGGCATTGAGGATCTGCGTCAGCTTGAGAAAGCCAAGGAGGCTTCTCAACAGACGGTTAAGGAACTGGACGATCTCATCATGAAAGGCGGCAAGGCCGGCGACGCGGAGATGGAGGACGTGATTCTGCGTCTCCAGAGAGACAAGGCCGCTCAATCCCTCATGAATAGCGACGGCGTGCCGCTCGAAGTCCGCAAGAAGGCCAACGAGACCATCAAGAAGATCTATAGCGACGCCGACGTGCCGACCATGGACCGCATCAGGAAGTCGGACGATGTCAAGAAATTCGCCCGGGAGCATGGCCTGGACCCGGACAGCATCGAGGTTTCCGTGTGGAATCCCACGAATACGAAGGGCCCGCGTCCGGGGGATCCCGATTACATCGACCCGGACTACCTCAAGTACGGCCGCGACCGCGATGTCACGTATCAGATCACGGGCAAGACCAAGGACGGGCGAACCGTGACTCTGGACGTCAACCACGACATCTCCAAGCCCATCTACGAGGACGAGCTCTACAAGCGATGTCACGGTGGCGTCCCGCCGGCCGGCGTGAAAGAGGCGGAGAAGTTCGCAAATGATATGGACCAGATGGTCACGTCCAAGTGGCATCGCGAGGCCTACAACACCGGCCCGGATGTGCACATCAATGACTGGCTGAACAACGACATCACGCCGCCTGTGGCCCGGCCGCAGGACATCCGCGACACGATGATCACCAAGAGCGAGCACTGGTTCCACCAGGCGGCCGAGGCCGGTGGCGACGCCGCCAAGTACTCCCGCGATATGGCCGAGGGCATGCGCCAGGCTACCAAGCAGTGGGACAACATCATCGCTAAGCGCGCCGCCCTCTACGGCGCCAACGTGCCGCCCCAGCTCGAGAAGGCGATTGACATCTTCAAACAGGTGGACCAAGGTGCGATCAGTCCCAAGCAGGCCGAACACATGCTCAACGAACTGGGCAAGATGGCGGGTGGCGCCCCGCTCACCCCACAGAGGGTCGTCGAGAACATGGCCCATTACTTCGAGGCGATGGAGAAGGGGCCGGGCAAGACCTTCCGCGGTGTCAAGACCGCGGAGCTTGCCAAAGATCTGGAAGGCGTGCGCAATCTGGACGCCCGCGCCCAGAGGATCAACGAGGCCTACCGCGGCGGGCAGATCTCCGGGGAGACCTTCCGCCAGATGCGCGAGGGCTCGTTCAAGCTGCCGGCGGGTGCGACCCCGCAGCAGAAGCAGCAGCTACGGGACTGGGCCATCGGCGCCTGGGGCCGCCGGGCCATCAGCGCGACGGAGAAGAGACTGATCGAAGAGCAGACCGGGCCGCTCGAGGAATGACCGCAGGGCGCAAGAACTCATCCGGGCGCAACACGAGGAGTCTCCGGGAGTTGCTGTACCTGTCAAGTGGGAATCGGACCGTCTTGGAGCGGCCTAACTCGGCGTCAGAACCCTCTCCGGAAATCTCGCCTATGGGACCGGGGTGACAAAGGGCGGGGGGCTGTACACCGATTCGAGAGGCATTACAGCGTCCGAGGGGGGCCCGATGCCAGTGGGGAGCCCTGCAGACGTATATGCTGCCAGTGCAAGAGGACAGGGCGGTATCCAGGGTGTTCCCCTCAGTGCTTGACAGGCACATCTGTTCTTTACTTTCGATCAGTCTGTGGGCTCTGTCGGTCTGCCCCTGACATGTCGAGCGTCAGTTGCAGAACTTCTCTCTCGTGCCGGGGTCTGCCTTGCCGCCCTGGATGGGCGTCGGGTGCACCTGCTTGAGGAGCATCTTCATCCTGGCAACCACGTCCGCGCATTTCACATCTGAGGCCAAGTTGTGCAGTTCCTGCGGATCGTGGTCGTGATCGTAGAGTTCCTCGCCCTGCTTCCCGAAGGCCCATTCCGTATACCGCCATTGTTCACTCCGGACGCTGTGACCCGCGTTGTCCCCGCGCTGGACCTGAGTGTAGGCGGCGTGTCCCCACGGCGCCTGTGGATTCTCAATCAGCGGGCGAAGGCTGAAACCCTCGAGATGGTTTGGCGGCGTCAGGCCAGCCAGATCGGCCAGCGTCGGATACAGATCAACCAGTTCCACCGGCCGCGAACTCGCGCGGCCCGCCGTCTTCTGGCCTGCCACGGAGATAATCAGTGGCACACGCGCCGATTCCTCAAAACAGCTCTGCTTGAACCAGAGCCCGTGCTCGCCCAAATGATAGCCGTGGTCGCTCCAGAACACGATGATCGTGTTCTCCCGCAATCTCAGCCGTTCCACGGCGTCAATCAGCCGCCCGATCTGGGCGTCGACGAATGAGATGGCAGCGTAGTACGCGCGCTTGCACTCGCGAGCCTGGTCTGCCGTGACACCAAAATAGGGCCACGGCTTAGTCGAGGCCAAGGCGGGCGCCGGATAGTCGTCAGGGGTCTGTGGTGTGATCGCCGGCAACGAGATTGGGTCCATCGGGTAGAGGTCGAAGTACTTCTTTGGTGTTACCCATGGGCAGTGCGGCTTATAGAACCCGGCCGCGATGAAGAAGGGCTCATCCTTGTGCTCCTCAAGCAGTCGGATCGTCTGGTCGGCCACTTTGCCGTCGGTGTGCTGTTCGTCCGTTGCCGTCTTGTCTGCCAGAAACGCCATGGCCGAGCCAAGGCCTCGCTTGGGGGTGTAGTTCATGATGTCCGGCTCGAGGGCCGTCTTATCGAGTCCCGCGGGGTTGAATCGCTCCATCCACGAGGCCCGGTCATCCAAGCCATTGGTGCCAATATCGCCAGGGTTACCGTAATGATATATCTTCCCGACACGCGCCACATAGTAGCCGTTCTTCATGAACATCTGCGGCAGCGTCACCACCTCGGGCAGGTCCTGGCGGAAATGATATTGTAGGTTGAACACCCGCGTGCTGTCCGGGCGCAGTCCAGTCAGCAGCGAGGACCGGCTCGGACTGCACAGCGGGAACTGGCAGTACGCCCGCTCGAACCGCATCCCGCGTTCGGCGAGCCGGTCGATGCCGGGCGATTTCACGAGTGGATGCCCGAAGCAGCCGAGGTCGTTGTTCATATCGTCTACGGCGATAAACAGGACGTTGGGTTTGGCACGGATGGCGGGCGCTGCACTGGCCCACCTGCCGTGTAATCCCAACAAGCCGCAACCTACAGCAACGGAACCGGTTCTAAGGAACTGTCGTCTCGAAAGATGTGTTCTCTTCGTCATATCCATGCTCCTAAATGTCGATCGAAGCCACGGGCCAGTGTACTGGCAGAGAGTAAGCCAGACAAGAGGTGGTTTCGGCGAACACCGGTTTGTGTAGTGGGGTCAAAGCCTGCGTATTCGGAGACGGCGGACTGCCAGCCCCCTGATCAATCGGTCCGCTGGTTCTCAGTTTACTCTCTCCTTGAATCGCCATCGCTCTGGTGCTATAGTCCGGTGCGCACGATGACATAGGATTCGCTATTGTTTTCTATTCAGGGGTATTGCCATGTGTGAGCACTGCACGAGACGCGAGTTCTTGGGAACAGGAGTGGCCAGTGGGTTGATTCTTGCGGGGGCAACCTGGACGCACACGTGGGCCTCACAGTCGCCGCCTCGTCCATTCCGAGGGAAGTCGCGAATCTGTGTCATCTTCACCGGCGTGCCCGCACCAGGGGACCGCGATTGGGGAGCTGACGCCGGGCAGGTCGAAGCTGTGAAAGCCCGGCTGATCAAAGTGGAACAGGAACTGGGAAACGTCGAACTGCTGGTCGGGCAATCGACCAATGCCCAGGAGACGGCGGCTCTGTTGGAGACAGCGGGGCCGGCGACACCGGTCCTCGCGGTCAACGTCCGGAACTTCGCTTTGACAGGCGTCGTGAAGCCGATTCTGGATGGGGCGCATCCCATGGTCGTGTTCTCGTTGCCGGCAAGCGGCCATGACTGGATGTATGCTCCCCGCTGGCACCGTCAAGGGCACCGCGTCACCTTGCTGGCCAGCGGCAACTACGACGAACTCGAACGAGCCATTCGTCTGCTGAGAGTCGTTCCGATGATGAAGCAGACTCGGATTCTGCTTTTCCCGCCCGCTCGAGGCACGGCGCCTGCCCAATCTCCGGACGAGATCAAGAAGCGTTTGGGGGCCGATGTCGTGGCCGTGGAAGAGAAGATCTTCGACGAGATGCTCGCCGCCGTGGAAGACGGGGCCGTTCGAGCCGAGGCCGACTGGTGGACGAAGAACGCCAAGGAGATCATCGAGCCAAATAACGAGGATATCGGAAAGGCCGCTCGTGTCAGCGTCGCACTGCAGCGTCTTCTCGAACAGCAACAGGCCCAGGGGCTCGCGGTGGGCACCTGCATGGGATGGTTGTCAAAAGGGTTCCCGTGCCTGGGTTTTGCTCGCCTCCGCGACCGTGGGATTCCCGCGGCCTGCGAAGGGGATATGGATTCGTTGCTGACGATGCTCCTGTTCCAATACGCGATGGATCGGCCCGGCTTCCAGGGCAATGCGACCTTCGACACCGCGCGAAACGCGTTGTGGACCGCGCACTGCACGGCGCCGCTGAAGATGGACGGTCGCCAAGGCAAGGAGGCGCCATACTTGCTGCGCGGGCATTCCGAGGTGGGTGGCAGCGGCTGCGTCCCCGAGGTCCAGTACCGCGTGGGCGAAACCATTACCCGCTCCAAGCTGGTCAACCTGGATACGATTCTCGTTTCCACCGGCAAGATCATCGATGTCCCGAAGAAATCGGTTCACGGTTGCCGCACTCAGATCGTCACCGAGGTCCGTGACGCAGCGAAGATGGCCGCCAACTGGAGCAGCGTCCTTGAGACTGAGGATGCCATGACGCTGCTGCACCGCGTCGTCGTCTATGGCGACCACATGCAAAGTGTACACCACCTCGCCCGATTGATGGGCATGAAGGTTGTGGAGGAAGGCTGAGGCGACACTGGGTTTGCAGTTCCTTGTGGGCCCGCGAGGGCCGGTAGTTGAGATGGCAGCCAGCCTTTGTCTTTGGATCCCGGGAAAGATGGCGCCCATTGAGGACGCCATGAAGCCAGGCCCGTCAGGCGCAGTGCCTGCAAGTCGATAAAAGGCGGTGGACCATGCGGATGCTTTTCGCCCATGCATGCAAATGGCCGAGGATGCGCTTGACAGCGGGACCGTTCTCTGGTATCGTGCTGATGTTGTGAGTGTAGACTGTAGGTCTTGCCAAAAGACTGAGGAGGAATGTTGATGACACTACACAACACGGAGACGGGGTGATCGAGTCGTATGCATCGCCGGCGTCTCCGTTTTTGTTTCTATGCGAGTCTCTGGGTCTCGCCCTCCAGGCAGAGTGACTCGACGGATCATTTGCCGGGCCGGGGCCAGGCCGCGGGCGACGAGGTCCGTCAAAGGATCCTTGACCACGGCGGCATTCTCGCCGGGACCTTCCCGCAGGCCCAGCACGTGCTTGTTGCCCTTCGGATCGATGCTCAACGCGACGATCACGTGGGTCTGGGCAAACTGAATGCCATCCAGATAGACAAGCAGAATATCATAGTGTAGTGTTTTGCCCTGATGTGACATTAAGCGTGTCCCAGGCGTGAGCGACCTTTTCCAGGATGTCGTCGGCCCTGGCCGTCCAAACAAACGTCTTCGGATTGTCGTTGTGATGCTCGGTGTGATCTGTAATCGTGTCGATCAGATGGCGGATGCTGTGGAAGGCCGCACGATGAATCCCCAGGTGTTTGGCCAACGTCCGAACACTCCGGTGCGTCGCGTTGGGCGGCGTCTTGTGCAGGGTGGTCTCGACGATCCGTTGGGCCCAGTGACGTTGCTTGGTGGGCTTGCGACCGCCGCGAGACGCGTCTTTCTCAATACCGGCCAGGCCCCGCGCGGCGAAGCGTTGCCGCCAGCGGCCCACGGTGGACGCCTGCACGTCGAGCGTGTCGGCGATCTCCTTGTTCTGCTTGCCGTCCGCGGCCAGGAGAATCATCTGGACCCTCTGTATCAGCCGTACCGGTGTGCTTCGTCCCCGAGCCCACCGTTGCAGGGCCGCACTCTGTTTGTCCGTGACCACGATCTTGGCGGCTACTCGCGTAGCATCCATCTTCTCCTGCTACAGAGGAAGACGCAATACAGACAGAATAACTGCAACTGATTAGCGAACACGACACGAGGATGGAGTTCCATCCTGGCGCTAATCGGCGGACGGGCAGGCGAAAGGGACAGGGGGACAAAGACGATGAGAACAGCAGGATAACTCTACGCGGATCGAGTTGCGGGCGGTGATCGTGGTGATAGCCCTTACGTGAAACGACACAGAGAATAGGAACGTCAGAATCGACCATGACTATTCCAGGCACGACGAGGTCATCGCGTTCCAGAATCACATCGAGCAGAGGCGGGATGACGGACGCACCACCTAATGTGCCGGGTCGGTGGCAACAGTGTGTGAAGGGGAGTTGGGAAATGCGTGTTTGTGACTTGGTCGCGTCCAGCATCCGCCCTGTTGGTTTCATGCAGGTGCGTTTCACTATCATCCTGCTCTCCATCACCGGTTGGGGCATGGGGGCGGCGAAAGCCTATGACGTTGATCTGAAAGAGGCAACCGTACTGGTTGCTGAGAAGCCCCACGCAAGCGGCGCGATGGCGGCTGCGCGCCTGCTGTGCGAGGCGGTGCGCGAGCGTACGGGTTTGGAATGGGAGATCGTAGCACGCCCGCAGGGCTCCCAACCTGTGATTGTGCTGGCGACCACGGGGGCCGAGGAGATCGCCGGTCTGAAGGTTCCGCGCCGCGACGGTCAGGATGTGCCCGAATCCCGCAGAGAGGGGTACAGGCTGTATGTGCCGCCGCACCACGCAGCGCAACCCGTGGTTTGGGTTGTCGGCGCCGACGCCAGAGGCATGCTCTATGGAGTGGGGCATTTGCTGAGACGGTTGGATTGGGGGCCGGGCCGGGCGTCCCTGGCAGAGGCAACGGATATCTCCACGTCGCCCGTCTATCCCATTCGAGGCCATCAATTGGGCTACCGTGCCCGCGCCAATTCCTACGATGCGTGGGACGCTGCCGCCTACGAACGGTACATCCGCGATCTGATCCTCTTTGGCTGCAACTGCATCGAGAACATCCCATTTCAGGATGACCAGACAAGTCCCCACATGAAAGTCCCGCGGGACGAGATGAACGTGCTTCTGAGCCGAACCTGTCATCGGTACGATCTCGACTATTGGGTCTGGACGCCGGTCACATTCGACCTCCGAGATCAGGCCATGCGTGCCGCGGA
>ENA-OSEO01003943-OSEO01003943.1-sediment-metagenome-genome-assembly--contig:-NODE-3943-length-16410-cov-3.525317_pt1 | contig 16410 bp, 14 predicted proteins | sample MGYA00237883_ERZ534232 | MGnify/ENA metagenome assembly ERZ534232 | reverse complement strand
ATATCGGTGGAGCCATCATACCCGCATCGCGATGCGGTTCGGGTGCTGGGCCCGGTGGGTTATTCGCCTGCCGAGTACGTGACGAAGGGCATAGAATTGCTGGACAATCCCAAGGGCTTCTTCATGATGGTGGAAGGCGGGAAGATCGACTGGGCTTGTCATGCTAATGACGCGGCTGCTTCCATCCATGACACGTTGGCCCTCGATAGCGCCATAGCCGAGGCCTACAAGTTCTATGAAGCCCATCCGGACGAGACGCTGATCATCGTGACAGGCGATCATGAGACTGGGGGCATGACGATCGGCTACGCGGGCACGCAATACGCGAGCTTCGTTGACAAGATCCGGAATCAGAAGATGAGCTACATCGAGTTCGACAAGAAGATCGAGGAATACCGTGCGAATCATACTCCGGAGACGGCTAAACTCGTTGATGTCCTGCCGCTGATTTACGAGGCCTTTGGTCTCCACGTCATGGATCCCGCCAAGCGCGCTGAGCTCGAGAAAGCGGTCGCGGACGGTGGCGCCGAGGGGGCTAGCGACGAGGCCAAGAAGGCGGCTGCGGCGGCGCAGAAGGAATTGACCCAAAGCAAGGCTCTTACCGATTTGGAGCTCTCCGTCGTCGAGGATGCCTTCAGTCAGAGCATGCTGGGAGAAGAGGAGCGGGCCTCGGACGACTACACCTATCTGCTCTATGGCGGATACGATCCCCTTTCGGTGAAGCTGACTACGATCCTGAACAACAAGGCGGGCATCGCCTGGACCTCCTACTCACACACGGGTGTGCCGGTTCAGACGTCTGCCGTCGGTACGGGCGCCGGGCTCTTCAACTCTGTAGGTCGGGCAGAAGGTGACGGCGAACACGGAGATAGGTGACGACTTGGAGAAAGGTCTTCTCTTGCGCGCCGAGGTGGAAGGCACAGTGGAGGGCGTGTATTTCAGCGGCGGGGACCACGCTCTCGTGGTTTTGGTCCGCTTGGACTTTGGCGAGCAAGCGGCGGACGGCGACGCGTAACCAGTCTCGAGATGCCGCGCGTCAGTGATGCGCGCGCCTTGCCAACACGAACGGCCGCACGGCTAAACTGGCCAGGTATGCCGCTCCGGACACCAAGATGATCGTCGCTCCGGAAGTCAGGTTGAGGTAGTAGGAGAGCAGCAGGCCGACGACAGTGAAGAGAACGCTAAGAGCCGTCGCCCCCACCATCATCCGCTTAAGTCCCCGCGCATACTGGGCGGCGATCGCCGCCGGCATGGTCAGCAGGGCGATCACCATGATCAAGCCCACCACCTGCATCATCATCACCACTGTAAACCCGATCAGAGTGAGCAAGATGACGTAAATGGCGCCGACCGGAACATTCTGCACGGTGGCGAAGGTCTCGTCAAAGGAGACCGCCAGCAATTCCTTGTAGAAGAGCGTCGCCAGCAACAGAATCAGCAGGTCCACGCCCAGCATGATCCACAAATCAATCCGCGGGACGGTCAAGATGCTGCCGAACAGATAGCTCATCAGGTTGTCTTTGTATCCTGGTGTCAGGTCGACGAAGGTAATTCCCAACGCCATGCCGATCGCCCACATCGCGCCGATGATGGTGTCGGTTCTCTCTACTGTCTTCCGCTGTACCACGCCCATACCCGACGCAGCCAACAGACTGAAGAGAATCGCCCCCAGGACCGGGTTGATCCCCAAGAAGTAGCCGAGACCGATCCCGCCATAGGCGGCATGGGCGATGCCCCCGCTGATGAAGACAATCCGCTTGATCACCACGAGAGACCCTATGACACCGCAGGCAAGGCTGATGAGAAGCCCGGCCAGCAGCGCGTTGCGCATAAATTCGAACTGGAGCACGTCGAGCAGCCCTGCCATCGTCTAGCCGCGCTCCTCTTCAGACGTCACTCCCGGCCGATGGTCGGGCAGCACCCGGTGAGGCAGGCCGTGGGCAATCAAATCGATGGGGCATTGGTAGGCCGCTTCGAGCATGTCGGCGGTGATCAGCTTGTCGTTGTGATAGAAGAGACGCCGGTTAAGGCAGCCCACCGTCTTGACAAAGCTGGAAATGGCACCCATGTCGTGGGAAATAAGCAGCAAAGTGATGTGCTCGTTCAAGCGATGCAGCAGGTCGTAGATGCCTGCCTTGACCTGGGGGTCTACGCTGGAGGTCGGCTCGTCCAGCAGCAGTATCCGTGGCTGGGTGGCCAGGGCACGAGCGATGTAGACGCGCTGCCGCTGGCCACCGGACAATTCGCCCATGAGGCGGCCGCGCAGAGAGAGAATCTCCACCTGTCGCAGCGCCTCGGCCACCAGATCGTCGTCGGCGCTGTTCAGGCGATGCAACAGGCCCCGTTGCCCGACACGCCCCATGCACGCAACGTCCCACACGGTGATGGGGAACTGCCGGTCAGATTCCACGTATTGTGGCACGTAGCCCACGTGTTTACGCGCGACGCCAACCGGCTGTCCTAGGATCCGTACTTCGCCTCGCAACGGGGGCAGCAGTCCAAGAATGACCTTGAGCAGGGTGCTCTTGCCTCCGCCGTTGGGGCCGATGATGCCGACGTAGTCGAGCGGCCATAGGGTTAGGTTGATCTCTTCCAGCACGATTTCGCCGGGGTATCCGGCCCAAAGCCGCTCGACCTCCAGTACTGGAGACGGAGCGCTCGGCGCGCTGCAAGTGGTTGGCTCGTTGTTGGTTTCCATCAACATCATGGGGTCGAGCTGAACGGAGCAGGCGCCTGCGAGGTGCACCCTCTGTTCAGCGTCCTTCCCTACTGCCCCAGCACCTCGGCAAAGGTGGCGGCGACGCTGCGCAGGTTGTTCAACCAATCAGGGGCGAGCGGACTGATCAGCAGCACCTCGCCGCCGATCTGGTCGGCTATGGTCTTGGCGGCGCCGGTGTTGAACTCCGGCTGCGCGAAAATCACTTTGACGCCTTCTGCCTGGGCACGGGTGACCAAGTCGGCCAGTTCGGCCGCGCTTGGTTCCTGCCCGCCGACCTCGATGGGAATCATGTCCAGGTCAAAATCACGGGCGAAGTAGCCCCAGGCGGGGTGGAAGACAATGAACTTGCGAGCGGCTACGCCCTTCAACGTCCTGCGAATGTCGGCCTCCAGAGCCTCGACGTCGGCGACGAAGGCGTCCAGATTTGCCTGATACTCGGCCGCGTGGCCTGGATCCAGTTCGGCCAAGGTGTTCTCAATGGTCTGGGCCTGTGCCTTCACCTCCACCGGCGACAGCCAGATGTGTGGATCTGCTTTGTCCGGCGCGTCTTCCCAGTAGCGCAGGGAGAGATTCTCGCGGGTATCCACGATGAGCATGGCACTGTTGGCGGCGGCAAAACGCTGCATCCACGCATCTTCGAAGGGGACGCCGATGCGGAAGTAGACGGCCGCCTGGCTCAATGCGGTGAGTTGGTCGGGCTTCGGCTCGTAGGTGGCCGGACTTCCGCCCGGTGGAACCATGATGGTGACCACAGCATGGCTCCCGGCGATGCGCTCGACGAAGTACTTCTGCGGCAGAATGCTCACGGTGACTGCGAACGGCCGACCGGTGTCCTCTACCGCGGTCGGCTCGTCGTCACCGTTACCGCACGCGGTCACCCCCAACAGCAGCAGTGCGGTCACCAACAACAGGCCGCTCAGCGTCGTTCGTCCCATCCAAGTGCCTTTCTAGTCGACAACTCGTTACAGTAGCCGGCTCGATGCCGCGGAAGCCATCGCTTCGGACCTCATGTGCCGTCGTTCCCATCTTCGTGATGCCTGGCGCCGACTCAAGAGGGGCGGCAGTTGGCACAGGTTCCCAGGAGTTCCAGAAAGTGCTGCTCTATGTGGAATCCGGTTTGGCGCGTGACGGCTGGAATGATCTCCGAGACGTTGCAGCAACTGAACTCTGCCACTCCCCCGCACTCGACACAGACGACATGATGGCCATTGAGAAGACTCACCGGAGCGAACCCTTCGCAGCTATCGCTCGTGTGGATACGGCGGACCAGCCCCAATCGTTCGAGGAGCTCGAGAGTGCGGTAAACAGTGGGGAGACCTAGTTCCGGGCAGCGCTCACGAGCCCGTGCATGGACTTCCGACGGAGTCAGCCGGCATAGAGCACCCGCGACTACCTCAAGGACCGCACGACGCTGCCGGGTCTGTTTGAACCCGTGCGCCGACAGCGCTGCTTCCGCTTTCGACAAATCCATTGCCGCCCCCGTGTCTATTGGGTGGTCGAGCGACGTGTGCCGCTAAATGAAAACGATTTCTGTTTGCTCTGCGCAGTCTAGCACGATGGAACCGAGAGTAGACAAGGGCCGGTCTGTGATCGACGAGGGGCAGAAGATTGTTCTTGCATCTGAGCTGTCGATTGGTTAAGCTTGGCAAAGAAAGTTAGTTCACCATAAAACCTTGATGAACTGCTCGGCGGCAATCGTCTGACCAGTCACTGCAGAACCATCGATGGGCGGTGGGTAATGGCCAAAGCTGCTCGTCTCGTCGGAGGACGAACGCGTGGCCCGCGCTACATCCTCAGCGGCGAGCCCGGCCTGGTCGTCAACATCGTCGACGCGACCAATCTGGAGCGTAGCCTTTTCCTCACGACTCAGCTGATCGACATGAAGGTCCCCCTGGTTGTGGTCCTCACGATGATCGATCTGGCGGACGGACAAGGATTCCAGATCGACGTCGACGCTCTGAGCCGGGAGCTCGGCTGCCCCGTAATTGCGGTCAATGCGGGACACAAACGGGAAGCGCGTAGGGCGCTGACCGTTATCGAGGCGACCTGGAATGACCTTCAGACATCCACAGTGCGTGTCCCGCAGCGCGACGAGGTCGAAGAACTGGCGTCGGCGTGGGCGGGCAAGCTGGGCGCCACTGCCCGGGACCTCGGAGCCGACAGTCGCTGGCTGGCTCTGAAACTCATGGAACGGGACGCGTGGGCGACCTCCAAGACCGTGGATTCTGGAGCCATGACAATCACGGAGATAAGCGGCGCGGTCACCTCGCTCGAAGCGAGTCTGGGCGATTCCGCCGACGTGGCTCTGGCCGAAAGCCGCTACCGCTTCATCGAAGGCCTCACCAAGAAGACCCTCAAGCGCCCGTCCGCACTGGTGACGAAGAGCGACAAGGCCGACAGGGTCATCCTTAACCGCGCACTGGGTATTCCCATATTCCTGGTTGCCATGTACCTTCTGTTCTGGTTCACCATCATCCTGGGCGGCGCCTTCATCGACTTCTTCGACATCGTCGGCGGTACCGTGTTCGTCGATGGGCTCGGCCGTCTGCTGGAAGGCATGGGTAGCCCGGCCTGGCTCGTCACCATCCTCGCCAGCGGCGTCGGGGCGGGCGTGCAGACCGTGGCCACCTTCATCCCGATCATCTTCGCCATGTTCCTCGGCCTGACCCTTCTGGAGGACTCCGGATACATGGCTCGGGCGGCGTTCGTGATGGACTGGTTCATGCGCTGGGTAGGGCTGCCGGGCAAGTCTTTCGTGCCGATGCTGGTCGGTTTCGGCTGCAACGTGCCGGCCATCATGGCCACCCGCACACTGGAGAATAGACGCGATCGTTACATGACCATCTTCATGAACCCGTTCATGTCGTGCGGCGCGAGGCTGCCGGTCTACGCGCTGTTCGCAGCGGCCTTCTTCGGCGCGGCGGCGGGAGCTATGACCTTCTCTCTCTACCTTGTAGGCATCGTGGTGGCCATCCTCACCGGTCTCCTCCTCAAGCGTACCCTCTTCAAAGGTGAGCCCTCCCACTTCATCATGGAACTGCCCCCGTATCACTCGCCGAAGCTCGGGAACGTCATGCGGCATTCATGGCGCCGCCTGTTCCTATTCATGACTAGGGCCAAGTACATTGTGCCGATCGTGGCGGTTCTCGCGATCCTCAACTCGGTCGGCACCGACGGCACCTTCGGCAACGAGGACGCCCCCAACTCCGTCCTCTCGAGCATCGGCAAGACCATCACTCCTGTCTTCGAGCCAATGGGTGTGGAGGAAGAGAACTGGCCGGCCACTGTGGGCATCTTCACGGGCATTTTCGCGAAAGAGGCGGTGGTCGGCACTCTCAACTCTCTCTACAGCCAGGAAGAGGCCGCGCCCGAGGAGGAAGAGGGATGCAGCTTCTGGGCCGGTATCGGGGACGCGTTCCGCACCATTCCCGACACTCTGAGTGGTGTCCCCGCCGGTCTGCTCGACCCGCTTGGTCTTGGCGTGATCGGCGAAGCGGAAGACGAGGTGGCCGAGGAGGTCGGAGCCGGCACGAGCGTCTACGCGGGTTTGCGCGCCGGGTTCTCCGAGGGACGGCCGCAGGCGTACGCGTATCTGCTGTTCGTGCTTCTCTATCTGCCCTGCGTCGCCGCCTTCGGAGCCATGACGCGAGAAATGGGACTGCGCTACTCGCTGCTCGCCGCGGCGTATCTCGCAGTGACCTCCTGGTCGGTAGCCACACTTTTCTATCAAATCACGGTTGCGAGGAGCGCGCTCTGGATGGTGGTGTCCCTACTGCTTATCGCCCTCATGGCCGTCGTGTTCTGGGCAATCGGCCGGTGGGCGCACCCGGTCGATCACTGGATCGCCCGAAGGGCCACTCCCGTGGAATCATCTACGTGATTCACATCACGGCGGGTTGATCGATTCCCTCTTTCACGGGACTTGGGCTGGGGCCGTCGCATCCCCCGCGGCGGCCCCAGCCGCGCTTCGCCGCCAATGGCTCTGACGGCCGGGGAGTCTCACACAAAACGTGACTCCAGTACTTGGCCCTGTCTGGGTCGTAACCGCCTGCGTTGGCTTGACCGAGTCATCGTTTCTTGTTTGGAAGCCAACACCCTCGGCGCGGCGTACACTCATACCGCCGACCTGCTACCCAAACGCTGGGCTGAGGGTAGTACAATTCTAAGTCCTGGGCGGTCATGCCCTCGGGCGGGCATTTCGGTCCAGTGGAAGAACACGAACGCCTGGTCGAGGATATCCGAACTTTCTTCAAGCCCGCGGCGATAGCGAGACCCGCCGTCGGAGCAGAAGCCCGAGCATGAACTGGAAGCAGCGACAGCACGAACGGAAGGAACTGCAAATGGCTTCAGCAGAGGAACAGAGTAGGGAGGACATTCTTGAACAAGTCTACGAGTTGGCCTTCAAGAACGAGCGGGACTACGGGTCGTGTGCCCAGTGCGTACTCGCGGCCATCCAAGATACTCTCGGCGTGGGCACCGACGACACAATCAAGGCAGCCCATGCCCTTGCAGGCGGTGGTGCTCTGACTACAATGGGAACCTGCGGTGCGCTGGTGGGCGCTCTTCTGGCTGTTGGTGCCAAACACGGCCGGGAGCACAGCCAATTCAGCAGTGGGCTGAACGTCAAGTCATGCGTCCTGGGCAGGCGGGTTGTCAAGTCATTCATTGAGACATACGGCAGTCCAATATGCGCCGAGGTCCAGACCAAACTGATGGGCAGGTCGTTCAACATATGGGACGGGGCTGACTACGCAGAGTTCTTGGCTGCCGGCGGCCACACAGACAAGTGCACCGCGGTGGCAGGTACCGCGGCGATGCTGGCGGCTGAGGCCCTGCTGGATAGCTGAGACAGCCGAGACCGAAAAGGCTGCCACGTGCAGGCACGCTTCCGAATCAGGACTCTTCGGCCATTGGCGTGAGCAAGACGAGAGGTGATTGCGCGAGCGATGGTCGCCTCAAGCTGAGCCGGAGCCGGCCAAGGCGACCGGGATCGTCGCGATCGGCGCCCACATTGCAGGACTGCCGGGCGATTCTCTCCCGTATCGCTACAGGTTGACCACTTTGCCCGCGCGAAGCATGGTTTCCGATATCGCATACATGTTGGAGATCTCCCCAACAGCCACGTGCTCTTTGAGCCCGAAGTGTCCAAGACACGTGCCGCAGAGGAGAATCTGCACCCCTCGGTCGGCCAGCATTTTGAGATCATCCAATGACTGGGACCCTTCGGTGGCCAGCTTCACCCCAGTGTTGAAGAAGATGAGGCTGTTCGGTCGAGGGCTGACCTCCGTCAGTGTGTGCAGGAAGCTCCGCAGAAGCACATGCCCGAGTTCATCGTCTCCCCGCCCCATGGTGTTACTGGAAACGGCAATGACCACTGAACCAGCTTGTGTCGGAACGTTCTCGCTTGGTTGCACGTTCATCGTCTATCTCCCTTCTCAGCGCCTTGGTCCCGGAGATCATGTGTCCTCGATATCTTCACGTCCGCTCTCTGGAGAGCCTCCCCGGCGGGGTCGACAAGATCGAAATCAACTCGCAGACAGACCCCGCACTGGGAACTGATGGTCCGGGGCACAGGAATGAGCGCGCAGGGAATCCCCGCCCGAAGGAGCGCGTTCTCACCCTTGACGGCATGGGAGGCCGACGGCACGAGGTAGAGTCTGTAGACGGATGCCGGGAGGCTCATTTGGCTCCGCCACGTATCTTCGTCTCTTCTGCCAGGTGCCTCACCGCCCGCACGGCCAGATCGACATCAGCTCTGGTGCTCAGGGCACCTAAGGAGAACCGCACCGTGCCGGTGGGGAAGGTTCCCAGGGTCTGGTGGGCGATGGGACTGCAGTGCAGCCCCACCCGGGCGGCGACGCCGAACTCCTCGTCTAGGCGAAGACCCATCACCCCCGGATCGAGTCCGGCAAGGCTGAATGACACCACCGGAAGCTGCCTGGACGCGTCTCGTGTCCCCTGGATCGCCACCTCTGGGATCTCGCCTAGCCCTTCGATAAGGCGGGCCGTGAGCGCACGCTCCTGGCCACGCAGTTCTTCCAGACCCTGCTGAACAAGCCAGCGGACTCCCGCCTCCAAGCCCGACAATCCGACGACGTTCACGGTTCCGCTCTCGAGCTTGTCCGGCAGGAATACCGGCTGGAGCTCGGACTCGGAGTTGCTGCCTGTTCCGCCGCGCACGAGCGGATCTAGGCGCGCGATATCGACCCGCTCGCCGATGACGAGACCTCCAGTCCCGGTCGGACCGCACAGGGCCTTGTGTCCGGTGAAGGCCAGAAGATCAGCGCCCAGCTCCTCCATGTTTATGGGAAGAGCGCCTACAGACTGGGCCCCATCTACGAGGAGAAGTAACCCGTGGGATCGGGCGATGATCGCTATCTGGTGCGCCGGCATGAGGGTGCCGACGACATTGGAGGCGTGTGTCATGACGATCATGGCGGTCTCCGGCCGCACGGCCTGCTCCACCGCGGCAGGATCAAGGATCCCTTCCGGTGAGCAGCCCACCACCGATAGCGCGATTCCTTCGGCCTCCAGGGCCCTCAGCGGCCTCATTACTGAGTTGTGCTCCATGCTGGTGGTCACCACGTGCTGACCGGGACGAAGAAGACCGCGCAGGGCCAGGTTGAGCGCATGGGTGCCGTTCGCGCAGAAGATGACCCGCATCGGGTCCGGGACTCCTAGCAGCCCCGCCACCGCCTCCCGGGCCCGGTAGACTACCCGGGCCGCTTCGATGGAGAGGCGGTGGCCGGAGCGGCCGGGGTTGGCGCCCACCTCCTCGAGGAACCGCATCATGGCCGCGGCTACCGGTGGCGGTTTCGGCCAACTGGTGGCGGCATTGTCGAGATAGGTCACGCGCGGTGGCATCTAAGGGTCCCGAGGCCATGTTGGGGTCGGGTTGCCGTCACTCGATCATCTCCAGAAAGGCCTCCACCCGGGTGGAGAGCTGACCAATGTCTCCCGGTGAGTAGTCGGTGTCGATACGTAGTACAGGGATGACGGCAGCTTTGGCCGCCCGGTCGACCGCGGTCGCTTCGATCTGGTAGGGGGTGCAGAACTGCAGGTTGTACTGGATGATGCCGTCCACCTCGTATTCCCGAGCTACGCGGATTACGTCGTCCGTCCGTCCTTGGTTGGGGGTGAAGCAGGCGCAGTTGATGTCGAGGTATTTGTCGGTGATGGCGTCGATCATCCCAGGTATATCGGATGGGGTCTCGTCAACCAACTGGGAGTAGTAGCGGGAACCGGTGCAGAGTTCCTCCATGACCACCACCGCCCCCAGCTTCTCGATCACGTCGTGCATCTTCCAGTTGGGGATGGCCATGGGAGTGCCGGTCACCAAGATGCGTGAAGCGTCCTTAGGTGCAGCGCCCTCTCCCGCCGCTACGCGGGCTTCCAGTTCATCGGCGATCTTGTTGACCATCTGGGTGAAGCGGGGCACATCATCGTAGAAGGCCACCTGCACCGCCAGGAGCGCGTCTTTGCCGGAGATGGGAACGGGTGAAGCCCTGCGCGCCGCGTTCAGCCGCTGCAGGGCGCGGCGCTTGTCGTTGATCTCCTTGACAGCGGCAGCCAATGTCTCGGCCGTGAGCGTCCGTCCGCTCACCTCTTCCAGCTTGGCTACGAGTCGCTCGATCTCGGACCGCCAGAGGGCACGGTCCTCGGGGCGCTTCATCTGGGGGAGTTCCATCACGTGCAGGGGAGCCAAGTCGGTGAACAGTTCGTATGCCTTTTTCTTGCCGTCGCAGGTGGTTTCGCCCACGATGAGATCACAGGCCTCCGCGTAGGGACAGACCCGGCCCAGCTTGAAACCCATGAAGGACTTGATGAGGGCGCAGGTGTTCTTGGGTAGGATGCGCTCCACCTCGCCATAGGCCCACTCCGCTCCGGCGCACAGCCCCACGCTCTGGCCGCCCAGGGACCGGATGATCTCTTCGGGCACGTATAGGCAGAAGGTGCCTATGACGGTTCCGCCCGCCGCCTTGTGGTCCACGAGCTCCTTGATGCGCAGGCCGTGAATCTCGCTCATGACAAAGTCGAAGTAGGCCATGCCCTCGGGCCGGTCGGTCTGACTCAGATAGGCGTCCTGGTACATGACGGGGATAGCGGAAAGGAGGGCGTCGTGCCCTGGTAGGTCCAGCCCCAGTGCTTCCCACATGGGACGGTAGTCCGTCGCAGCTTGACTCATGTTCTCCTCCTGTTTGGGTGAGCCGCCGGGTGATGAAGAGCCCGCGCAGGCTACCTGGAGGAGAAAGGAGTGCTCCTATCCGACCACCGGGAGGCCCGCAGCGTGCTCGCCGACGACATGTCCACTGTCACTGCTTGATGGTTTCGTGCAACCCGTGCACGGACCGGTGGCGGTTCAGGTTCTAAGTCGCGTGGTCATGCTGCGTCACCTCCTCTCACTGGCGTGACAGTCTAGCGTTCGCAGACGGCAATCTGCAACCTGGACTGATGCCGAGGTGTTCCCTCGGTTCGGCCGTTAGGTCGAGTGAGGACGCTTTTCGGCGAGCACCACGGACGTCTCAATCTGCCGCTCGGGGATGTCCCAGTAGCGGCGCAGCAATCTCGTCTTCTCCTCGGGGCCGACGCGCATGAACCCGTGTTTCTCGTAGAAGGCGATTGCCCAGCCGGCATCAGCCCATGTGCCGATAAGAACGGGCCTATCGGTCGTTGAAAGCAGGGATTGCAGCAGCATTCCGCCGATGCCTATGCGCTGCGCTTGGGGCGAGACGTAGGCATGCCGGATAAGCGCAACGTTGTCGACGTCCTGCGCTCCCATCACGCCACGGAGTTCACCGCCGACCTCGCAGCCAAAAAATCGCACACCCGCGGCGATCTCGCGGGCCAGATACTCGGCCGAGAAGTACGGATCGTGCCAACAGTCTTCCGGAATGGAGCCACGATAGCGCTGGGCGGCATCGTTGATGATCGCCAACACAGTGTCGTGCTCATCGTCGAGAATTGGTCGAATCCGCTTGTCGAGATCCTTCATCGTGTCGGGCTTTCCGCGCGCTGGTGGGATTCCGAGTGCCAGTGACGCCTCATCTGACACCTACATGCTACCCAAGGAACGGCGGCGCCTGCGTCTCAGGTGAGGCAAGAAGACCGACGTGGCAACGGAGATGACGAGCGAGATCAACAGAAGCACCAAAACCCAAGACACGTCGGTGTCTACCTCTCTCGCCAACGCGAAAAGCACCGCATATCTGAGATATGCAAGAGTGGCAGCGAAGACGAGGGCGAAAACCACGGATACGGCAAGAAGCATCAACCGGTTGATATGGGTCGCGGCGTGAGCGCTCGTGGTCCACACCCCTATTGTACGCCGGGTGTGTCCAGTTGTTGCGCAGCCGCTCCGCCAGTAGCTTGAAGACCCTTGTTTCGTTTCCGGTTGTATTCTCGACAATTCAACAATAAGATGAATTTGTAACTCGGACTTTTTCCGGGAAAACGAATGGAGGGAGTTGACCGTGACTTCAGAGCCAAAGAATGAGATTTCGGGGCGGGGGCCAATAAGTCGTCGGCGTTTTCTTGAATTGGCAGGCACATCAGGAGCTGCGATTGGGCTGGCAGGAGGTCTCGGCGGCCTTCTTGCCGCCTGCGGCGGTGAAGAGACGACCACAACCACGGCGGCGGCTGCAACTACCACCACAGCTGCAGCTGGTGCCACGACCACGACGGGCGCGCAGACAACGACCTCTGTCGTAAGTGGCCAGACGAAGACGATGAAGATCGGCTGCACCATGCCCTTCAGCGGCAACTTTGGCTTCTATGGCCTAGCTCTGAGGCCCTACGTGGAAGCCATGGTCGCGATGCTGAACGAAGCGGGCGGCGTGCCGGTCGGCAACGATGCGTACAAGATCGAGATGCTGTTCCCCGACGATGGCGCCGATCCCAAGCGCGGCCCAATCTGCGCTCAGCAGCTCATCGACGCCGGGGCTGTCGCTAACATCGGGAACTTCACGCAATACCAGCCATTCACCTTCGCTTTGAACCAGGCTGGGATCATCTCCATGTCCAACATGTCGAACTCCATCGATCTCGCACTCGACAAGTACTTCATAGCCACCACCGGCTATACGGGCACTTTCTGCAGCTATCTCGCGGCGAAGATCTACAACAGCAAGAAGGTCGCCATATACTGCTACGACTGGCTTGGCCCCGATTACGAGAAGACGATGGGCCTGATGAAGTCCGGTCACGGCGGCGGATACCCGACCGACTTCTCTACGGGGAAGGTTGACCTTCAGCTCGCGATACAAGTCTCCGGGAACCAGGACTTCTCCGGTACCCTCTCCAAGTTTCACGACGAGGGGGTTGATACCATTTTCTGTGAGTTCGGGCCCGGTGACTACGCTCTTGCGATCAAGCAGGCGGCCGATCAGGGCTACGATTTCAACTGGTACACGGCCGGTTCCATGACCGACCTGAAGGAGTTCATCAGCATCGGCGGCAAGGACAATGTGCAAAACGCCATGGCCAACTGCCCCGTTCCCTGGCTCTTCAAAGAGATAGCGGTGCTGCCCGAACTTCAGGACATGGCCAAGAAGATCACCGATGGCATGGAAGGCCCGACGGGCCTTCCCTGGAATCAGCAGTATCTGGGTGCATTCCAGTATGGCTGCGGCCACCTGCAGATCCTTCTCGACTTGATGAAGCAGGCCGGCAGCATCGATCCGGATGCCATAATGGAGAAGGCGATAGGCGGCACGGTCGAAGCCTTCACAGGCAAGCTCTCCATGGGCGGTCAGAACTTCTGGAATGTCGGCGACCGGCCGGTGATCATGGGGACAAACATCATGTTCATCAAAGTAGCCGGCGACGTGTACGAGTATGCCGGCGAAATAGCGCAGCCGGCGGAATTCGCCTAAGCCCAGCCGAGGACCGGAGCCAGGTAGAAGCGCCGAGAGATGTCGGTTCTCCGCCCTATGACCCTTGCACGGACAAGGGTCATAGGGCGGGCTAGATTATCCAACGTGACCGCTCTTCTTATCAAGCAGAACGCCAAGACGAGCTTGTGCATCGGTCTTAACGGAGGGTGAAGTGAATCTATTTAGTGGAAAGATCCTTAAGGTCGACCTCTCCACCGGGGAGATAAGCGTCGACCGGCCGGATGCAGATTTCTATCGTCGTTACTGGGCAGGGGCCTCCCAGAGCTTCTATTACATGCTCAATGGGATGAAGCCCGGGGTAGACCCGCTTGGTCCTGAGAACATGCTCTGCATATCTCTGGGTGTCTCAGGCATCCCCGCCTCGGGGTTCTGCCGAGTTGGCATCCAGACGAAATCCCCTGTCACAGGGGGCGTCGCCGACACGCTGGCCGGCGGTTTCTTTGGCCCGGAGCTGAGGAAGGCCGGCTGGGACGGCATCATCATCACCGGCAAAGCCGAAAAACCCACGTATCTGTGGATCTCGGATGACAAGGTGGAACTACGCGACGCGACCCACCTGTGGGGGAAGGTAACAGGCGATGCTGAGGCCGTCATCCGGGAGGAGCTGGAAGAACCCAGGGCTCGCGTCCTCATCATCGGCCCGGCCGGTGAGAATCTTGTGCGCTACGCGTGCGTTGTCAACGAACGGAAGCACGTGAACGGCCGGAGTGGTACAGGGGCGGTCATGGGTTCGAAGAACCTCAAGGCCGTCGTGGTACGCGGGACCGGCGACATACCGCTTGCTGACAAACGGACTGTCAGCGAAATTGCCAAGTATTTCGTTACGCACTCCAAGGAGGTTGCCGATAACCTCTCCCTTCAGGTTTACGGCACCGCGGCGCTTGTAAACGGTGCTAACGAGGCCGGTCTTCTCCCGGTCAACAACTTCCGCACGCGCTACCTCGAGGGTGTCGATGAGACGATCTCGGGCGAAGTGATGTTGGAAACGATCGGTCAGAAACACGAAGCCTGCTGGGCCTGTGCCAACCGCTGCAAATCGGTGGTGAGCACGGGCGAACCCTACAACGTAGATCCGCGCTACGGAGGTCCCGAATACGAGACGTTGGGCGCCCTCGGCTCCAACTGCGGAATCCTCGATCTGGCGGCAATCTGCAAGGCCAACGAGCTATGTAACAAGTACACCATGGATACCATCTCCTGTGGGATGACTATCTCTTGGGCCATGGAGTGCTTCGAGAAGGGTCTTCTAACCACCGAAGACACGGGTGGCATCGATCTCAGCTTTGGGAATGCTGAGGCCATGGTTCAGATGGTCGACGACATCGCCCACAGGCGCGGACTGGGCGATCTCCTGGCAGAAGGGTGCGCCCGGGCTGCGGCCAAAATCGGCAAGGGATCGGAAGCGTTTGCGAATCATGTCAAGGGGCAGGAGTTGCCGATGCACGACCCGCGTGGGAAGGGCATGCTGGCCATCTCGTATGCCACGTCGGACACCGGGGCCGACCATACCCGGATGGAGCACGATACTCACTTCACACCTGAAGCTCCGGCCCTGTTCAAGGAGCTAGCCCGGCCTATCGCGCTCTTCGAGGACATGGAGCCATCCATCTTGGACGCGAGGAAGACTGCGCTTCACGCACAGTTCGCTCCCTTCTACGTCGCGGCCGACTCCCTGTGCATGTGCGTCTTTGTGTATGCGCCGATGGGCATTTATACCCTCACGCAGGTTACGCAGGTACTTTCGGCTGCCACCGGCTGGGAAGTGAGCTTACTGGAGATATCTAATCTCGGCCAAAGACGTGACGCCATGGCGAGGATCTTCAATGCCCGCCAGGGGCTGACGTCCAAGGATGACAAGCTGCCTCCGCGACTGTTCGAGCCCATCGGCCCCGGTCCTAATGAAGGCAGGTTTGTCGAGAAGGAAAACTTCGAGAAGATGAAGCATCTCTACTACGAGATGCGTAACTGGGACAAAGAGACCGGGGTACCCGGGTACGGCAAGCTCTACGAGCTTGGCCTCGGCTGGCTCGCGGAGCAGCAAGAACAGGTTGGCCAGGCGCAGAGATCATAAGACTGGCTCTCAAACCATTAGGATACTGAGGCGCATCGCCGGCGAGAACCGGGTCGGGGTCTAGCTACCGGACGGTTCGACGGTGGGCGAGACCATGTACGCGTGCCGTCGCGGTTGAGCGCGGTCCATTGACAAACCGCCCTGCTAGCAGGGCGGTTTGCTGTATTATTGTGACGGTCGGCGATGCTTTGGGCCGCACGTCCGGGGGGTCTACGCGAATCAATAGTTATGTATACATCGTCTATCTCCTCGTGCTTGTCTACAGCTGGCTCATCGTCGGGCGAGCGGTCCTGTCGTGGCTTCCGACGCGGCCCGGCAGTCCGATTGTTCCGATCAAGCGGGCGGTGTTCGTGGTCACCGAACCGTATTTGGGCCTGTTCCGCCGGATGCTTCCAGTGGCCCGCATCGGCAATGTCGGGCTCGATCTGAGTGCTGTCGTGGGCCTTGTCATCCTCTTCATCGTGATTCAGGTATTGGCTCGGATCTGAAAGCGGGCGGTCCGCTGGCGGGTCCTTTTCACATCCGATAGGCCATACAACCGCCGCACACGAGCGAAGGTGGAGCTAAAGCTCAAGCAGAGGTTGAGCAAATGCCCGGCAGAGGACTCCTTGCCCGCAGCGTAGGCCGGTCATTGGCCAGGGATGGCGTGAAGCTTGTGGTCGAGGCCCTCGACCCTATTCTCTGCCCCCGTTGGCCAAGCAGCGGATAGTCGATTCGAGGACCGCGAC
>ENA-OSEO01003941-OSEO01003941.1-sediment-metagenome-genome-assembly--contig:-NODE-3941-length-16410-cov-4.042246_pt1 | contig 16410 bp, 13 predicted proteins | sample MGYA00237883_ERZ534232 | MGnify/ENA metagenome assembly ERZ534232 | reverse complement strand
GAGATGCATGCAGCTGCATTCTCAGCTGCTTAATTTTGTGAGTCTGTTAAAGGCTTACTGTTGACTTTTTATAGGAGAAAGAGTATGAGAGATCTTAAAGAGATAGAAAAGGAGATAGAGGGACTTTCCAAGAGATTAAATGAGATTACCGGGACTCCCACCGAAGTTTACACCCGGATTGTGGGATACTACAGATCCGTAAAGAACTGGAACCGCGGCAAAAAGGAGGAGTTTGGTCTTAGAAGGCTTTTCCTGCTACCCGAAGAGGGGAATCATCCCTCTCCAAGCAGGGCAACGGAATTTTCCTCTTACCGTTTCTTTTATAAAAATAGCTGCCCCAACTGCCCGCCGGTAAAAAGACTCCTCTCCAAACAGCCCCTCCCTGGGATTGAGGTATGCGTAGATTCCCCGGAAGGTCTTGCCGAGGCTGAGGAGAGAGGTATATACGCAGCCCCCACAGTGGTGATCCTTAACAATCAGGGCAGGGAGATCTACAGGAGCAGCAATCTTAAGGACCTGGAAGAAATTCTGCTCAAAGAAGCAAACCTTGCCCTGGCGGCTCGGTAAAGAACGGTAAGGAACCGGAAGGGATATCCTGCCTTGGCTCTAGAGAAACTGGGATTCATTAAAACAAGCCTGTTAGATTTTCCCGGCCAGGTAAGTGCGGTGATTTTTACACCCAGCTGCAATCTCCGCTGCCCTTACTGCCATAATCCTGAACTTGTTTCCGGTTCGCTCCCCCCCGATTTGATACAGAAAGAAACTGTGCTTCAACATCTGGAGAAAAGAAAATCGATTCTGGGGGGGGTCTGTATCACGGGGGGCGAACCTCTTCTTCATCCTGACCTTCCAGATTTGATAGAATCTATCCATTCCCTGGGCCTGAAGGTAAAGGTGGATACCAATGGTACAAGGCCAGACAAACTCCCCCTGCTTAAGGCGGATTACATAGCCATGGACATTAAGACTGACCCCCAAAAGTATCCCCTTCTCCTCCGAGCAACCCGGGAGGAAACCAGGAATGTAGAAAAATCAATTAAATGGATAATCTCCTCCGGTATTCCCCACCAATTCAGAACTACAGTAGTATCGGGAATTGTGGGTAAGGAAGATATAAAAGTCATCTGTGAACTACTTAAGGGCGCCCAGGAGCTGGTGCTAACCCAGTTCCGCCCAGGAAAGCTGCTTGACCCTTCCTACAATTCAAAATTGCCCCCTACCCTGGAGGAACTACAGGACCTTAAAAGCCTGGCGGATAAGGCTGGGATCCCCTGTAGGATAAGAACCTCCCTTGGAGAAAATAAGCAAGGTAATTTGTAGAACCATTTGATTTTACTCTTTAAACCCATTATGATAGCTTTGAATGGTGCTAATAATATCATAAGCAGTGGGTAAGTATGAATAAAGAGACTATCCTTGTCGTAGAAGATGAAAGAATAATTGCCATTGATCTGCAAAGAAGGCTGGAACGTTTCGGTTATATAGTCTGTGGATTAGCAGCCACAGGGGAAGCGGCGATCAAAAGGGCAACAGAACAGCTCCCGGACATCGTAATCATGGACATCATGCTTACCGGGGAGATCGACGGGATAGAAGCGGCAAAGTATATAAAGGAAAAGCTTCATATCCCTGTAATATTCCTCACCGCCTATTCCGACGAAAAAACCCTGGAAAGGGCAAAGGAAGCGGAACCCTTTGGCTACATACTGAAACCTTTTAAGGAAAAGGAACTCTACACTACCATAGATATCGCCCTTTATAAGCACAGCATAGACAAGCAGCTGCGTAAACAGGAAAGACTTTTTTCTGCCATTCTGCACAACATTGGGGATGGAATAATAGCCACGGACAGAAATAATATTGTTCAGTTTCTCAATCCCATTGCCCAGGAGATAACAGGCTATACAGAGGAGGAGGCAAAGGGGCAGCCCCTCACCTCCCTTTTGAAAATCCTTGATGAAAAAACGGAAAACCCCCTGGCATTACCGGAACTGGATTCCCTAAATGAGGAGACCTATTACTTTACCGAAGCTCTGGTAATTAATAAAAACGGAATCCCCGTTCATACCCAGGGAACAGTCTCCAATATCCACGATAAGGATAAGAGTGTGGAGGGACAGGTAATCGCCATCCGGGACACTACTGAGATGAGAAGGCTTTCCGAAACTATCTCCTACCAGGCAAGCCACGACACCCTCACCGGCTTGGCAAACCGCGAGGAATTCTCCAACAGGCTTTCCCTGCTCATAGAAAACGCCAGAGCAAGTTCCAGCCAGCACGCCCTCATCTATCTGGATATAGACCAGTTCAAGGTTATAAATGACACCTGCGGTCATGCGGTGGGGGACGAGATGCTTCTGGAAGCCACAAATGTTATTAAATCGGTGGTCCGCTCCTCCGATCTGTGCGCCCGGCTTGGAGGGGACGAGTTCGGAATAATCTTAGAACACTGTGTCCTGGAAAAGGCTCTTTTCATAGCCCAGAGGCTCCACACCAGGCTGAATGAGAGTAAGGTGGCCTGGCAGGAGAATCTCTTTACCATAAGCTCCTCCATAGGGCTTGTGATGATAAATGAGCAGAGCGTGGATCTTTCCTCGGTTCTTGCCGCAGCGGACGATGCCTGTTATGTAGCCAAGGACGAGGGTGGAAACAGGATCAGGATCTATGAAACCACCGGAAATCTGTTTCTTAAAAGAAGAGGAGAGATGCAGTGGATCGCCCGGCTAACCAAGGCTCTAGAGGAACATAGGTTCAAGCTTTTTTACCAGCCCATACTGCCTCTTAAACGGCACAACCACCTTCCCAAGAAACTGGAAATTCTTATACGGATGGTGGATGAGAACAACGAGATTATAATGCCCGCCGATTTTATCCCCGCAGCAGAGAGATACAATCTTATGCCAGCCATAGACCGCTGGGTAATTCAGCATACCCTGGAATTCTACAGGGATCTTCTTGAAAAGCTCCCGTCCGGGAGGGAGATGGATCTCTTCTGCATAAACCTTTCCGCCTCCAGCCTGGCGGATGAGCGTTGTTTTGAGTTTATTAAACAGCAGTTCACTGCCACTGGGGCACCACCCTCTGGCTTCTGTTTTGAGATAACCGAAACCGCAGCCATAAGCAATATGGCGGTGGCAAGCAAGCTTATTCATGAACTTAAGGAGCTTGGATCCACCTTTGCCCTGGACGACTTTGGAAGTGGATTCTCATCCTTCAACTATCTGAAGAACCTTCCCATTGATTATCTTAAAATCGATGGATCCTTTGTAAAGGATATGGATAAGGATTCGGTAAACAGGGCTATGGTGGAAGCCATCAACAACCTGGGACATGTGATGGGCATAACCACCATAGCAGAATTTGTCTCCACCCAGGAGGTGAAGGAGAGGCTTATCACGATTGGTGTGGATTTCGGCCAGGGTTACGAGCTGGGAAAACCTAAGGATATTACTCATTACAAGGAACATCTCCTTAGCAAGGTGTTGGAATAGCCGATAAACCCTGCTTGTAAGGATCCGGTGCATGACCTTTAATAAACATTTACTACTCCTTGGATTTTTGATAATTATTACAATTCCCGGATTCTCCAAGGATTCAGATCCCCCCTTCGTGGGATGGCTGAAAACCGAAACAGAGCATTTCCTAATCCTCTATGAACCAAGGGATGAAGGGGCAGCCAGGGAGGTCGTCTCCTTCTGTGAAGAAGTATACGCCGCGGTAACAGAGATTTTTAAATCCTATCCCAAGAAGATACCCTTAGTCATCCGAGGAAGAATCGATACAGCGAATGGTTACTACCGGCCTCTGCCGGATCAGATAAACCTCTATGTTTCCTCCCCCTCCGGCCCCTGGCTTGGGAGCAGGTCGGAAAACTGGCTGAAGCTTCTTCTAACCCATGAACTGACCCATTATGTTCATCTGGTATATGAAAAGGGAATATTGGCAAAACTATCCCTCCTCTTTGGCCCCGGAATTAAGGCTCTTCCTGGAGGATTCATCCCAGGATGGGCCCTGGAGGGGATAACAATAAGAAATGAAACAGAGTTAACCCGGGGAGGACGGGGGAGAAACCCCTTTTTTGAGATCCTTTACAAAGCGCCTATTATGGAAGGGCAGTTCTTCCCCTATTCAAAAGCTGCCTATTCCTCCATCTACCCTCCCTCCGGCAGACACTATGTGGCAGGGTATATATTTGTGGATTATCTTTCCAGAACCTATGGTCCTGATATATTCGAGGAGATAAACAGGAGGTACTACCGTTTTCCCTTTCTTGGATTCAATCTGGCGGTATATCAGGTTACAGGAGATAAAGGTTTCCGACTCTGGAGAAGGATGAAGGAGGAACTGGAGGCAAGATATGGAAACCTTGAACCGGATCCAGCGGTGGAAACAGTTACACCAGATCAGGTCTCCAATTATTACAGACCCATTAAAACAGAACAGGGCCTTCTCCTCTATAAACGAACCCCGCGACGCCCCTCCTCCCTGGTACTTCTGGATCCGATCACAGGAGGGGAAAGGGAGGTTCTTTCTCTAACCCTTACAGATGAATACTCCTACAGCTGTGATTCCCTTGGTACAAGGATTGTCTTTGCAGCCTATAGAAACAACTGGGATCACCCTGCGGGAGAAACCCTTAAATCCGATCTCTTCCTTTATGAAAGGGAAACCGGGACCTTCGTTCAATTGACTCATTCCGGCGGATTTCTTCAACCTACCCTCTCCCCTCAGGGAGACCGGGTAGCGGCAGTGAAGCGGGAGGGTTCATACAGCTCATTGGTGGAAATAGACCTGTGTACCGGGAGGGAAAAGATTCTCTTTCGGCAGGAGGAGAGCACAGTTTACACGCCGGTATACTCCACTCAGGGAGATTCCTTAGCCTTTATTCTTAACCAGAGGGGTACACAGGACCTGTGGCTCCTAGAGCTTGTCGAGACAGGGGAATCTCAACAGAGGGTTTCCGATTCCAACAACCACCCCAAGACCCGTCCTCTTACGGGGCCGGACCCAGAAGGGGATTACTTTCCCTCCTTTACGGAAACAGGAGATATTCTTTTTTCTTCCGACCGCTCCGGCTCCTTGGCTGTGTACCTATGGGAAAAGACAACCGGTAATATCTACCTGGTTCAAGAGGATCCTGTTGCAGCCTGGAGTGGAATACTGGATAAGGAGACTCTTTTCTATTCCTCCTATTCCAGCAAGGGTTACAATCTTAAAAGGAGCATTTTTTCCAAAGGAGAGAAAATAGCCCTTAGACAGGAAGATCCCCCACCTCCTCCGATGGTTTCTCCTGCCAAAGAAGGAATACTTGAATCGGCTCCCTACAAAGATCTGCCTCGCTTTCTCTTCTGGCTTCCGGAAGGGTCTGTAAAAACCGGGCCGGAAGGAGCCCTGATCCCAAACCTTGGTCTTGGAGGCCTTGCCTATTCAATCCTCGGGAATCATTCAATCTTTGGGACCATTACCTTTCCCTATCCCTTTGCCTATCTTGCGCCGGATATACTGGTAAATTATACCCTTTCCCTTGGTAAGCCTATTCTTAGTTTTCAGATGGAACATTCCTACAATTACACCAGTGAATGGCTTTTCAGACAAAGAACCCAGGTTTCTTTGGAGGGCGAGTACAGTCTTATGTCTTCCTTCTTTTTAGATAGCTCCACGGAGCTCTACCTTACTGGCTCAGTATCCTACCGCTACGATATCTACTCCCTGGATCAGTTTGGAATAGATACCCTCTTTTCCGCCTTCCAGGCACTTTCTTACCAAGACAGTTCCTCCCTACAGGCGGCCTTAGGATTTCAGGGCAGCAGGACCTACAGATCCCCCCCCAGTTCTGTCTATACCTTAAAGGGCTATTCTGGTGGAATTCAGGCAGGGATGGCTCTGCCCCTTTCGGGCAGTGGAAGGGGAGGCTTTTTCCTTCTTGCTTCCGGAAGAGTCAATATCCCCGGACCTCTTCCTCTGCACGGCCTATCCCTGGATATAAAAGGTTCCTATACCCAAAGGGAAATTCTCGGGGAGCGTTATTTCTATCCCCGGGGATTCCCGGACCCGCAGAGTCAGGTTTTGGAGGGTTATCTCTTCTTTAGCGGAGATTACAGATTTACCATCACCGTTCCCGATCTCCCCCTGCTTGGAATGCTCTATCTGGAAGGCCTGGGAGGAAGTCTCTTCCTTGAAACAGGATTGAACTGGAATATTGAAAATCTTTCTTTTGAAGAGTACCTATTTGCCGGCTTGGAGATCTCTCTCCTTATAGGATACCTGCAGGTATCCCTTCCTTTTAGCCTTGGGATATCCTTGAGAATCCCCTACAGAGATCTGCCCTCCTTCAATCCTGCCGAAGACATAAGACCTTACATCTCCTCGAGCCTCCTTAGTCTTGATATCCTACTCCCCTGAGCTTTTTAAATAAAATAAAAATATTTTCCCATTTACATAAAGCAGCAGTGTAAAAACCCCTCTCTTATTATAGGGATAGCAACCCTATCTACAAAGGAAATGAAAGAAGGAGGTAACATGAACAATCTTAATTCAATTCTCATTGAGGGGAACCTTACCAGAGATCCAGTATTAAGAGAGACCCCCAAGGGCACACCGGTATGTTCCTTCAGTGTAGCCAGCAACCGGTATTACAAGCAGGGGGGAGAATCCCAACAGGAGGTATCCTTTTTTGATGTGGAAGTCTGGGCCGGATTGGCGGAGACCTGTGCAACTTATCTTGAAAAGGGAAGAGGTGTGCGGGTTGTGGGAAGACTTAAACAGGACCGTTGGCTTGATACCGACGGAAAACCGCAAAGCAGGATCAAAATTATTGCAGAACATGTGGAATTCAAACCCAATCTAAAGGACAACAAAACTAAGGTAACCCGGGCAGTGCAGGAAAAGGAGGAAGAATCGGAGCAGGAGGAGAAGGAACTTTTCCGAGAGGCTGTGTAGATCTTCGCTGTATTGGCAAACAGAGGGCGGCCCTTCAACACCGCCCTCTATTGCATGAGACTTGCCGCTTTTCCTACATAAAAGACATCAGTAAAAGAGAATTTATTTTGGGAAAAGTCTTTCCCTCACCGCCTTCTCTATAATTCCATCAAAACCCTTTCTTACAGAAAGCTCATACCCCACACGGACAATTGGTTTATTGACCTTTACAACCCTGGCAAGATCTATAGGCGTACCACTTAGGACCAGGTCTGCCGGAACCCTGTTTATCGTTTCCTCGAGATCCTTTACCTGTTCCTTCCCATATCCCATGGCTGGTAGTATTCCCTTACCAATACCAGGATACTTGGTATAGGTTTCAATAATTCTCCCGACAGCATAGGGCTTGGGATCGATTATCTCTGCTGCTCCGTATCTTTCTGCCGCTACATGGGCAGCTCCCGTGGTCATTCCCCCATGGGTGGTGGTTGGGCCATCCTCCACTACGAGCACCTTTTTACCCTTAATCTCCCCCTGAAGCTTTAGCACACTATCCGCCTCCACCACCGCAGCCCTGGGAGCCAATCTGCGGATATTCTCCTTCAAAGCCATAACAGCATCTGGTTTGGCGGAATCCATCTTATTTATCACCACTAGGTCAGCAAGAATGAGATTAGCCTCTCCGGGATAGTAGGAAACCTCATGCCCCTGCCTTAAAGGATCCGTTACAACAATTTTAAGATCCGACTTATAAAAGGGCAGGTCGTTATTCCCTCCATCCCAGAGAATTATATCCCCCTCCTTCTCCGCCTCCCGAAGAATATCCCCATAATCGACCCCAGAATAGATTATATTCCCCGCGGCTATATGGGGCTCATACTCCTCCATCTCTTCGATGGTGCACTTATGTTTTTCAAGATCCTCCAAGGCTGCAAACCTCTGGACCCTCTGGGCTTCCAGATCCCCGTAGGGCATAGGATGCCTCACAGCCACAACCTTCTTTCCCATTTCCCGAAAAAGCCTGTATATATACCGGGCGGTCTGGCTTTTCCCGCAACCAGTCCTGACAGCGCAGATGGATATTACAGGTTTTGAGGAAGCCAGAGAGGTCCGGTCGTAGCCTAGGAGGGTAAAATCCGCTCCCAGGGCATTCACCAAGGCGCTTTTGTTCATTACATATTGGTAGGAAACATCGCTGTAGGAGAAAAAAACCTCCTCTACTCTATTTTTTTTAATAATTTCTGGCAGATCCGCCTCGTCAAGAATCGGTATTCCCTTTGGATACAGCATCTTTTTCCCGTTTGCCAAGCTTGTTGGATATCTTCTACCGCTTATGTCCGGTATCTGGGTGGCTGTAAAAGCAATGACATTAAACTCCTCCTGATCCCTGAAACAGAGATTGAAATTGTGGAAATCCCTTCCAGCGGCTCCCAGGATAACAATATTCTTTTTCCGCATTTTACACTCCTTTTTTAGAACTCTCTATTAACGATAGCATAAAGGTAAGGGTTGTCAATTATTTTTACACGCTTCGGGACACTAAAAACATCTTGACCCTTAGGGTGTAATAAGACTAATGTTTAACCATGGAAAATAAGGAACATCGTCTAGCTGCGGTGCTTTATGCGGACATAAACAGCTTCAGCCGAATGATGGAGCAGGATGAAGAAGGTACCCTCCTTCTTTTGGAGCAGCTCAATCACCTGGTCCGAAAACTTGTCTCCGACCACCGGGGTAATATTATTAAAACTATAGGGGATGCCTACCTGGTGGACTTTAAAACCGCTTTGGACGCAGTTAAATGCGGAATACAGATCCAGCATGATCTTGCAGCCCTTAATACCGGAAGCCAGCAGAAAAAACTTCTTCTGAGGATCGGCATTCACCTGGGAGATATCTATTTCTTTGAGAACGATGCCCTGGGCGAAGGGATAAACATAGCCGCAAGATTACAGGGAATTACAAAACCCGGCAGGATCTGCATCTCTTCAGAGGTTTACAACCAGGTCTTTCAGAAGATCGATCTGCCAATCAGAAATATAGGAAGAGTTGATCTCAAGAACATAAGCAGGGATATCCGGGTTTATGAAATTATCACTGACAGCTCCATGGATGCCTATCCCCAAGGGGAAAGGCTTGAGGAACCAGATAGCAAGTCCAGGGAGGAACAGACTGGGAAACCTACGGAAGAACCGCCTCTGGAATTTGAGGATCTTAAACGTATTGTTAAGGACACTATAAGATATGCAGGGAAAAAGATAGAGGAGGAGTTCCTTGCCAAGGCTCCCCCCTTCAGAGAGGAACCTTCCTCCTTCCGTGGGGCTTGGGATAGATCCTTCCAATACCCCATAGAAGCGAAAGAAGAGCATTCTATATTAAGCAGAAAGGAGATCCGGCAGCTAAGAAAAGAGAAAAGAAGAGGATTGGGAACCAGGCACTACTATGAGACCTATAAAAAAATGGTTGAGAGGGATGCGGAAAAGGGGAAATCCGGCTTCCGGGCTCATCTTATACCCTTTGCGGCGGTTGCCGGTTTTCTCCTGGTCCTGAATCTTCTTACCACACCCTTCCCATGGTTTCTATTTCCCGTGGGGGGCTGGGGAATAGGTCTCTACATACATGGTGCAACGGTAAAAGAGAAAAACCGCAGGAAAAGGGATCTGGACAAGCTGCCAGTCCTTAGCGAAGAACAGACCTATCTAATAAAGCAGATCCACAGAATTAGGGAACAGTTCAAAGGCCATCTCTCCGCCACAGTGGCAGTTTCTGGTTTTCTGGCCATGGTTAATCTTGTTACAAGCCCTTCTTTCCCCTGGTTTCTTTTCCCCTCCGTAGCCTTAGGCCTTGGGCTTCTTATCCACGGGAGCTCTTTTATGGGGAAAAGAAAGGAATTGAACCGTAGGCTTAAGGAAAGTCTCTCTCTGGAACCTGCTTCTGCTGCACCGGTACTCTCCCCTCAGGATTCCACTGTAGTTCTTGAGGCAAAAAGACTGGAACAGGCCCTTCTGCAAAAGGTCCGGGAAATGAACAATCCGGAACTTCTTTCGGAGATGGAAACAGTACTGCCGGATTATGTTGAACAGATAAGGAACCTCTCCTTCAAGGAAAAGGAGATACAGGATCTTCTTCAGACCATCCCTCTTTCCGAATTGGAAGGGGACAAGAAAAAGCTTGTAGAAAAAATTGAGGGAACCATGGATCCACTAGTGCAGCGGGAATACAGGACTTCTCTTGCGGAACTGGATAAGCAGCTCTCCTCCTTCCGGCAGCTCCATGACCGGGGAGAGATTGTTACCTTGAAAATCCAATCCTCCCTGAATTCCCTTAGAAAAATGCAAGCCGATCTAACACGAATTACCGAAGGCCCCGGGAAGCCTTCTTATTCCATTGACCCACTCAGGAAAAGAGCGGATGAGCTTTCCAACTACCTCTCCGACCTGGAAAAGGGGTACCGGGAACTGGAATAGAACTATTCTCGGGCATCAATAACCCGCCGAAAGATCGACCTCGTAAATAAGCCTTCCCTCTTTAAGATATAGTCTTAAATTAGCCAAGGCTTGTTCCATATTCAGTTTCGCGGCTTGTGGAGTAAAACCCGCTACGTGAGGGGAGAGAATTACATTGGAAAGCCTATGCAGTGGATATCTGGAAGGCGGTCCTTTAGTTTCTCCCTTTGGTGGATACGTATACCAGGTATCTATAGCTGCTCCCAAAAGTAACCCCTCTGTAAGAGCCTCGTATAGGGCTGCCTCCTCTATAACCTCCCCTCGGCCAAGATTTAAAAGGAGTTTTCCCTTCATCAGGGAGAGGATCCTTCGGTTGATAATTCCCCGGGTAGATTCTGTAAGGGGAAGCAGGCAAACACTCAGGTCCCCCCATTGCACCGCTTTTTCCAGGGAATCGGTAACTTCATTGTAACCATAAACCTCGCTGGGATTTGCAGCGGAATTGATCCTTCTTTTAAAACCAAGGGTTTTACAACCAAAGGGTTTAACCAGCTGTGCCAGGATTCTTCCTATCTCGCCTGCGCCAAGGATGGAGATCTTTTTATTCTGAAGAGAGGTCCAGGAATCATCCAGCCCCTTATCCACCCAAAAACCGTGCCATTTTTCCATAGCTAGATCATTGTGCAGCTCCACAATTCTCCCGTAAAAGGCAAGTATCATAGCCAAAGCCCTCTCTGCCACAGAAAAGGCATTACCGTGGGAATTCGCAATCCTTACCCCCCGGCTTTTCATCAGTTCCAAGGGAAGATGATCCACTCCTACCATAGGAACAATCACTACTTTCAGTGACTCCGCCTTTTCAATTATTCGCGGTTCTATCTTGCTACCCAGAATTATATCAATCTTTGAAAGCTCCTCCTCCGATAGCTCCCCCGTAAAAATCTTTGCTTCGGGAAAATCTGTTTCAAGTTTTACAATCTCTCTTTCCAAAAAACTATTTACTGCTGAGGCAAAAAAAACCTTCATCTCTCCTCCTCGTTCTAAGGTTTCAAGGGATACTAAGTATAAATATATTCATATATGCGATAAAGGCCAATCGATTAAATTACAAAGTCCAAAGATAATGCAGATATTACAGTTGTAAAACTCTTGATATATCTCTATTATAGCCGGATGGAAACATCACTTGTAACACAGGAAAAAAAGATACTGGGCCTTACCACCTCTGCCCATTCAATAGTTCACCTTTTTGAACTGGCAATACCGCCGTTGTTCCCCCTTCTGGTAACAGCCTTCGGAGTAACCTATTTCCAGCTTGGGTTACTCATCACCATATTTTCCTATGCCTTTGGTATCGGATCCCTACCTGCAGGGATTCTTGCGGATTCCTTAGGCCCTAGAAAACTTATCTCCCTGTACCTTCTTGGTGCGGGAGTACTGTCCCTTCTCGTATGGGTTGTCCAGGGATACCTCTTCTTTGCAGTTATAGTCTGCGCTACTGGAGCCTTCTGCAGCCTTTACCATCCCGCAGCCACAACCCTTATAGCCAAGGGAATGCAGAAACAGGGAAAAGCTTTTGGAATTCATGGCATTGCCGGAAGCCTCGGTACCGCCCTATCCCCGGTCCTTGCCGCCTGGCTGGGAACACTCATCTCCTGGAAGGCTCCCTTCCTGGTCTTCGGGCTTCTATCCCTGGGTGTGGGACTCTTCTCCCTTTCCCTCCCCTCGTACAAGGAAACTGTGAGTATTGACAGGGAAAAGGGGGATGGTAAAAGGGAATCCCTTCAGATCTCCGTTCCCCTTCTGGTGCTGTACTACGCTATTGCAGCCTTTATAGGCCTCGGCTACAAGGGGGCGATGACCTTTTTACCGGTTTTTATAGGCGAACGGGTTACCTTGGGGATCTTTGGGCTAAACAAGATAACCCTGGGGGGCAGTGTGGCTACCCTGGCTCTCATTGCAGGAGTTTTCGGCCAGTATTACGGAGGAAAATTTGCGGATATCTATAAAACAGAAAAACTCTATTTTATATCAACCCTCTTCTGCACCATCACCCTCCTTGCTATGACCTTTACGGGGAATATAATCCTCATCCTCTCTGCCATGATCTTTGCCCTGTTTTACTTTTCCGTCCAGCCGATGCAGAATGTACTTTTGGCAAAGATAGTTCCTCCGAAACGTCAGGGCTTAGGTTACGGAATCCAGTTCTTTGTTTCCTTTGGCGTGGGTTCCTCTTCTGCAGCCCTGGCCGGATATCTGGCAGACCGGTATGATCTTAAATATGTGTTTCTGATGCTTACCTTCTGTTTTCTTGTAGCTCTCGTCTGCGCAGCCTTTTTTGCCTATTTCCTTCGCAAAAAGACTCCGGTAAAGAGAAGCCCATAGGCTTTATAATCAGAACAAGGGAGTACTAAATGAAAAGCTATAGAAAGGAACTTACTTTTACTACGGAAAAACGTTACCAGATCCTAAGGATTACTCCCCAGGTGGAGCAGGCAGTCCGGGAAAGCGGAATCCGGGAGGGATTCTGCTTGGTTAACTCCATGCATATAACCTCCAGCGTTTTCATAAACGACAACGAATCCGGACTGCACCAGGATTACCTGGAGTGGCTTGAGAAACTTGCTCCTTACAGCCGGGAGGGTTACAGGCACAACGTGGGGGAGGACAACGGAGACGCACACCTAAAAAGGCAAATCATGGGCAGGGAAGTGGTAGTGGCCATTACAAAGGGTGATCTGGACTTCGGCCCCTGGGAGGAGATCTTTTACGGCGAGTTTGATGGTCGTCGCCCCAAGAGGGTTCTAATCAAAATAATTGGGGAATAAACTCTCCTCCGCCGGCAGCCCGGCAGGAGGAGGTTCTTTTCGCTTCCTTTATTAATAGAACAATAATTAAGAATCCTTATTCCGATAGGGAGAGAGCGGATAGTTTCTCCGCAAGATCCGGCCTTTTTTCCTTAAGGATCCTGACCGCCGGGGCTGGCAATGCAGTGGTCTCCTTGGCGCTGAAGGGAAGGTCGAGATACAGGGAGACAAAGAGCTTTATAGCATCGTTTCCTACATCCTTACCCACCGCCAGAGCAGCCTCTTCCCAAATTGATTCCAGCTCCTTGTTCTGAAAACTGGCAGCTTTGGCTTTATCAACCCCAAAAGCTTCTGCCAATACTTCGACAGGTATGCCAAAATTCTTTTCCAGATCTGCAAAGGTATAGGAACCCCGGATATCCGCAGGATCATACTGCCCTGCAGCTTCTCCTGTGGTTATTTTTGCAGGAACTTTACTAGTCTCGGTATTCCAGAGATTGAAGGCCATGGATAGGATTATACCCAGGGCAAAGATCACAACTACAAGAGGTCCTAAATATTTTTCCCGGATAATCATACCGCTCCTCCTTTTTTTGAAACTTCTCCCAAGATTACCGTATTTTGGACAGGACAAGACTGGTCAGAGGTGCATTTCATACAGGTGATGCACTGATGATCCTTTACTTTTGAGGCTGTAGAAACGGTGATATTCATGGGACATACCCTGTCACAGGCCTTACAATCGATACAGGTGGGAGCAACCCTTTTTATAGGAAAAATCCGGAAAAGGTTGAAGATCCCGAGAAGAGCACCGTAGGGGCAGGCATACTTACAGAAGGGTCTTTCCACAACAAGGGATAAAAGGAGCACCAGGGCAAGAATGATTATTCCGCTTAAGGCAACCTCTTCTGTCCAAAGGTTAAAGAGGGTATAATAGGGATCATACTCTGCAAAGATAAGGGTTCCCGTGGCAGCGGTCATATATATAACCCAGCCTAGTACCAGGTACCGGAGATACCGGAGGTACGTATCCAGTTTCTTGGGAACATACCGGTTGTACCTTTTTTTATTTATCCTTTTTCCCAGTTTTCCCACCCATTCCTGAACACTCCCCAGGGGGCAGATCCATCCGCAGAAAACCGGACCAAAAAACAGGGCTACAAGAAGACCAAGACCCATCAGTACAAAGGCGGATTCATGAACCTTTTTTACAAAGGTTCCGGCAGTAACAACCTGATAGATTGATACTACACCTCCAAAGGGACAGAGGGCATGGAGGGAAGCGGCAGAAAGGATCGGGATAACCGGTTTTCCAGCCTCTTCCAGGGTGTGGTTTATAGAGATAAGGGCAACAAGAAGGAAGAATAGGACCTGAATTACAGGACGCAGTGAACTTTTTTTCTTTTTAGCCATACGCCACCTCAAGGTTATGCTGTTTCCCCCAGGGGGAAAATTTGAATCTATCATAATATTGTTTTAACTATATATTATTATTATGATATTTTTATGAAGATTCTGTGAATTTATTCCTTGGGCAGTTCCCTGTACTCCTCTTCTATCGAGTTTACTATCCTTATAGGGAAAGGCTCCGTTGACTTTCCAGAATAGAGGGTGCGGTGTGGAAAAGGTATTTCGATCCCCTCCTCGTCAAATCTTCTTTTAATCTCTTCAAAGAGGGAGTTCTTTACCGGTACAAAATTGGCCTTCTCAAACCAGACCGCAAAAAGTATCTCTATTCCTGATTGACCAAACTCCTTGTAAAGATACAACGGCTCCGGCTCGTTCAAGCATAGGATATTAGCTTGGGTAATCTCATTCAGGATTCTTCTTACCCTTTGAAGATCCGAATTGTAGGAAACGGAGAGGTTTATATCCATCCTGCGGATCGGGAACCTTGTAATATTTACCAGCTCGGAGTTGAGTATTTTTTCGCTGGGAATACGGACAAAGAGATTATCGTGGGTTCTTATCTTAATGGATAAGAGATCTATGGACATTACTATTCCGGTTATGGAACCGTACCGGATAAGATCCCCTACTTCGAAGGGTTTCTCGGAAATAAGAAATATACCACTGATTATATTTGCCAGACTCGTTTGGGAGGCAAGACCTACAGCAATACCGATTACTCCGGCAGCTCCAAGGATCGCATTCAGCTTAACCCCCAGTTCGCTTAAAACCACCAGAATGATTATGATCCCCCCGGTGTACACAATAACCTTTGAGATTAGCATCTGAGCCTGATCCGTAGCCTTTCCTTTAAGGAGGCTTCTTACAACCTTGGCCAGAATTCTGGTTCCGGCAGCCACTAAAAGGGCGAACAGTGTAACAGTTAAGAGCTTAAGAAGGAGCTCCGGTGTAAAGAATCTTTCTAAATTCAGTTTTTTAAGAAATTCCATATCTTCCCCCTAAAATCCCGTGTAATACTTCAGAGCAGAAAAACTCTTCCTTAAAAGATTCACCCCTGGAGGAACCTGGGGCGGAGACACAAGAATCGGGTTTTCATCGTACTTTGGTTTTATCGGCATGGGGGTAATCTGACTTCCCTGATCACTCCCCCGGAAGATCACCTCCACATCATTTGTCCATAAACCCTTTTTGCACTGATAAAGGGAGAGAAATTCCACATGCATGCAGATTCTCTGAAAATCGAGGATCTCCTGGGATTCATTCTTAATGGTTAAGGGTATAATAATCCTTTCTGCGGAGACATCCCCAGGCTCAAGTTTTGCGGTTAATGTTGACAGCAGAGAGTAACAGAGTTCCCCGGAGGTTGGATCTCCGAACCAGGTATGGGAAAGGTTTATGCTCCAAAGACCGCATATATCCTTCTCCTTTGTCCCCTTTCCTGTTAATAGCTTAATTAGTGGAGGAATTCGTGCAAAGAACAAGCATTTCTCCGAGGGGAGAATTTTTAAAGTTTCCCTGGGACGAACCACCACCGGCTTATCCGGCAAGGCGGGCTTTAAAATAAGTGACTCGCTCTTCTCCGCAACATACCTAATCCAGGAATAATCCCCGGATCCATAACGACTTCCCACCCTCCATTGGGAAAGATCCTTTCCCACAACAAAATCCAAATTTCCTAGGCGGAAATTTCTAGTTGTTGCCTCGGAAAAGGTAAATTCGTTCCATACTTCGCTACCAGTTATTACATCCATCTCTTCCTCTTGAAATATAGAATCATCCCTCCTGTAAGAAGGGCCATAAGTATAAGTATGGCCGGATAGCCGTAGCGC
>ENA-OSEO01003939-OSEO01003939.1-sediment-metagenome-genome-assembly--contig:-NODE-3939-length-16411-cov-4.017448_pt1 | contig 16411 bp, 12 predicted proteins | sample MGYA00237883_ERZ534232 | MGnify/ENA metagenome assembly ERZ534232 | reverse complement strand
AGCCCTTATAGACGGCACAAAAATCGTCATCAGTACCCTTCAGAAGTTTCCTTTCATTCTCCGGGGGCTTTTGCATATCGCCGGAGCGGATAACCCGGATAATCCTGACGAAAACGCCATTGTCAAGGCAAGGGAATGGCAGGAAGCGATAGCCGCGCGGAACTATGCGGTAATTGTCGATGAAGCCCATTCCAGCCAGACTGGCGAAACAGCCCGGCAGCTAAAACATATTCTCGGGTCAGGTACAGAACAGGGAGCCGAGGAGAGTGAGTTGGATTGGGAAGATGGTTTGAATAGAGTGATGGAATCCCGAGGCAGACAGAAAAACCTTAGTTTCTTTGCCTTTACCGCCACCCCCAAGGGTAAAACCCTGGAGCTTTTCGGCCGCAAAGGGGTAAGCGGCAAGCCGGAAGCCTTTCATACCTATTCCATGAAACAGGCTATTGAAGAAGGCTTTATCTTAGATGTACTGCAGCGCTATACCACCTATAAGGTCTACTACAGGCTGATAAAAAGCGTTGAGGATGACCCGACCATGCCTAAAGAGAAAGCGAGAAAAAAACTTGCCAAGTTTGTAATCCTGCATCCGCACAATCTGGAACAGAAAACCGAGATAATGGTTGAGCACTTCTGGAACCATGTAAGATACAAGCTTGGCGGACGGGCTAAAGCCATGGTTGTTACCAGTTCGCGTCTGCATGCGGTACGCTATATGCTGGCCTTTCAGAGGTATATTGAAGAAAATAACTATTCTGATATTCATCCCTTGGTGGCTTTTTCCGGCACGGTTAAAGATCCTGATTCCGGTATGGAATACACCGAGCCTTATATGAATATCGATGTTGTTACCGGAAAGAACATCTCCGAATCTCAATTACCGGATAAATTTGATACCTCGGATTATCAGATTTTATTAGTTGCCAATAAATACCAGACAGGATTCGACCAACCTTTACTGTGCGCCATGTATGTGGATAAGCGTTTGGAGGGAGTTCAAGCGGTCCAGACCTTATCCAGATTAAACCGGACGAGCACGGGGAAAGAATCGCCCTTTGTTCTTGATTTTGTTAATGAAGCGGAAGAGATATACAGGTCCTTCAAACCCTACTACAGTGTTACCACTTTGGAAGAACCTGCCGATCCGAATCATCTGGAAGTTTTAAAGCATGAGCTTAATGCCTTCCAGGTCTATTTATGGTCGGAGATTGTAGGATTTTGTCATATCTTCTACCTGCCCCAGGAAAAACAGAATCCTTCTGATCATGCACGAATGGAAAAAATGGTAGCTCCTGCAGTGGATCGATTCAAAGGTCTTGCAGAGGATAAGAAGAGGTCTTTTTATGATAAACTGACGGCCTTCGTTAGTTTCTATTCCTTTGTCAGCCAGATAATTCCCTACAGCGACAAGGAACTGGAAATGCTTTACAGCTATGGGCGTTATCTCGTACCGCATCTCGATCTAAATGATACGGGGGTCAACCCTCATCCTGAAAATGAGGTTGTCCTGCAATACTACCGCATTGAAAAGGTAATGTCCGGATCAATTATACTGGAGGGTAACGAACAATATGGCGTTAAATCTCCTACAGCTGTCGGCACAGGGAAGGCCAAGGATGAGGATAAACCCCTTTCCGAGATAATACAGATCTTGAATGAACGTTTTGGAACAGACTTTGCGGAGGAGGACCGTTTGTTTTTTGAGCAGATCAAGGAGAAGGCTTCCAAGGATAACCGGATAATACAAACCGCCCGGGCAAATCCTTTTGATAAATTTGAATTGGGAATCAAAACCATTATCGAATCCCTGATGATGCAGAGAATTGCGGAAAACGATGGCATAGTAACAAGGTATATGGACGACAGCAATTTTCAACAGACTGTTTTCCCGCTTCTGGCAAGAGCGATCTATAAAAGCGTTTTGGAGAGAAAGGAATAAAAGCCGCCCTTTAAGTTGATTCTATAATGAAGCAGAGAATAGAATAGGAGTGTGTAAAAGTCAGTTAAACCATAATATACGATATAAAAGTATAATACAGTATGGAAGAGTTGCTATATCAGTATAATCCTTGGTGGGAGGAGGAGTATAATTTAAAGGGAATCCTAGAAAGGCCGTTCTATCTAAAATATTTGAAAGACCAGCTTGAAAACCAGAATGTAGTCTTGATAACAGGTTTAAGGCGGGTCGGTAAAACCACCCTGATGCGTACCCTTGTGAGGGAGCTTATCAGGGGTGGAGTTGATGCGCGATACATTCTCTATTTCAGCGCTGATGATTACCTTCTTAGGAAAAAAAACCTTTTTGAAATTCTGGACGAATACAAGAAGATCCATCGTATCAGGACTGAAGAGCGTGTATATCTTTTCCTGGATGAGATAACCTATCAAAATGATTACCAAAAGCAGCTTAAGAATCTCCATGATGCCTATAATGTAAAGATCTTTGCCTCCTCTTCTTCCAGCTCCTTGCTAGTGGATAAAAAAGCGTTCCTTACCGGCAGAACGGTAACCATTGAAGTTGGGTCTCTGGATTTCCAGGAATACCGGCTGTTCAAGGGAATAAAGGTAAAGAAGAGGGATGATATCCTTAATGAAGTCTTTTTCAGGGATTATATCAGGGAAGGGGGTATGCCGGAGAATGTACTAAACCCGGACAGGGAATATCTTATGACCCTGGTGGATGACATTATTCAGAAGGATATTATTGCTTTTCATAATCTAAAAAATCAAAGGATAGTAAAGGATTTTTTTACCCTGCTTGTGGAAAGAAGTGGAAAACAGTTCAGCATCAATAAAATCTCCAAAATTCTTAAGATATCGCCCGATACAGCCCACAGGTATTTGCGCTACTTTGAAAAAACCTACCTTGTTCACCTTCTGCCCCGATTTGGAAAAATAAATGAAACACTCCTGGCAGCTAAAAAGATCTATCTTTGTGATCTTGGAATTAAGTATCTTTTTACAGGGGAACGGGACCTGGATAGTTATTTTGAAAATTATGTGTTTCTAAAACTGAGGAAGCGAAAGGTACTTTACTACCTCTACGATGGCGGTATTGAACTGGACTTTGTAACTGGGGATGGTATCCTGATCGAGTCTAAGTTCAACACTGAATTGAATGAAAAACAGAAGGTATTGTTTGAATCTTTCAAGGCAGAAAGGAAGGTTGTTATTGATTCGGTCAAAAAACTGGCAATATTGGAGGATATATAGAAACGAGTTTTATCTTTTCGAAAATAATCAGTTCATATAGTATTTTAAAACCGAAAAACTCTTAAAGAGTTATCCGGCCAAAATAGACACTATCCAACTAAACAAAAAAAGGGACCTTCCTAGAGGCCCCTCCTGTAAAAATAAATCAGCACTGTTTTGGTGTATCACCTTTATTAAATATTCAAACCCTCTCAATTAGAATAGTAAACCTCGGGCCGGCGATCCGATAAAAAACAACCGTTTCTCTCTCTGCCCTTTCGCAGTCCCTCGGCAAAGGGTATCTCTGTCATCAGCACTTCGGAATTGCATTCCTTACCAGGATGTATATGGGCGGCAGACGCCACTTCTTCTCCAAAGGGATTGATTATTCTGCTCCATCCAAAGAAATGAGAATTTCCAACAGGAGCCGTACCTACCAGGTTTGCCGAGGCACACCAGACAGAATTTACAATCGCATTCGATTCATATAGCTTTTTCCACCATCCATACTCGTCGCAGGGACTTTCGTAGGCTGTGGGATGCAGTACCAGGTCAACGCCTTGCAGGGCAAGAGACCGCCAGGATTCAGGGAAATCACCATCAAAGCAGATAAGAATACCTATTCTGCCTAAATCTGTTTGAACTACCTTGAAATCATTTCCAGGGACCCATACCTTGTCCTCGCCAAGCCGCTGTATAAATGAACCTTTCTGTGGTTCAGAATCGATTTACCCTCTGGATTTATTAAAACCGCCGAGTTATAACAATTATCTTTTTCATCCTTTTCCGGATAGCCTCCGGCAATGTAGACTTTATAATTTTTAGCCAGTTCACTCATGAACCCTGTTATTCTCCCTCCATAATATTCAGAATATTTTTCCGGAGAATCGACACAATAACCAAGGGCCCATAATTCCGGCAGAAGAATCAGCTCCGCCCCTAGGCGCGCGGCTTGTTCGACATGTTTCTCCGCTTCTCTTATGTTAAAGTCAACCTCGCCGGGTTTGGCTTTAAGCTGTATTATTCCAAGCCTGCATGTTTCAACAAATGAAGTATTCCTGTTCATCAGATTTCCTTATAATCTATATCTGGTTTCAGACTGTATCAATCTTCTTTGAAGATCTGAACAGTTTAATCAGTTCCAGAATAGCTGCTATAGAAATTACTCCAATACCGATCCACCCCATGGTAAAGACTCCCCAAATAAATATTTTATATGCTGCAAGAGTAATCATCTGGTTCCTCCTTCATAGCTGTGTACCTTATGTTCTGGTTTATAATTGGCAAATTTGACAAAATCAAACTGATGCTTAGAAAAAACAGACCCAAAGAAGAGAACAACAGCAGGTAAGGTTAATGAAACGATATTAGCAACAAAATAATCCAAGTCCGGATCCTTTATGATAATATAGGAAGAGATTCCGCCGATTAAACCAATAATATTGGATGCCAAAGCTACAGGTGCAGACGGCTTTCTCCAATACATCCCCATAAGGAATGCGGAAATTGGAGTAGCAAAAATAATACCACTAAGGATATCCAGTTTAAGCAGGGAATTACCTTCCACTAAAAGCGCGATTATCATTACCACAATGCCGAAAGCAATAGTTGCGATTTTTCCAAAACGGGTTTGTTCTTTCTCCGAAGAACTGCGCTTGAGAATTTTTTGCTGGAAATCCACTATCAACAGAGCCTGAAGCCCGGACATGGCATTCCCCGCGGTGGTCATGCCTGCCATAAAAATGACCAGAGCAAAAACAAGACTGCCTATTCCGGGGAAAGCATTTCCGAAAACATAGGCAGCTACGTCGGTACTTACCCTAAGCGCACCCTCTCCTGGAACCAGATTCATAGCCAGGCCAATCCCGCCAAATATATTTCCAAATAAAATCGGAATTGGTGCCCATGCAAGAATGGTACCGATAAGATATGCTGCCAGAAGAGATTTCTTGCTGTAGGTTGATATTGCCTTGGAGTAGTATCCCTGATCCAGAAGCACATAGCCCATACAGATTACAAAGTTTATCAAGAGATAACGCATTGTACCGGGGTTAAAGATCCTTAGTACATCCGGATTATGATTAGGGTTGCTCGCATTCGTGGCAACATTTTTAAGTCCATCATACAGATTGATTATTCCGAATTTAGTCAGCACCATCGGAACCAGAACAAAGCAGACAATGGATATGGCAAAGAATTGAATCATATCATTGATGACCGATCCTCGGAGTCCTGCGATGGAAATATAAAGAGCGATTACAGTTGTTACTATAATTACAACTACTTTATACGGGATATTGTAGGCCAGGGAAATGGCATATCCTATTCCCATCATCTGCTCAAAGGATATATATAGAGCTACCCCTATGGCAAAGATAAAAAATACTTTCTGCAAGTTAGGGCTGTACCTCTGAGATATGAACTCAACAAAGGTTGTTCCTCTCGGCATTATTTTTCTCATTCTTAAAACCAGGGGAATAAAAATGAAAAAGGGAATAAAGGATCCAACGGCATAACCTGCTCCGCCGCTGGGTATTGTGAATCCCTGCCGGGAAAATCAAAAGTATAATGACTCCCTCGATTGGTGCTCCTTGCCCTAGAGGAGTTGTTTTCCAGGGAGTTAATAAGTGTTATTCTGAAGAGGCGTGGTAATTGAGATTTTCGAACTGAAAAAAAGCACTACTATCTAATAAAAAGTGAGCGCTTTTATCGTAAATTGATAAGCCCTTCCTTATCACCAACGGTCATACTTTCCAAAACTCCGTCTTTAAAATAGAACGTCACAACATAATCCCAATTTTGTTTATCTGAGCGACGAAGTAGGTTGCCGTCCTTAGTGTAAAATGCATCCAGCATACCTTTAGCTTCAACCTGGTTATCCCTGATTTCGAGGATTCTCTTGACCTCCGAAAAACTATCACCCATTGTAATAATGCCTTGCTTGCCTCCAGCTTTACTTTGCCATTTGAACTGGCCTGCATCACCGGAATCCACATTAATGATAGCTGCCTTACCATCACGATAAAAAACCCGGTCACAATCGTATATCTTGAATATGCTCATTTCGTCCGTTTTAGTTCCCAAAACTTTTTCTACACGAGCTATTGAATCGCCATACCCAATCAGTTTGCCCTCCAAAACTAGGGAGAGCTCATTACCAGATGAACCGGCACAACTAACCGCTAGAGCAAGCACCTAAAAAGCCATTATACCAAACCAGAATTTCTTCATTATTTTCCTCACTATAAAAAATAGATTAAAATACCGTACAAATCTTTGGGATGATTCATCAGGAGCTTTCAAGAAAAAAATAATTCGGCAGAGGCTGTACCTCCTGAAGTTGGATGGCTTCTCATGGGAATACTTAATTTATACCAAAAAACAATACATTCTGCAATTTTTTTCTCATTAAGGTTTCCGGAGTTTAGCTACACTAAATCCAATTGAGCTTTACACATGGTGACTATAGTCAGGCCAGATCCCCTTTGTAGCGTTCTGGTTTACCTAAAAATTACCTTAATATCGTCAAGCACCGGCTCTTTTCTCCCATTAATAATTAGTATAAACTATAAGGAGGTAGGTATGGGAGAAAATGCCATGGCTCTGAGTAATGAAGAGATTGCCAGAATTGGCGATTATTTAAAAGATTATCTTCCCCAATGGGTGCGAGAGTTTAATTCTCCTGCTTTAACCACAAATGCGATGCTTCTGGAGCGGCTTATTCGCTTGGAGGAAGAACTTAAAGCCCAGAGGGAATTGATGGAAGCGAGATTCGCCGCGATGGACAAGAGGTTTGAATCGGTGGACAAACGTTTCGAATCAATGGATAAACGCTTTGAATCGATGGATAAACGCTTTGAAGATTTGATTCATTACATGGATAAACGGTTTGAAGATCTGATTCATTACATGGATAAACGGTTCGATTCAATGAATAATCGTTTCAGCAGTCTGCAATGGATGATCGGTCTCGGCTTTACACTTATTGCAGCCCTCATGGCGGTGTTTAATTTTTTATAAAAAAACTCTATTCCGATTCGTCTTTCTCAGAGGTATATTCCCGTGGAGGGAATTATGGGGATTCTGAAATATCGGCATCCCAAAACTTCTCTTTTTTTAAGCCCACAGCGGGGTCTTATTTCCTCCCTGTTCAAAACTAAGAGAAGATTTTATTGACACCTAAAAATACTAGAGCTAAGATTAATTAAATTATGTATCTACAAAAACAGGAGATCATATAATGAATATTTCAAAAATCGTGAACTTTCCATTTTTCCTGTTATTCCTTGTTCTGCTTTGTGGTTATCTTAATGGCCAGGCCGGACCAATTACAATCCGGGACACAAGAACCCTGGCCGAGATCAGAGAGGAGCAAAAAGCCAAAGGCCTGACTCAGCCTGCAGATAGTGCTGTGCTATTTAAGCTTCCAGGGCAGGATAATTGCAGGGTTGCTACAAGGGTTTATCATGAAACCATGGGCTCTTTCGACATCTATTATCCGGCAGGTTATGATTTTACCGATCCTATTCCTGCTATAATACTTACCGGACAATACACCAACAAAGAACTCAAGAGCGGGTTCGGGGTCACATTCCGGGAATATCAACAGCCGGTGGATTGGGCTTCTCTTTTTGCAGCTAAAGGATTCGCGGCAATTTTGTACGATATAGGACAACCCTTTTTTAGCGCCAAGGAGGTTCTGCTCTTCTTAGAAAAAAATGCCACACAGCTTCATATCGATCCAGAAAAACTTGGTATATTCGCTGTGTCCGCAAATACCCAGGTTGCATCCCTGCTGCTCAGTAAAACAGATATCCCGGCTGTAAAGGGAATCAAGGCAACCGCATTTCTTTATGGAGCCACATATGGTTTCGACCTGCCTTCAGGAAAACCGGTTTTCCTTATTATCCGAGCCGGCCGGGATGATCCCCAATTCCTTTCTAGAACCGACTCCTTTGTAGACAGGCTTAAAGCTGCGGGTCACAATGTGATCCTGTTGCAATACGATGAAGGGGTGCATGGATTCGATACAAAACAGGATTCCACCCGGAGCAGAGATATTGTTTTGGAAGTCCTGAACTTTTTTTCGGAGCATCTTAAACAATAGTTGCTGTCTTGGGAGGAATAAATCTTTCCCTTATAATTTCTGAATAATTTCTGGGGCAGGACTCGCCTTCCAGTCGCCGACCTCCTGTCGGCTCCTTCCAGGCCGCCTGCGCCGCTAAAAGGACATCCTGTCCTTTTGCGCTCCCTACCGGTCGCGCCGCGGCTCCGTTTCGAGTCCTACAGACATAAAAAAAGCGGTATTCCGTATGGAACACCGCTATCTTTTAGCAGGGGTAGGACTCGAACCTACGACCTCCGGGTTATGAGCCCGACGAGCTGCCAACTGCTCTACCCTGCGTCGTTGTATTTAATATACGGAAAAGGGGAAAAAGAGTCAATACGGCTATTCGTATTTTACAGGTTCTTGATTTTTATAGTTCTCTGAAGGTTGTTGTAACAGGTTCTATATAATAAAAAGAGTATGTAAAAACCCTCTATAGGTCTATTCTCCCAGCAGAACCTGGGAGAGAGCTCAATTAAATATAACATTACTTGAATATTAAAGCCCTCACAACAAGGTTCGGAGAACTACAAAAAGGTTTCAAGGGTTGTTCTTGACGCCTGCCGGGGGGTGTAAGTATCTTTAATTCAGTCAGGAAATTAAATCAGTATTCTTTTTCCTTGGGAAAGATGCTTTCTGTTAAAGGGCTGTAGAGGAAGGGATATTCCTTTTTACAATACCTGAGGACCAGTATTACTGCAGGGCCGGTCGGTACCGGCAAGTACGGGGATAAGGATACTGCCTTATTTATAATCCTATATAATAATCAAGAATTTAGGAGATTTTAATGCGTTACGACAAGTTTACCATAAAGGTTCAGGAGGCTCTGCAGGAGGCGGATTCCCTGGCAGGGAAATACAACCATCCTACCATCGACAGTGATCATTTACTACTTGCACTCCTAAGGCAGAATGAGGGTGTAGCAGCTCCGCTATTAGAAGGTCTCGGGGTAAAACGTTGGGAACTGGAGAAGGAGCTGGAAACTACGCTGGCGGGAAAACCGAAGATGTACGGAACCTCTGCTCATGTATCTCTCGCACCGGAGCTTGCCGAGGTTCTTAGGCAGGCGGAGCAGGAGGCTGGTTCGCTAAAGGACGACTTTGTCAGCGCTGAGCATATTATCCTTGCCCTCCTGGAGGTTCCAGGCAGGACCAAAGAGCTTTTAAGAAAGAGGGGAATAACTAAAGACAGGGTGCTGGGCGCTCTACGGGCAATCCGGGGAAACCAGAGGGTGACGGATCAGAATCCGGAGAATCGTTACCAGGTTCTAGAAAAGTATTGCCGGGATCTTACTGCCCTGGCCAGAAGGGAAAAGCTTGACCCTGTAATCGGGCGGGACGAAGAGATTCGACGGGTTATGCAGGTTCTCTCCAGAAGGACAAAGAACAATCCGGTTCTCATTGGAGAACCTGGGGTGGGAAAGACCGCCATTGCTGAGGGGCTTGCCAGGAGGATCGTTTCCGGGGATGTTCCAGAGTCCCTAAAGCACAAGAAACTTCTTGCTTTGGATCTGGGGGCCCTGGTGGCGGGAGCCAAGTTCCGGGGGGAATTCGAAGAGAGGCTGAAGGCGGTTATAAAGGAAGTAACCGAGTCGGAGGGGGAGATCATCCTTTTCATAGACGAACTTCATACTTTGGTAGGAGCCGGGGCTGCAGAGGGATCTACCGATGCCTCCAATCTTCTAAAACCAGCCTTGGCCAGGGGGGATCTGCGGGCAATTGGAGCTACCACCCTGGATGAATACAGAAAGCATATAGAAAAGGACCCGGCCCTGGAGCGAAGGTTCCAGACTGTTTTTACTAAGGAGCCTTCTGTGGAGGATACCATAGCAATCCTCCGGGGAATCAAGGAACGCTACGAGGTTCATCATGGGGTAAGGATAAAGGATGAGGCATTGATAGCTGCCGCCGCCCTTTCGGCCCGCTACATAACCTCCAGGTTTCTGCCGGATAAGGCCATCGACCTGGTGGATGAGGCTGCTTCCCGGCTAAAGATGGAGATAGAAAGCCAGCCCACGGAGCTGGATAAAATAGAAAGAAAGATTCTCCAGCTGACCATAGAAAAACAGGCCCTCTCGCGGGAGGAGGACGCGGCAAGCAAAGAGAGGCTTTTAGTCCTGGAGCGGGAGCTTTTGGAACTTACAAACAAAAGAAATGCCATGCATCTTCAGTGGAGGAACGAGAAATCGGTAATAGAAGAGATCCGGGAACTTAAACAGAAGTTAGAGGATCTCCGGGTAGAGGAAACCCGCTACGAACGGGAGGGAAACCTTAACAAGGCAGCAGAGATAAAGCATGGGCTTATTCCCCTGGTCTCCCAGCAATTGGAGGAAAAGGGGCGCAGTCTTTCAGAACTGCAGGGAGAGAAGCAGCTCCTCCGGGAGGAGGTCTCAGAGGAGGATATAGCCCTGGTGGTTTCCTCCTGGACGGGGATCCCTGTTTCCAAGATGCTCTCCTCCGAGATGGCAAAGCTCCTGGACCTGGAAAAGATACTGGGCGAAAGGGTTGTGGGTCAGGAGAAGGCAATCCGGGCTGTGGCGGATGCTATCCGAAGGAACAAAACAGGTCTTTCCGACGAAGGGAAACCACTGGGCACCTTTATTTTCCTGGGGCCCACAGGTGTGGGAAAGACAGAGCTTGCTAAAACCCTGGCGGAGTTTCTCTTTAATGATGAAAAGGCCCTAACCCGGATCGATATGAGCGAGTATATGGAAAAGCATACGGTATCCAGGCTTATAGGGGCTCCTCCGGGATATGTAGGCTACGATGAGGGGGGACAGCTCACCGAAGCGGTCAGGAGACGGCCTTACTCGGTGATCCTTTTCGACGAGATTGAGAAGGCCCATCCCGATGTATTCAATGTTCTCCTCCAGCTTCTGGATGAAGGCCGGCTCACCGACGGGCAGGGAAGGATAGTGGATTTTAAGAACAGTATCGTGATCATGACCAGCAATCTTGGAAGCGATATAATCCTAGCTGCAAAATCTCTCGAGGAGGTGGAGGATAAAATAGAGGTCCTCTTAAAAGGCACCTTCCGGCCGGAGTTCCTAAACCGGGTGGACGAGATAATCACCTTCAACCGTCTGGGTAAGGAAGAGATCCTTAAGATCGTGGATATACAGCTTAACCGCCTGGCAAACCGGCTTAAGGAACGGAAACTTGTTCTAAAAACAGAACCAGAGGCAAAGGCGTATCTTGCCGCGGAGGGTTACGACCCTGTTTTTGGAGCCAGACCTCTTAAAAGGACTATCCAGAACCTGGTGCAGAATCCACTGGCAAAGAAGATCCTCTCCGGGGAAATTACAGAAGGCCAAACCGTGGTATTGAGGAAGGGCGCGGAGGGAATCCTCTTTGAAGTGGAATAAAAGAGGGAATCCTACGGGGCTTTAATCTTATTCCTTTTCATTATATAATTAATCCTACACCGTAAAGATTATACTTACTTAGGAGATAGCTGTGGGGAAACTGTGGGATAAGGGTGCAAGTCTCGATTCTCTTTTGGAAGAGTTTACCGTAGGAAACGATTACCTCCTGGATCAGGCCCTTGTGCCGGCAGATTGTGTTGCAAGCATAGCCCACGGGGATATGCTCGCTTCCCTGGGGATTCTTACCGGGGAGGAGGCCGCCCAACTTCGGAAGGGGTTGATCAGAATCCTTTCGGAATGGAAGGGGGGGACTTTCCAGATAACTCCGGAAGATGAGGATTGCCATACGGCAATAGAAAACCGCCTTCAAACCCTGGCTGGAGAGGCGGGAAAGAAGATCCACACAGGTCGTTCAAGGAATGATCAAGTACTGGCTGCTCTGCGGCTTTACGGCCGGGAAGGACTACTGACCTTCTCCCAGGCCACCCTGGAGCTGGCCCAGGAATTTAACACTTTTGCAGAAAAGCACAAGCTTATCCCCATGCCTGGAAGAACCCATATGCAGCCGGCCATGCCCTCCTCGGTTGGGCTTTGGGCCGGAAGCTTTGCGGAGGATCTTCTGGAAGGCCTGGAGCTCCTAAAAACCGCCTACAAACTCAACAACCGTTGCCCTTTGGGTTCCGCGGCAAGCTACGGTGTGCCTCTTCCTTTGAACCGGGAGATGGTAAGCGATCTTTTAGGCTTTGAAAAACCCCATCACAATCTACTTTCTGCAAATAACTCCAGGGGAAGGATCGAAATGCTCATCCTGCAGGGGGTGGAATATATCCTTCTTATCCTCAGCAAAGCAGCGGAGGATCTGCTGCTCTTTTCCATGCCGGAATTCGGTTACTTCAGCCTGCCGGAGTATCTATGTACTGGTTCCAGTATCATGCCGCAGAAGAAAAATCCGGATGGCCTTGAGCTTTTAAGGGCAAAGAGTTCAACAATCTCCTCGTATGCAGACAGGATAAGACAGATAATCCGGGCCCTTCCCTCTGGTTACAACCGGGATTTTCAGGAGACCAAGGAACCATTCCTAAAGGGTCTGGACCTTGGGATACTCTGTGTGGAGATTATGAAAAGGACGATCCAGGGCCTTAAGGTGGATGTAGAAAGGCTCTTATCCGGTTTTACACCGGAGATCTTTGCCACCGATGCTGCCCTGGAGGCGGTTGAAAAAGGGGCAAGTTTCCGGGATGTTTACCGGGAGATCGGCACCTCCCTTTCCTCCCTTACGGTTCGGGATCCCGTTGGTTCCTTGGTTAGAAGGGGATATACTGGCTCGCCGGGATGTCTGGAGCTGGAAAAGGTCAATGGGGAGTGTCTTGAGTGGAAAAAATGGATCCAGCTGGAGAGTTTAAGAGTCAGAAAAAGGATCCAGGATCTATTAGGAAGTGAAATGCCTCTCTTTTGGAAGGGGATAAAAAAAATTATCAGATAAGGAAAGATAATGAGTCTTGCGAAATCAGCTAACCTGGGTATCCTTGCCTGTCCTGGAGGGGAACACTTTGCCGATGAGATTTACCTTCATTTAAGATCAATTTACTGTAAAAGATACGAAAAGATCGCCGCCTGCCTGGCCTCAAATTACAAACTTTCCAGGGAGGAGGTCATAGAGAAGATCAATTTTATAAATGATCTTAAGGCTGTAGAGATCAAATGCAACAAGCCGATAAAAACCTATTCTCCCCCCGATTACGCTGTTCCAGTTAGGTTCACTAGATTTGCCAATGGCGAGTTTAAGGCGGAGATTATTCGTTCTGTCCGGGGAATGGACCTTTACATAATCCAGGATGTAGAAAACCATCACCCGGTTACCATAAATCCCCAGGAAAAACCCCATATCCTTTCGGTAAATGATCATGTGCTTATGCTCTTTGTTACCATAGATGCGGCCATGCAGGCCGGAGCAAAGAGTGTTACCTTGGTTCTGCCCATCTATCCCTTTTCCAGGCAGCACAAGAAAAAGGGTAGAGAGGCCTTAACAGCCTCCTGGTTCGGCAGGGTCTGCGAGTATATGGGAGTTTCCAGAATTATAACCCTGGACATCCACTCCCGGGAGATAGAAAACTCCTTCAACAAGCTTCGGCTGGAAAACCTGCATGCCTCTTATCAGATTTTGAAAAAACTACTGGACCTGGTAAACCTTAAAACCACGGATCTGGTAGTGCTTTCTCCGGATACTGGAGCGGTGGACAGAAATAAATTCTATGCGGGAAGTATCCAGAAACCTTTGGCTTTGCTCTATAAAGAGAGGGATTATTCTAAGATCTCCCAGAATGCCGATGAAACCAACATAACTGTTATGCGGCTTCTTGGAGATGTTTCGGGAAAGGATGTTTTCATGGCGGATGATCTTCTAGGCACAGGAGGAACTATACTTAAGGCTCTAAAAATCCTTAAATCCCTGGGGGCCAAGAGGATAATCTGTGCTGTAAGCCTTCCTCTCTTTACAGCCGATGCCATGACAAGGTTCGATCAGGCTTACAAGGATGGTCTTTTCTACAGGATTATAGGTACAAATGCGGTTTATAACTCGCCGGAGCTTCTGGCCAAGGAATGGTATATCAGTGCAAATATCTCCAATCTCTTTGCCAGAATAATCTCCTACCTCCACCATGGTAGATCCACCTCCAAGCTGCTGGATAACCGGGCCATGATCCAGAAACTAGTTACCGGGCAGACGAAAAATTACCCGGAGAAGGAGTAGTTTCGGTTACGAATCTAGTTAGAGAAAACTCAGTGGGTATTATCCAGATATTTTTTATATTTTATAATAGAAGAATTTAGTTCATTTTTCTCTTGATTGTTCGGCGGCGGGATATTTATGGAGTTTCAGCAATCTTCGGAACAGCTCCTTTTGTTTGTTTTCTCCATCGGCTTAACCACCGAACTCCATAATCCACCAAAGCCCTCTGTGGGATTAACCGGGCTTTGGAGTATCCCACATTTCCGATTCTCACATCCCTGGGATTCTCCTTTTCAAAGGCTTTTCCCAGCTCCGCGAAGTCGTCGCTTTCGTAGTTTATATCCCTGAACCGTTTCCAGCGCCTGTGGTCGTCTACTGTTACAGGGGCAAAGTAGAAAACCTGTTTCTTAGAAGGATACTCAGCCCGGATCTCGGAAAGGTGAAGACTCGTGTTTGTGGAATGGTCGGTTCCAAGCAGGAGGATAAAGCCGTCAAGATCATAGACCCTTGCCAGAGGTGAATTTTCTCCCAGACCATAGGCAAGACTGTGAGGATCTAGAACCGCCATCGCCTTTTCTCCCCAGGCAGCAAAGGAGAAGTGAGGATGGCTGCTTCGAAAGACATTCCTCTGGTTCCGAAAGGTTTCCGGTATTTTACCCATACCGCTCGTGGGGGTAAGTTCAGGATCAAAAGCAGGCATGTTTTTCCTTATTACAGGCCACCAGTCCTTTGGTACCGGAGGGTTCTCCCAGCCCTCGGGATCGCTCAGATCACCGGAATGGGTGGGCATTACCAAAGTACCGTAAGGGCGTATCACCTCCTCCAGGGCAAAGATCACTGCCACTGCTCCTCCGCAAACCCATCCAAGGGAGCTTAAGGAGGAATGGACAAGAACTGTGGAACCGGGTGTCAGCCCCAGATTTTTCAGATCCTTCACCAGGCTTTTTACAGTAACAGCGCCTTTTTTGGATCTTTCTATTGCTTCTCTTTCCTTCATGGCAAATCTCCCTCTATAAACCGGAGAAAAAGTGATCTTACGCTCTCCATCTCTCTTTTCAGGCGGATACTAAAATCCTGGTAGGTCATTTTCTGCCTTTTTGCCAGAGCCTCCTGCTCCTCTCTTTTGCTGGATATTTCATGAGTCTGCAGATCCTCAAAGAGCTGGAGGATATGCTCCGTTCTACGGAAGAAGTTATAGGTATCTAAAAGAAATTCCACTGTCTCTGAGGGCAGAACCGCCTTTTCATCCATAAGGTGCAGGGCTTGAAGGGTGTTACCCGTTAGAATTCCAGGATCCTCCCAGGCGTGAATCATCTGCAGGCCCTGAACAAGGAATTCCAGATCCCTTATACCGCCTTCCCCTAATTTAATATTTATTGACCCCCTGGAATTATGGGAATTCAGGTTGTCCAGGGTTTTAGTTCGCATCCTTCCTATTTCACTTCGAATTTTCTCCGGATCCCTCTTCTCCCGTAGGATTTTCCTGGTCTCTTCCATAAAGGCTTCGGCGATTTGATGATTACCAGCTACCGGGCGGAGCTTAAGCAGGGACTGTATCTCCCAAAGATCAGCCTTTTCCCGGTAGTATCTTACCGCAGTGCTCCAGGGAGGCACCAGAAGCCCCGCTCTTCCATAGGGTCTTAGGCGAAAATCCACCCGGTACACAAACCCCTCTTCTGTAAGGTTCTGAAGAAGATTCTGCAGGGTAAGTACCGCTCGGTTATAATGGTTTAAGGAATTTTCTTTTCCCTCTTCCCTTAGGAAAAGGAGGTCTATGTCGGAGCTGTAATTCAGTTCCCTGCCCCCCAGTTTTCCGAAAGCAAGAACCGTTAAATCCTGAAGATTGGTTCCCTCGGTAACTGCAAAGTCCTCCTGGATCCTTTTCAGAGCAATCTCTATAAAGGCCTCTGCTACATTGGAGAGTTCCAAGGTTACATCCGCTAGGGGAATACCAAGAAAATCCCTGGTTCCGATCCTAAGAAGCTCCCGTTTCCTGACCTGCCGGAAGGGTTTTTCCAGG
>ENA-OSEO01003935-OSEO01003935.1-sediment-metagenome-genome-assembly--contig:-NODE-3935-length-16421-cov-4.129895_pt1 | contig 16421 bp, 7 predicted proteins | sample MGYA00237883_ERZ534232 | MGnify/ENA metagenome assembly ERZ534232 | reverse complement strand
TTCTCGACCGAGCCCTGGCTGCCGTGGAGGATGATGTTCATCGTGTAGGGACACTCGTTCTCGAAGCTGCACCCGGTTTTGCCGATCTTGCCGTTCCTGAATTTGACCACCGCGGCGTAGGTCGGCTCGTACTCGTAGTCCTGGCGGTGCCCGAAGGTGCCGTAAGCGAAGACCTCCTCGACCTCGCCGCCGAAGTAGCGCAGCAGGTCCACCGCGTGACAGCCCGCCAGCAGACTGGCGCTGGGCCCGCCGGCCTTCGTCCCGGCCCCCCAGCTCCACCCGCTCCACCAGGGCCCGATCTCGTGGTAGTAGTCCACCTCGGTATAGTAGAGCTCGCCGAGCCCGCCCTTGTCGATCATGCCACGGATGGACTGCACGTGCGGATTCCACCGCGCGACGAAGCCGACCTGGGATTTCACCTTCGCCTTGACGGCCGCATCCCGGATCGCCTTGAGCTCGCGCAGGTTCATGGCGATGGGCTTCTCGATCACGACGTGCTTGCCCGCCCGCGCGGCGGCGATGGCCTCCTCGGCGTGCAGCACGTTCGGCGAGCAGATGTCGATGACATCGATATCGTTCCTCCTGAGGAGTTCATCGAACGTACCCAACACATCGCAGTCAATGCTCAGCTTGGCCTTCGCAGCCTCGGCCGATTCCCTCCGGCGGGAGGCCAACGCCGCGACCTTCATGTGCGGGTTCCGCAGGTAGGCCTTGATGTGCTCGCCCGCGACCCAGCCGATGCCGAAAACACCAACGCCGTATTGTCTCATGGTTCCGACCTCCCAAGAGGTTCGTATCGCGTCACGACCTGTAGAAATCCGACGCGCGAATCCCGACCCCGCCAAGACGGGGTCGGACTTTCCGCACAACGGTTCTACGCGACTTCCGCCTGTCCCGGTCCCGGCGCCGCGGCCGCAGGGGCGGCCCTCTTCAGCACGTCGTCACGGAACAGGAAGCAGAACGCCGCCATCAGGACCGCCGACAGGGCCGTCATGATGAGCCAGACCGTGTTCCAGTTCGTGACTTTCGTCATGACGTTCTCGACCATCTTTTCGGCCGTATACATGTTGATCAGGTGCTCGCTGGCGAACGTGCCGATGAGCATGCCGACGCCGAACAGGAGCAGTCCGACCAGCCCCTGCGCCTGCGCCTTGATCTCCGGCGGCGCCTTCTTGTCCACGTACACCTGCCCGCCGACGATGAGGAGGCCGAAGATCGCTCCGTGGACGAGAATGGCGATGTAGTAGAGCCACGGTTGACCCAGCATGCCGCCGGCCAGGAACGCGACATAACGCACCACCAACGCCCCCAGGCCCGCGGTGATGGCCCATTTGGCGCCATAGCGTACCAGCGCGATCGGGACCAGGAGCATGATGAACATCTCTGCCACCTGCCCCCAGCTCATGACCGCCGTGACCTGTGTGAAGCCCTGGCTCATGAGGAATTGCGAGGCGAAGGAGAAGTACATCGTGAAGGGGATCATGGCGATTATGGAGATGAGCATGAAGAAGGCGAAGTTGCCGCTCTTGAGAAGTCCCAGTGCCCGCAGGCCCAGCACGTCGATGATCGAGGCGGGCTTGCCCTTGGCCGGCGGGGGCGTGTTGGGCAGCGTCAAGTTCAGCAGGCCGGCCACGAGGGCGGTGCCGGCGCCGCAGTACAGCGGGATGTTGGTGCCGTCAATCCTGGCGCCGTCGAAGAGCCGGGCGGCGGTGAGGCCGAACAATCCGGCCGCCGCCCAACCAATCGATCCGAACACTCGAATCTGGGGGAACTTCTCCGAGGGCGCGTGGGCCATGGCCACCGCACTGGTCAGGCTCCACGTGGGCATGTAGCAGATCATCGCCAGCAGCAGGAGCACGAACAAAGCGACCGGGCTGTTCACCAGGGCCGCGAGAAAGAGCAGGCCGGCACAGGCGAAGTTCATGGCCATGAGCACCTTCTGGCTGGCGAAGTGGCGATCGGCGATCATGCCGAAGATCGGCGACACCAGGCTGCCCAGGGCCATGCTGCTGAGGATCAGGGCCTTCATCGTGCCGGTGACGCCGATCTTGGCGAGGTAGCCGGCCAACTGCACCCACCAGACGGCGAACATCATGTACTGGAGAAACATCATGACACTCAGGCGGATGCGGACGTTCAGGGACATGCCGTTCATTCAAAGCTCCTTTCCCCAAAGCCTTTCTTCGTTGCTCGTGCACCGGGTGCACGACAAACGTCACTGCGAGCCCGGCGTGGCGACCTCTTGACCGCAGGGGCGCTCGCCCCGCGTCGGTACCCCACAGACCGCGCCGGGTCAAATCATACCACAAGGCCGGGGTCGTGGCTACGGTGCTTCCAAGGAATCGCATGCTTTGCGCCAGTCCCGTCAGATCGGATGAACCTTGAGGGCTCTATCCCCAAACCCTCCGCGTTCTCTGCTTTGGCCCAGTAGCATGATCCGGGAGGAACTGTCTGGAGGCATCTTCTTCGTTTCGGCCCGGGATTGAGTATAGCGTCCCCGGAGTAATCCACCCGGAATAGTCCACCCGGAATAATCCGAATCCGGAATGATTCTCCCCTTGAGTATGATGTGCCCCGGATTCCGGAATCATCCTGGGATAGGCACTTGTGGGTCCGAATAAATCAATTTTCGCGACTGCCATGAAGAAAGGTTGTTACTGGCTCCCGCAATCGGTATAATGAACAGATAACCATCAGGGAGGGCGTCGCAGATCGCAGGCAGGGCGGCTGCGGAGAGAGGCAATGCTTGGGCTTGGTTGGATCGTGCGATTGCGCGACATTGTGCGTGACCTGTGGGACCCCCCGTGTTGCGGCAATCGCCGGTGGAGAGAGTGTTGTGGTCAGTATAGCGAATCATCTCTGCCGATACGCTGGCGGCTACGTCAGTGGAAGAAGGGGGGAGCCGAGAGTGAGACCATCCGAAATCCACACCGAGGGGAGAGTTTGGGGAACCGCCTCGAATCGCCGATCAGAACCGGCAGAGAGGCGCACATGTAAGAGCCGCACGAGAAGGGAATAGCACGGTCACCTCGACTCCGAGTCGTGCGCCGGCGCCAGCAGCAGCCCGGGGCAAACGCCGACACGGGCACACACCGGTCAGCCTGGAGTCTTGGAGTCACCTTCCTTGATATGCCGACCCCGCAATGGGAATAGGGTCTCATCTACCGGAGGCGGTGACGCCATCTTTCGGGATCGCCGCTCAGAAACTCCTCCCCCAAACCGGCCCGTCGGGATTCATACCATGTGGACGCTTCCGCGAGGTCCTGTTCGACCTCCGGTGCGATGATCAACTTAGACGCCATGGCGACTACGGACCCTGCGTTTGACCTCTTCCCACGTGAGTCCGGCGGCGGGGTTCTTCTTCAGGTTCGCCCACCCCACCGTCAAGCAATAGTTCCGTCCGACCCCATCGATCTTGGGGGTCGCTGCCCCCAAGCCCCCACGGTTTTGCGCGTTGGGCCAATAGCATGATTCTGGACAAACAGGGGAGGCAGCATGGTTGGTTCAGCGAGGAGAGGAACGCAGCGTTCGCGCAGTGTCACTTCCGCCCCAAGGAGCGTCAGATTCTCCTCGGATTCCGGCGCAGGTCCTCTATCGCCGAAGAGAGGAGCTTGATCTTCATTCGAACTGCTTCCTCAGTTCGTTCTTCGCTTCCGGCCAGTCCACCGTCGCTTCCTGTCCTGACTGGCGCCGTCGCTCGGTCTCTTCGAGGGCCTCACGATGCCATTCGGGGGATTCGACTTGCTCGTCTTCTCGGGAAAGGTCTTCCCAGATGGCCTCCATGATCCGCAGCTTCTCCTCTCGCGACAGGTTTGCTATTTCGATCGCGTTCGACATGTCAGGGCATCCTACTGGTTCTTCATTGAGATCAGCATCGATAGCAATAGTGATCATACCACAATCCGGCCACCGTGACCACAGAACTTCGAAGGAATCGCTCGCTCCGCGGCGGTCCCGTCGGACCGAGTCAATCTTGGGGGTTCCGCCCCCAAACCCCCGGCATTTTCCGCTTTCGGCCAATGGCATGAGAGCGGAGGGACGGCGTGGAGACATCTTCCTTGTTTTACTCTGGAATTGAGTATGGCGGCCCCGAATTGCAGCGAAATGGGCGAAATGCCCTCGGAGTTCATGTGGTTCACCTGATATGTGGTTCACCTGCCCACGGGAAATGGCGATCCCACGGAAAGTGAGGGACTGCGGCATATACACCGGCAACGAACGCGTCTGCACAAGCAGATAGGAGGGCCCCTTCGGCAAGTCTTTCATCCTGGCCATCAAACGTGAAACTGGATCCGGAGCATTCGTATGCCCGTCTACGACCATCAACGACTCGTCCGCTCACCCACCAGTATTTTCGGCTGTTTTCATCTTCTGTTGCCTCGTAGTCATGAATTTCAAAGGAGAGATTGAAGATCTGTGCAACAAGTGAAGCGTAGATCAACTGGATCGTGATAGGAGGCAGGACGTGAGGGAACTCCGAAGTCTCCAGGCACCGCTTGAACTCTTGCGAAGCAGCTTCGAGTCTGCGAAGAATCGAACCCTCGATGACACGATCCAATGCCTCTGCCTGCGTGTCAATGTCATCGGGATGCCCGCCGAAAGCTGCGTCCATACAGGTACGCCATTCCGTCATCGCCTTTTGAAGGGTTTCGGCGGAGGCAACCACATTGGGTTCGAGTAGTTGCACCTGGAATGCCCCAAGAGGCAGCATGAAACTCGCCATAACTCATCGTCTCCTACTCATCCGCGCGTGAGGGCAACACCCCCAAGCAAATACCCACGACACCCCACTTGTTCCGTCAAGTCCGGCGATATTCTATTCGCTTCGGTCTGGAATTCAACCCGGTGTCCCCAGATATAGCATCGTCGTCTGCCATCCGGGCAGACGTATTTCGACCAGTCAAGTCCTTCGGTACTCTCAGAAGAAGATCGGGGAAACGGGACGGTGTCAGGTATATAGTCGAGGCGCCACCCTTGCTTGTCATCCATGCCCGCCGCGGCTCATGCAACGCTGGCACTTGGTAGTATCTTCGGCGGGGGCCAAGTGACGCCGCGGTTTCTTTCTTATCATGCCATTGGCCCAAAGCGGAAAATGCCAGGGGTCTGGGGACAGCGGCCCCAGGGTGTCCGGGCGGAGTTGTGCGAGTCGGCGGCGGGAAAAGAAGATTGATGCCTGTTGGGACGGCGGGTAGCATGATGGCGCGTATGGTGTGAAGATGCAGCGTCGGTGTGACGAATGCTCCTTCGCAGCACGTCCGCGAGCGGACGTGAGTGCGACGGACAGGATGCCCGTCGTCTGGCATCATGGGCGGGACGCCCATGCTACTGGGTTCCCAAACGCCAAGCAATGCGTTTGGGGTCCACTCACGGGCAGGATGCCCGTGCTACGGTGCTGACGCGAAGCGGCGGGAGCTGTTTGGAGCTTTGGGTTTTGGATTTGTTTGGGATTGACGTTCCCGCTCTGGCGGGGTGGGATTTGGTGCTTGGTACTTGACTTCCCATGTCTCAAGGAGAGCCGCTATGCTGAATCGGGGATGCCTGGGGGGATTGATTGTGCTGGCGACGGCGCTGGCCGCGTATGCGGGCGAGACCATCTTTGTGCCGACGAAGGTCGATGGGCCCGTCCATGATCCTGCCAACCACACCTACTGGTTCGGGCCGTTCTGCGAGTGTGCGTCGGTGCTGGACTTCGACGGCGACGGGGACCTGGACATCGCCGCCGGACGGAACTGGTACGAGGCGCCGCACTGGATCAAGCACGCGGACTTCCGCGATGGGGCCGAGACCAATGGCCCTGAGACCGACGACAACAGCGAGTTCGCCATGGACGTCAACTTCGACGGCCGGACGGATATCGTCAGTTCCGGCTGGATGTTCCTCAAGGGGGCCTTCTGGTACGAGAACCCCGGCCAGAAGGGCGTCGTGTGGAAATCCCGGCGCATCCATCAGGCCCTGAACATGGAAGGCGTCATCCCCGGCGACATCGACGGCGACGGCGACGACGATATCCTCTGCAACCACTGGTCGCTGGTCAAAGGCCAGGGCGTGACCTGGCTGGAGCACATCGACAAGGAGCCCTGGTTCGTCGAGCACGTCGTCGGGACCGAGGGCGATGTCCACGGCAACGGCCTGGGCGATATCAACGGCGACGGGCGGGTCGATATCGTCACGCAGATGGGCTGGTACGAGCAGCCCAAGCGCGCGACCGACACGCCGTGGGCGTTTCATGCCGACTACAAGTTCGCATCCGAGAACAACAGAGGCGGACCGGCCTCGCACCCGATTCTGGTCCACGACGTGGACGAGGACGGGCTCAACGACATCGTCATCGGCGCCTCGCACGCCTACGGCCTGGCCTGGCTCCGGCAGAAAGTCGATGCCTCGGGCAAACGCACGTTCGAGACGCGTTGGGTCGAGACCGAGTACAGCCAGTTCCACACGATGGAGCTGGGCGACCTCAACGGCGACGGCAAGCCCGACCTCGTGACGGGCAAACGGCTCTTCGCCCACCACGGCGCCGACATCGGGGCCTTCGATCCCCTGTATGCTTTCTGGTACGACCTCAAAGGAGGCCAATTCGAGCGGCACATCTTGTCGTTCAATCACCTGCCGTACTACCCCGACGAGGGTGGGATCAACCCGCCGCCGAACTACGTGGTCAGCGTGGGCATGAAGCTCAACATTGCGGACATGAACCAGGACGGCCGCAACGACATCGTCATCGCCGGCAAAGGCGGCCTGTACGTCTTCTACAACGAGGGCAACCCGCCGAAGCCGCGTCACCAGCACAAGCTCTCGCCGGAAACGGTCTATCCCACCTGGCGGCCGTGGCCGGAGTATCAGGTCCTGTTCAACGGCAAGGACCTCGCCGGCTGGAAGGTCCCGCAGGGCGACAACGGCCACTGGAAGGTCGTCGACGGCGTGATCGATTACGACGCCCGCTCGGAGGCCAAGGACGACCGGAATCTGTGGACGCAGGAGTCCTTCGAGGATTTCAGCCTCCACGTCGAATGGCGATTCAAGCAGACCTCCGGCCTGTACCCCATGCCCACCATCCTGCCCGACGGCTCGCTCAAGACGGACGCCGACGGCAAGGTGATCCAGACGCCCACTCCGAACGCCGATTCTGGCATCCTGCTGCGCGGCACCGCCTTGGGCCAGGTCAATCTCTGGTGCTGGCCCATCGGCTCGGGCGAGTTGTGGTCGGTCCGGAACAACCAGGCACTGAAGCCCGAGCAGCGGGCGGCCGCGGTGCCGAAGGTGCGGATGGATCGCCCGGTGGGGCAGTGGAACTCGATGGATGTCACGGTGGTGGGCGACCGCGTCACCGTGATGCTCAACGGCAAGACCGTGATCGAGAACGCCCAGATCCCCGGCCTGCCCGCCGGCGGCCCGATCGGTCTGCAACACCACGGCGGCGTCGATCCCAAGACGGGCGAGCTCGGTCCCGCCTCCAGTCTGGTGCAGTTCCGCAACGTGCTGATTCGCAAGCTCCCGCGGAACGCGGCGACCGGGCCGAAGATCGATGCCGAGGGGTTCGTCACCCTGTTCAACGGCCAGGACCTGGAGGGCTGGATCACCGGTCCCGCGAACTCCTGGATGGTGCAGGACGGGACCCTTACCGTCCGGCGCAACATGGACGGTCAGGAGCACAACTTCGATTATCTCTGGGCCCGCGGCGTCTACGGCGATTTCGTCCTGGACCTGGAATTCAAGGTCGTGGAGGGCACCAACAGCGGGATCTTCTTCCGCACGTCGGACCTGAAGGATCCGGTCTATACGGGCATCGAGGTCCAGGTCGCCAATTCCTACGGGCGCGAGCGGATCAGCAAGACCGGCACGGCGGGCGCGATCTACGACTGCCTGGCGCCGTCGAAGAACGCGATCAAGCCGCCGGGCGACTGGAACCGGTGTGTCCTGACGTGCCAGGGCAGCCGGATCGAGGTGGTCCTCAACGGCGAGCGGGTCATCGACATGGACGCGGATCAGTGGACCACGCCGAAGCAGAACCCGGACGGTACGCCCAACAAGTTCAGCACGGCCATCAAGGACTTCGCCCGCGTCGGGTACATCGGTCTACAAGACCACGGCCGGCCCGTCTGGTATCGCAATATCCGGATCAAACGTCTCTAAATCATCGAAAGGAGTGGACCCTATGTACGATCAGACGCTCTGTTCGAAAGATGGTATTCATGGTTGCAGCCGTCGGCAGTTTCTCTCCACCGCCGTGGCCGGTGCGGGGGTTCTCATGACACAACCCGCCTGGCTGGCGGCGGCGGAAAAGAGAAACGCCGGCCGGATTCGCGCCACCGACGTCGTGCCCCTGGGATCCACCGGCATCAAGGCCACCCGGCTCGCCCACGGCACCGGCTGGAACGGGGGGGCGCGGTCTTCCGCCCACACCCGCCTGGGGGAGAAAGCCTTCACCGAACTGCTGCGCCACAGCCTGGACCAGGGGATCATGTACATCGACACCGCGGACCTCTATGGGGCCCATCCGTACCTCGGTACGGCGCTCAAGGACGTGCCGCGCGACAGCTATATCCTCTCGACGAAGATCTGGCCGCGGAAGGAGTACTGGAATTCGCCCTCCGGCGGCGCGAAGGAAGAGGTGGACCGGTTCCGCAAGGAGATGAACACCGACGTCCTCGACATCTGCCTGATCCACTGCATGACGGACGCTCAGTGGCCGCAGACGTACGAGCGCATCCGCGACGAGCTGTCCGAGCTGAAGGAGAAGGGGGCGGTCCGCGCCGTCGGGGTCTCCTGCCACGAGTTCGACGCGGTGAAGGTCGCGGCGGTGCATCCCTGGGTGGACGTGTTCATCGCACGGATCAACAACGTGGGCCCGGGGGCGGAGATGGACGTGGCGCCCGAGGTAAAGGCGCCTGTTCTCAAGCAAGCCCGCGCCAACGGCAAGGTTGTCATCGGCATGAAGCTCTTCGGGGCCGGCAAGCTGACCCAGCCGGAGCAGATGGACGCCTCGCTGCGATACGTGTTCGGGAACCAGTTGGTGGATGCTGTGACGATCGGCATGATGGCTCCGAGAGAGGTCAACGACACGATCCGTCGCGTGAACCAGGCGCTGAGGGCATGATGCATCTGGTCGTGCCTCCCGGGGCCTCCAACAGGATTCAGAGGGGCAACAGGACTTGCCGCCACGTCATTGCGAGCAGAGCGAAGCAATCTCCCATCGCGGGATTGAGATTGCTTCGTCGCTGCGCTCCTCGCCATGACATGCCGGGGCGTGCTCTGTTCTGGGCTTTCACGAGTGCTCTCGGCTGTTTCCTGTTCGCGTCGGCGGTCTCCGCGGCTCCCGTGCACGTTTGGGAGACGGTGGAGATCACGCTGCATGCGGCCGAAGTCCGCGCCAGTCCCTACGATGGGGAACGGGTCTGGGTCGATCTCGAAGGACCGGGGTTTTCGAAGCGATGCCACGCGTTCTGGGACGGCGGCAACACGTTCCGCGTGCGCGTGCAGGCCACGGCGCCGGGCATCTGGACCTGGCGCAGCGGCGCGCGGGTCGAGGATAGTGGGCTGTCGGGCCAGAGCGGCACGTTCGAGGCGCTGCCGTGGACGGCGGCCGAGAAGTTGGCCAACCCAAACCGCCGAGGTCAGGTGCGCGTCGCCGCGGATAGGCGGCACTTCGAATACGCGGACGGCACACCCTTCTTCTTATTGGCCGACACGCTGTGGGCGGGAAATACCGCCCGCTGTGGCCTGGGCGACAACGGAGAGGGGCGGTTCTTTCAATATCTCGCAGACCGCCGGGCCAAGGGATTTACCGCTGTGCTCATGCAGTACATTCATGGCTACGGCGATTATCCCGATGGACAGGCTCACCGCAACGAAGGGGGGTACGCGTTCACGGACCGTGATCCGGCGCGATTGAACCCGGCGTATTTCCAGGCCCTCGATCGTCGCATGCAGGCGTTGGGGGAGGCCGGTTTCGTCGTGGCGGTCCCCACGATGTGGTGGGGCAAGACGAAGAGATGCCTGTTCTCATCGGCAGACGCCCGGCGTGTCAGCATCTACTGCGCAGCACGCTACGGGACATTCAACACATTATGGAGCCTGTCGGGCGAGTACCAGTACGCTTTCGCCGATTGCGGCTGGACACCCGCCGACTTCAGCGCGCTGGGCGCCGCGGTGCAGCAGTACAACCCATGGGGCCATCCGCTTTCCATCCATCCCAGCGCGCGCACCGACTGGAAGCCGCCACACAACAGCCTGTCGTCCAGCCCATTTCATGGCGAAACCTGGCTCGACCATCACTGGCTGCAAACCGGCCAGAGTCTGGATCGCCTGTCCAACATCGTCACGTGCCTGACCGACAACCGGGTGCTGATACCCGCCGTGCCGGTGTTTTGCTCCGAGGCCTGCTATGAACGCGCGAGCGATCCCGACTCCGCCTATCACACACGCTGGCAGGTCTGGACCGCGCTGCTCAACGGCGCTGCCGGCTATGGCTACGGCGCCCATGGCGTGTGGCAGTTCCTCGATCCATTCGATCCCATGCGTGAAACCGGCAAGGTGAGCGCGCCTCCACCCGTCCCCTGGCGCGAGGCGCTCCATCTGCCCGGCTCCGCCCAGGTTCGTCACGCCCGCACGCTGCTCGAGTCGCTCGATTGGTGGGACTGGCAGCCGCGACGCCACAGGTTGCAGGTGGATGGCCGGCCGAATCGGCCTCCCACCGCCACCGATCTGACGCCGCCGCACGCAGCGAGCACCCGGAGCGGGAGGTGGATTGTGTACGTGCCTCGCGGGAACGAGCGGTGCGAGATTGCCTTCACCGGTGATCCGACCGGATCGAACCACGCCCGCTGGTTCGATCCTCGGCGCGGCGAGTTCTGGGGACCAGTGGTCTCATTGGGCGAAGGGACCCGCACGCTGCCGGCGCGACCGGCGCCGGCAGACGAAGACTGGGTGCTGGTCGCCCAGGATCGGCCGTTCATTCTCCTCAATCGCACGCCGGGAACGATCTCGCGCGAAAGCTTTCAGGAAGTCAAACGCGCCTTGCCCGACGTGCCCGGCGCGAGGATACGGGTCGGCGTTGGATATATCTTCAGCTACTTCCGTGAGACGGACGACGCATCGCTGGTGGCTTCGCTTCGGGCCGTGCTCCAGTGGGCCCAGGAGACCGATACGCCCGTCCTCATCCAACTCGACGGCGAGCAGTGGTGGGAGGGCCGCCCGGACCTGTGGAACTGGTGGGACCCGTCTCGTCCTGGTTTCGATCCGGCCAACCGGGAGAACGTAGAATGGTCCGGCTGGACGCCCGAGCACGCGCTGAAGATCGCCTGGCGGAACTGGGGAAGACAACTGCGGGTGCTGCCGCCGCCCAACTTGATGAGCCCGCGCTATCGACAGGTCTGCCATGAGAAGATGGCCTTGATGATCCCGGTCGTGCTGGACTGGTGGAAGGCCTTGCCGGTCCCGCAGAAGGACCTGTTCGTCGGCATCAAGGTCGGCTGGGAATCGTCCGTCGGAGTCAATGCCTGGTACTATCCGAACGGCAATGCTCTGCTCGACCAGCCGGCCGATAAGGACCCGACCTCGGGCTTGAAGAGCGATGTACCGCCCGCCCGCGGCGTGGCGCCAATCGGCTTTGCCGCGGTGAGAACCGCGGGCATCCGCGCCAGCGGAGAACTGACCGAATCCGATCTGGCGGAGGTCGCCCGACGACACCTGGAGGACCTGTCGCGCCAAGCGGCCCAGCTCGGCGTGCCACGGGACAGGCTGTTCACCCACGGCGCCGGGTGGAAGGATGGGGAGTTGCTGTACCGAGCCGCGGTGAACGAATTCAGTTGTCCCGGCTGGAGTTTCTACCGGCATGCGGCCGATCCGAGCAAGGACCTCGGCGTGCAGGAGGCCTTGAAATCCAGTGATGCGCCGTACTGGGCGGCGACGGAGTGGCTCTATCCCGGACCGAAGGAAGTCGGGTCCTGGCGACAGGCGCTCGAACACACACTGGAGGACCAACGCTGCCGATACCTGTGCATCTACAACTGGGAAGGCATTCGGGGCAACGAGTCCGCCTTGGAGGCGATCCGCCAGACAGTGGCTGCCAGCGCCGACAGCCGGCAATAGGGAGCCCGCCGATACCGTCTATCCTATTCTGATATCTCTGTTGTCGATTATGGAAAGGACCATCATGAACCGGTCGTGGCTGCTCTGGCGCGTGTTGGCTGTCGTATCCGTTGTCAATCTCTCGGTCCCGGCAGCAGATGATACGGGACGCATTCAGCCTTGGTCGGAGAACCCCCGCTACTGGCAGTACCAGGGCCAGCCGGTCCTGCTGCTGGGCGGCAGCAAGGACGACAGCCTGTTCCAGATCCCCGATCTGAAGGAACATCTCGACGAGATGGCCGCGGTGGGGGCCAACTACATCCGCAACACGATGAGCGACCGGCCGGACCATGATTTCGAGGTCTATCCGTTCAAGAAGCTGCCCGACGGCAAGTACGACCTGGAGCAGTGGAACGATGAGTACTGGCAGCGGTTCGAGAACCTGTTGCAGTGGACCGCCGAGCGGGACATCATCGTGCAGATCGAAGTCTGGGACCGTTTCGATTACTCCACCAAGAACTGGGAGCTGCATCCGTACAATCCCAAGAACAACGTCAAATACACCTATGAGCAGTCCGGTTTTGCCGAGCACTACCCCGACCATCCGGGCCAGAACAAGCAGCCGTTCTTCTTCACCACGCCCGATCAGCGGAACAACGCGGTCGTCTTCCAGTACCAGCAGCGGTTCGTGGATAAGATGTTGTCGCACGCGCTCCGGTACGATCACGTGCTCTACTGCATGGACAACGAGACCTCCGCGGAGGAGGCGTGGGGTGCGTACTGGGCCGGGCATATCCGCCGGCGCGCCGCGGCGGCCGGGAAGAAGGTCTGCGTGACGGAAATGTGGGATGCCTGGGACCTCAAGTCCGACGAGCACAAACGGACGCTCGATCATCCCGAGCGATACGACTTCGCGGATGTGTCGCAGAACAACCAGAAGAAGGGACAGGAGCACTGGGACAACTTCCAGTGGGTGCGGGCCCGCGTGGCCGGGCATCCGCGACCGCTCAATACGACCAAGACGTACGGTGCCGACACCGGTCGCTACGGCAACAACCGCGACGGCCTGGAACGGTTCTGGCGGCATGTCATCGGTGGCGCGGCGTCCGCACGATTTCATCGGCCGACCTCTGGCTTGGGACTGTCCGAGCCGGCAGTCGCGGCTATCAAGGCCGCCCGCAAGCTCGAATCGCTCATCCAGTTGTGGGACGTCGAGCCCGCCAACCACCTGCTCAGCGACCGGGCGGAGAATGAAGCCTATGTGGCTGCCCGTCCCGGCGTGGCCTATGCGCTCTACTTCACCGACGCCGGCTCCGTCGGCCTGGATCTGAAGGATGCCTCTGGTCGGTTCGACGTGCGGTGGATCGATATCGCAACCGGCGCATGGGGCAAGCGGGAGGTGCTGGACGGTGGTCGTACGGTGACGGTGACCGCGCCGGCGCAAGGCCATTGGGCTGCGGCTATTGTCAGGACGCGATGGCAGGAAGCCGACGGCACACGGATTCCCGTCCCGCCGGCGGAACATCCCCGGCTGTATCTTCGAGCCGAGCACGTGCGGCAGTTGCCGCAGCGACTGAAGGAACCTGTGCTTCAGCCTGCCCTTGAGCGGATGCAGGCGCAGGCGAGAAGGTCGGCGCAGTTCAAGGTGGAGTGGGATGCGCTCCAATACCTGGCGACACGCGATGCTCCTCTCGGCCGGGCTACAATCGAGGCGGTACTGCCGCTGCTGCAGAAATGTGAGTTGGCGGATCGTCTGGATGCCTGTCGTGAGACCGGACGCATGATGGTCACCGGCGCGATCGTGTACGACTGGTGTTATGATCTGCTGACGCCCGACGAGAAACAGGCATTCATCAAGGAATTGGTGCGTCTGGCTCAGACGCAGGAGTGCGGCTATCCGCCCACCGGCCAGGGCTCCGTCACCGGGCACTCCTCCGAGGCGATGATTATGCGGGACATGCTCTCGGCGGGCATCGCTATTTACGACGAATTCCCGGAAATGTACCGTCTGGCGGCCGGGCGGTTCTTCCGCGAGCATCTGCCGGCGCGGAATTGGTTCTACCCTGGGCACGCCTATCACCAGGGCGATTCCTACGGCCCGCACCGCTACAGTTGGGACACGTATCCGCTCTGGATCTTCGACCGGCTCGGCTCGGGCAACGTGTACAACCCCGAGCAGCAGTTCGTGCCGTACCTGTGGATCTACACGACGCGGCCCGACGGCCAACGGCTCCGGGCGGGGGACACCTTTGCCCACAGTGCCCCGCGCGGCCGGCCCTGGGATCAGTACATCGGTACGCTGCTGACGGCCAGTTATTACAGCGACGGCATCCTGCTCGATCAGTTCCAGCGGCAGGGCGGCAGCGGCGGCAACGAGACGATCTTCGAGGTGCTCTGGCGGGATACCAATCTCCAGCCGAAATCCATCAGTACGTTGCCGCTGTCCCGCTACTGCGGCTCACCCTTCGGCTGGATGATCGCGCGGACCGGCTGGGACCAGGACGCGGTCATCGCGGAGATGAAGATCAACGAGTACAATTTCGTGAACCATCAGCACCTCGATGCCGGAGCCTTTCAAATCTACTATCGCGGCCCGCTGGCCATCGACTCCGGACTCTATTCCGGGTCGTCCGGCGCCTACGGCAGCCCGCACTGCATGAACTACTACTGGCGCACCATCGCGCACAACACCCTGCTGGTGTACGATCCGCAGGAGGATTTCGGCCGGCGCGGCTACGGCAACGACGGCGGCCAGCGCCTGCCCAACGGTCGCAGCGAGGCCCGCAACCTCGACGTGCTCCTGGCGCCGGAGCGAGGTTACCGCACGGGCCAGGTCCCCTCGCACGGTTTCGGTCCCGATCCGCGGACGCCGGACTACACCCTGCTCCAAGGCGACATCACCGACGCCTACAGCAAGAAGGTCCGCCAGGTGACGCGGTCCTTCGTCCTTCTGAATCTGCGCAATGCGGAGGTCCCGGCGGCCATGATCGTTTTCGACCGTGTGGTCAGCGCCGACCCGTCGTTTCGCAAGTACTGGTTCCTACACACGCTGGAAGAGCCGCGACTGGACTCAACTTCCGCTGTCGTGGATTGCACCCAGCATGGAAACCAGGGGCGGCTGATGTTGGACGTTCTCCTGCCACAAGCGGAGAATGTGGACCTGACCAAGGTCGGCGGGCCCGGCCGCGAGTTCTGGGTTTTCGGCACGAACTACGCCAACGGTCTCGATCCGCAGCGACGGGCCCGCGGCTCCATGGAGCCCGGCGCGTGGCGGATCGAACTGTCGCCCAAGACCGCTGCGGCCGAGGACCTGTTCTTCAACGTCATACAGGTCACAGATCGCCAGTCGCCGTCGCGGTGGCCCGTGCGACGCATAGACGCAGGCGACCGGGTGGGCTGCATCATCGAGGGTCCGGAGACGACATGGGTCGTTCTTCTGCGCAAGGACGGTCAGCGATCCGCCGAGCCGGTGCAGTTCACTGTGCCGGGCAGCCGTCCCGGCCGGATCCTCGTGACGGATCTGACGCCGGGACCGTGGCGGGCGCGGCCGAAAGGTCCCGAGGAAACGCGCGACCTGACGATCAATGAGGATTCCGGTGCGGCCTGGCTCGCAGTTCCGGCGGGTACCTGGACGCTCTCTGCGAGGTGAACATGATGCGACGCACGCGCTACCGAGTGCTTATCGTTCTGCTCGCCACACAGATTGTCTCCACGGTCTCCGGGGCCTGGCACGAACCGATTGGCCTCCATCCGGACAATCCGCACTACTTCCTCTTCCGCGGTCGGCCTGCGATTCTCATCACGGCGGGCGAGCACTATGGCGCGGTGCTGAATCTCGACTTTGATTACGTGCGCTACCTCGAGGAACTGCACGCCCGTGGCTTCCATCTGACGCGCGTCTTCTCGGGAACCTACCGGGAGGTGCCCGGCGCATTCAACATCACCGGCAACACGCTGGCGCCGGGAGGAACGGCTGCGGCAGAAACGGGCCAGTCTCTGGGACAGCCAGTCATATCAAAACCCGTGGTGAACTGGCAACGGAAACCCGGGACATACAAGGCACCAGTCCTGCTCGCGGCGTACAAGTGGCCCAAAGCGGTAAACATGAGGGAAAGTCTTGACAGCGGAGAAATCAGCAAAGAGGCGTACCACAACGCCATCGGTAATGTGCCTGGAAACCCTTCCCCCAATATCAGGATGGTCATCCTGGAAGCGTGCAACCACCTGAACAATCTGCCTGACATGAACAGCACTATTCGGGCTTTCAAGAAGCTCGATTTCCTTGCGGTCTCCGAAATGTTCATGACCCCCACGGCCTGTTTGGCCGACATCGTTTTCCCGGTTGCCAGTTA
>ENA-OSEO01003933-OSEO01003933.1-sediment-metagenome-genome-assembly--contig:-NODE-3933-length-16429-cov-5.479880_pt1 | contig 16429 bp, 14 predicted proteins | sample MGYA00237883_ERZ534232 | MGnify/ENA metagenome assembly ERZ534232 | reverse complement strand
GCGACACTTACGCCGAGTGAATCCGCCACTTCAGCTGCCGATTTGCCGCGGTCGAAATCCAGTATGATGCGGGCCCGCGCCGCTACCCGCTTCGAAGCCTTGCTCGACTGCAACCACCGATTTAACTGCTCACGGTCGAGATCGTTCAGAGTGATCTTTATCCGGCATTTTTTCTTCATGTCCCTTGCCCGTTACTGTCCGGCCGTTGAATTTTCTTCTCCCGGCCCTTTCACAAGGCCTAAAGAGCCAGAAACGGTGCAGCTGAAACTAAAAACGCTTCGAACCCATCACCCCGGCAAGAGAGCAATTTGCGTGCCTGGCCATCCTGGGAAATCGGTTTACCGGCCAATCCCATATCATGCCCGTAATTATGAAAACGAAATAAATCAAGCTGGTTATTTATTTACTTACCGCCTCAAAACGTTGGTTGGAATATCAAGCCAACACCGAGTCGGCAGTTTCTCATTTATGCACAGATGTTGATCAGCAAATGAGCATTCAGATCTATTTTCACCTTGATGACATTATTGTAATCCACATATCTTTCATGTAATTGAATTATTCCTCACATACGAAAATGAGGCATTATCTCCTCGCTTTTCATAATTATCATATCAACATAATTTAATTGTATTCAAATACTAACAGAAAAGCCAAGCCGTGGTTTAACATCCGATTTTGCCTCACATCAGAAAATCCATTGGGGGGGGGGACGATCTATTTTTTGCCATATAATTTGCATATATCACAAAAGTGCAGTGAGTTTATGAATAATTGTGGACACAAAAAGACCATATCAAATCCTATATTTCATGCACTAAAATACATACCTACCAAATGTATAATTTTACTTTTTTTGTATATGATGCATTTCCAAAGCAAATATTAGAATTATTATGAACTATAATTATAAAAATAAACTATATAGCCTCTATTTTGATATAAAATTAAATTTTTTTACTGCCATATCACTGAAACATACATAAAGATTAAGCAAAATATTGCATCCCAACTTTATTTTCGCTATAAAATTATCAGAAATCATTTCTATGCCTATACCATTGAGTGCTTTCATATATGCACAAAATTTTCCGGACATAGAAATATGGATGCTGTCCTTCCCAAAAGGACGTCAAATCATCCCATTCAAACCCTTGCACTTTATTACTTGACATCTTAGAAACAACTTTCTATAAATATATAGAACTTTTATTTTAAATATTCTAAAGGTTCAGCGTACAATACTCATCACTAGAAAAGCCAAACCCATCGCGAGGTGGGGACGGAAAACCACGGATCTCTCGAAGACAGCCGGGTTGCCTAGTAGCGGGCAACTCGGCTTTTTCATTTGCTGATCCAGCCTGTGTTTTCGATATCCTTATTTATATTCAACATTTATGAACCCTGATCCTTGTTTGATGTTCTATCGCTAGCCCAAGAATTGTAGTCGCTGGATTTCAGAAAAGGCCAAACCCTTCGTAAGGAGGGGGCGGAAAGTCACGGGTCTGAACATGACAGCCGGACTGCCTGAATCCTTCAGGCAGTCCGGCTGTCATGTTTTATGGTCTAAGCGGTTGAAATATCGTATAAAATTTTCACAGACCATGCACTCCTCAAAATTTCACACCACACACCATACGCTGACCAGGATTACAGCGGGAGATTTAATTTTAGCTGAGACATTTCACAGTCGGCCTTAAAACAGACATAAATTTTACACCTGTTTTCATTTAAGGAGAAAAGCAATGAAAAATCGTTTTCTTGGTTGTGTTCTGTTTTTTATTGTATGTCTCTCTTTTTCTATCGCCAACGCACATGATAAAATACAAATATCCACTACGGGATCTAATGGGACCAGCATACATACTTTTGAATATATTGGTGTGACCTACAACTATGAATCTAAAACGTCGACTTGGTGCTATAAAGTTACATCCGGCGAAAAGCCATCGCTCAGCCATTGGATTTTGATTCTTCCAGATTGCTTTAAGGAAGAGAATATTCTCCAAGCTGATGATAAACCCGAATGGGATGTTAAAAATGGCATTAAATTTGATGAAGGTTATGACGATAATGAATCAAGAACTGTTTGTTTTACCCTGGACAATTTATACCCGGTAAAAAGCAATTCACTTTATGTTTATGCAAAAGCTTCTACCTCTAATGAAGTGATTTCAACTGATCTAATTACCGGACCCGATTGCTATGTTGATGGTTCCATTACCGCATTCAAGTTCGAAGACATCGATCAGGACAAGGTCCAGGGCGCCGACGAGGAACCCCTTTCCGGATGGGAAATGACCCTCTACTCCGGTTCCAACTGCCAGACCGGCGAGGAGATCGGTTCCCCCGTCAATACCGACACCAGCGGCAATGCCCTCTTTGATAACCTCACCCCAGGCGATTACTCCGTCAAGGAAACCCTGCAGTCCGGATGGGGCGCTTCCACCACCCTCTGCCAGAACATCACCCTCCAGCCAGAACAAGACGCCACCGTCCGGTTCGGCAATTACCAGCCTGCCACCATCACAGCCTTGAAATACTTGGATGAGGATGCAAATGGGGTGAGGGATACAGATGAATTTGTCATCCCAGATTGGGACATGCAACTTTACGAAGGGCACGGCTGTAGTGATCAGAACGCGACAACAACAATCATGACAACTGACATGGAGGGTGTCGCCACTTTTTCGGACCTCTCACCAGGCGAGTATTCCATCAAAGAAATCATCCCACCCAATGAAGGGTGGGTTGCCGTCAACGGAACTTGTCGTGACGTAACGTTGGGCCCAGGCGAGTCCGTCCAGGTTGAATTCGGTAATCGAATCAGCGTTGGTGAAGTGAAAGGCCGCATCGAGGTGCTGAAGTTTTATGATTTGGACGGCGATGGGATCCAGGACGACGAAGAACAAGATCTGCCTGGATGGACCATGAAGTTGTACAGCGGCTCTGGCTGCGCACCTGAACCCTCTCTGGAGGAAGCCGAGACCAGCCTCAATGGCACAGTCGCCTTCATAAACCTCGAACCGGGAACCTATTCCGTCCAGGAAGTGCTCCAGGATGGATGGGAGGCCACCAATGGCATCTGCAAAGACGTCATAATCCCGGAAGAACCGGAAAATCAGACAGTGAGCATCTCTTTCGGCAACCGCGAACTGCGCAGTATAACAGCCTTGAAGTTTTATGACGATAATCTGGACGGCGTGAAACAGAATGATGAGGCCGTTATCGAACAATGGCCTATCACCCTTTATAAAGGGGATGCGTGCGAAGGTGACCCCTTGGCGCAGCTGTCGACCGATGACAACGGCGTCGCCCTCTTCGAAAATCTTTCCCCTGGGACCTACTCCATCCAGGAATTTGTTCCCGACGACTGGGAAACGTCAACCTCCGTTTGTCAGACAATCTCTATCGTGGAGAATAGTGCAGATATTCTTTTCGGAAACAGGAAGAAGGTCACCGATCCAAACGGCCCCCCTCCTCCGCTTCCGGTGCCTACAATGTCCCATTTGGGCCTGACGGTCTTTGCGCTTTTGGCTGGCGGCCTGGGCGCCCTGGCAGTGCGCAGGAAGGGCACTTCACGGTTCAAGAAAGGCCCCGCAAGGTAATCCTGCTCCAGCACCCATCGGCTCAGAATATCGGTGGGTGCTGGTTTAAACACGTACAGATCCGCTCACGGAAAATGGACCGGCTGGTGCTTGACCCCGATGCCGAACCCGCAGAACAACTCCGAGGGGATACCTGGCCAGGAAGGCCTTTCAGTCAGAAAAATCCGAATTTCTCTTGTTTTGAAGGCGGTTTTCAACCAGCCATAAAAAGAAGCGCAATCTGTGACAGATTGCGCTTCTTTTTATGGCTGCTGGTGCCGAAGGCGAGATTGCCCTAGTATGACATAAGCTATTGAAATAACTCGATCTGGTCTCTTCATAGTTGATGGAAAATTTCCCCATTCTGCAACCTATCCGCAACCGATTTCCATGCTTTGCAAAGCCCCTGAGTAGGATCAGATCAGGGGCTTTTTCATCCCTACACCTTCTATACCGCCGAGGCAGGAACCTGGGAAGCAAGCCAAAGCCGCCGCCGCGAACGTCAACCTGTGGGCTGTGGCTAGAGGCGACCGTCTCGTAAAGGCTCGGCCTGATCTTGCCAAGAGGGGAGTATAAGTTGACCACCATTCAAAAGCAAGCGGGACTGTGCGCCAGATGCCCGCATAAGGGAACATGCTCGAAGCTGTGCGATAGAGCCGAGCAGTATGCCGACCAGGATCGTGTTGAATGGGGGCGCACCATCACCTTTGTCGATCCCCGCCGGCTGGACTACGTCGCCTCACACGCCGCCCTCACCATGGCAGAGATGGCTGACAGCCCTCTGGAGCGCAGGCAATGGAAAACACTGCTCAAGCGCTATCATCTCACGGAGCGGCAAACCGAGGTTTTGCTTTTGTACTATTACGAAAAAAAGTCACAAGAGGAAATAGCTGAAATACTTACGATAACTCAGCGTGCTGTTGCGTATAGAGTCGATGGTGCAAAGAAAAAGATCAGGAAAATACTGCTAAAATCCACATAGGTAGAAGGGGAAAAATGTCTCGACCCGCCCGATGCGAGATCCTTTCCGAGCTTCAGACGAAATGCCTGGAGCTTTTTTATTTGCGTGGTCTGACGTGCTTCCGTCGAAGCCAAGGGACGCGGCCTGTTATCAGTGAGTGCGATCTATAAAGATCAAAACTAACTATATAATAGTATGAAAAATTGATAAGCATTGAGAAGCCAAACCCCATTTTATTTTTTTTCAAAAAATATCGCAAGACGAAATCACAATGATAACAGGGGGTTCACAGGCAAAGGTGAGCCGCACTTTGGATAAAATAGCCCTGGTTTTGTGCATAAACGCACCTAATGGTAAGAGGCCCCTGCGCCGAAGCTGGCATTAACAGTCAGTTACAACTATAAAAAACAGAGCTAAATGCAATAGAACATTTTGTATTAACAAAAATTTAGAAGTCAAACCCCATTTTATTTTTTTTCAAAAAATATCGCAAAACGAAATCACAATAATAACAATGTCTTCGTTACAGGAAGCCGTAATACATCGTATAGCAAAGGGCATATTTTGGTTGCAAAAACCCCTAATGGTAGGGGAGAAGTTTTTTTTTGCACCGTAAGACCGACGAAGATTCAATAAGCCCGAGCAGACATTGCACGGGCTTTTTTTGTGGGGATGCACAAGCACTACAAATATTAGGGCGTTACTTGGTTTATTTTTTCAGGGTGTATAATTCAAACAAATGCAAGAGGCCGCACGGTGGCGACCTCTCGACTAAGGTGTCAAAGCCGCACAACCCGCCAACGTCTTCGGGCGTACAGCATTTTTTTTCCCGGTCACTAACGACGAATTTCCAACAGCCGCACGGATGTCCGCAGAAAGGGGGGAGCGGACTGGTGAGATTTTGGTGAAAATCTATCAAATAAACTTTCAAGGAGGAACACATGGATACATCGCGTCAGAAGGAACTCATACGGAAGCGCAAATCATTGGTCAAACTTCACTATGGAACCTATAGGGAATTTTCGCGTGAGACTGGGCTCAGCACCACAACAATCGCCGATACGCTCAATGGTCATCGCGTGCCGGATGCAGCGGAGAAAGCATACTGGGCGCGGAAATTAAAGACGACCGTTGAAGACCTTTGGGGATAGGGGGCACCATGAGTGAACATGAATGGATGAAAATCAAGACGGTAGCGCAGTATGCCGACATCTCACCGCGCACTGCACGGGAATGGCTGAAACGCGGGCTGAAACACTCTCGCTTGCCGTCCGGGACTATCCTCGTGAAACGAGAGTGGCTCGACGGGTTCCTTGAGCAATTCAGCATCACTAGTGATGAAGCAGATCAAATCGTACGAAAGATGATGGAGGGGCTATGACACTGACACGCTCTGAATATCAGGCAACGATGGATCTCGCTGCGGCCGAGGCTCGACAAGGTCTCGGGCCAAGGCGGCGAGTCCGAAGACGTCCACCGCCGGAACTCAGGCGGGCGTGGGACGCGATGAAATCGACAACCTTGAGTCAGCCCAAGACAGGGACGGAGGAAGCACCCAATGACCGCACTACACGAATCTAGAAAAGGCAACCCCGAGGTGGCTGGCACCATCCCCGGGGGCCCAAACTACTGCTCACTCCCTAATGTTCAGGATGCAACACCCGCAATCGGGCGTCAAGGAAAAAATCTCGCGGCCCTTCGACCCGCGATGCTTACGCTTGTAAGCTCTACCCGCCCTGCCCGTTTATCTAAGGCCTTTGAGCTTGTGGACGGAACCTTGACGAAGCTACCAGGCGGGCAGCTGGTTGAAGGAACCGCAGAGCGCTTGAAACTGCAGAACGTCGAGGAACTGGCCGGGTTGCTTGGCCGCCTGAACCCGGCGCAAGCGTTGGTATATGGCGTTTGCGCGTACGAAAGAGCCCGCGTTCTGACCGTGCACGAGCTGGCCCGGACGAAAAAGAACGGGGGACCGCCCATTGTTTCCAGGACCCGAGACTATTTCACGTTTCCGGCCGCCGAGGGCGTCCTGATGATCGATTATGACCCCGGCAAGGGGCAGGAGCCCATGACCGCCGACGAACTGCTTGGGGCCTTGTATCGAGTATGCCCGGCCCTTGAGAGTGCCCCGCACGTTCTGAGCGCGTCCGCGAGTAGTTTCATCTACCAAGGCGAGCGCTGCTTACGAGGCCCGGCTGGCTGGCGAGTGCTGTTTCTGGTCGAGGATGCTTCGGACATCCCCCGAACAGGGACCGCCTTGTTTCAACGGTCCTGGTTGAACGGCTTTGGCCGGATCGAAATTTCTGCCGCCGGGAGCCTTTTGGTCCGGGGGTTGCTCGACGACGCCGTTTTTCAGCCTGAACGTCTGGACTTTTGCGGGGGCGCCGCCTGCAAACCGCCCCTGGAACAGAGACGCCCCGCCCCGCGAGTGTTCAACCCCGACGCCGAACCCCTAGACACCAGACAGGCCATTCAAAGCCTGACCCTGGCCGAACAAGCGGAGTTTCGCCGGCTGGTTGACGAAGCCCGGAAGGCTGCCCGGCCGGAGGCGGAAAAGGTTCAAGCGGAATGGGTTGAGACCCGCATTGAAACCGGACTTGAGGGCGTACCCGAAGGCGAACGCGAGCAGAGGGCCGCTACGCTACGGGAGACCTTCAGCCAAGCCGTTCGAGGTCAAACGCTACTTGGAGACTTCCCGATCCGGCTTGCATCCGGCGAAGTTGTGACCGTGGGCGAATTACTAGACAACCCCGACCGCTTTCACGGGAAGCGTTGTGCGGATCCGTTGGAACCCGACGGGCCGGACCGCCGCGTTGGATACATTAACCTGCGAGCGGCCGGCCGGCCTTACATCTACTCACATCTTCATGGCGGGCGTAGGTTTCGGCTTCACAGGGCCCGGCAAACGATCCGCATAATACCAGGCGAGCGGCCGCGGGCGGTTGAAGCTGTGTTCGAGTTGATGCGCCTGCACGGGAGCCATTACGGACGGGGCGGCGAAATCGTGAAAGTCACCAGCGAAGGCGCCGTTGTGCCACGAGACCGGGAGGGCCTTCAATTCGACCTCGACGCTCTAGCGCGTTGGGAACGATACGACCGCCGAGCGGAGGACTGGCGGGCTTGTGACTGCCCCCCGCCCATTGCAGCCGGAGCCGTGGCTGCCCGCAGGGAAGCGGGCTTGCCGGAGCTTACCGGAATCGCGACGGCGCCCGTTCTGGACTTAAAGACGAACCGGCTGATTGACCAGGACGGGTTTGACCGAGAGACCGGCCTGCTGCTGATCTTGCCCGACATGGCCGACTGGCCGGGAGTGCCGGTCCGCCCCAGTGATAGGGAGATTGAAACCGCCGTTCGAACACTTTGGCACCCGTTTGAGAACTTCCCGTTTTGCGGAGAGACTGACAGGGGCGTGATGCTGGCAGCCATTCTAACGGCGTCCGTGCGCCCCCTCTTGCCAACAGCGCCGGCCATTGCCTTCGATTCACCAACGCCGGGAAGCGGTAAAAGTCTCCTGGCGCGGTGCTGCGCGGAACTGGCTGGAGAGGAAAACCCTGCGATGCTACCCGCCGCGGACAACCCCGACGAGGTCCGCAAACGCCTACTGGCAAGCCTGCGGCAAGGGAAAGCTGTCATGATATTAGATAACGTGACCGGCACACTCGACAGCGCGGCACTCTGCACCGTCCTGACAAGCCCACGGTTCGAGGATCGGGTCCTCGGCAGCACGGAAAACCTGAGCGTGCCCACCAGCTGCCTAGTTCTCGTCACAGGAAACAACCTGGCTTTGCGGGGCGACCTTTGCCGGCGCGTCCTGACCGCCCGCCTGGACCCTGGCGTTGCGGAGCCTTGGAAGCGGCGCTTTGATCTTGACCCGGCCGAATATGTGCGCGAGCACCGGCTTAGACTTGTGGCGGCCGCCCTGACCATTCTACGCGCCGGTACGCAGCAGGGGGCAACACTACCCGACAGGACGGCGAGTTTCGAAATGTGGAGCGACACGGTGCGCCGTGCCGTTTGCTGGATCGGGGCTGAAAGTTTCCTCAGCGTTGCTGATCCGATTAAGAGCATCGACGCGGCTTTCGAACTGGACCCGGAAACGGCAAAGCTGTCAGCGCTGCTAGACGCCTGGTTCGATGAGTTTGAAGATTTATCGGTGACGGTCTCTGACCTGATTAAAGGCGCCCGCGACCACGACGAGGGACCGCTTTTAGATGTGCTGGACGAGATCGCGGGTGAGCGCGGCAGCGTCAACCCGCGGAAGCTGGGGCGTTGGATCGAGCGGCACAGGGACCGCATCGTTGGCGGCAAGAAAATCGAGAAGGCCGGCGCGCGGGTGGGCAAGACGACATGGTGGGTTAAGCTCGCGAAGAAGGGTTAGTAGGGTTTGGGGTATGTTTGTCCTACTACCCTATAGATTTGTCACCTGACACTTCTCGCGTAGGTAGGGAGGCAATCCCTTCAAACCCTACTAACCATCAAATGATTTTAACAAATTATAACGGAGTAAAACAAAATGGATCAAACAAGAGCTAAAAAAGCAACATCCGAGATTCTCCTGCTTCTGACGCAGGCGCTTGACCGTCTGGTGACGCAGCGTTTCGGGGCGCTTTCTTTCGAGGTTCGCACGTCCGCACACCTTCGCGGTCAGGTCGCAGACCTGTACAACCATTTTCACACGACCGATGCCGATGCCGAACCGAACGCCGACGGGCTCATTCCCGCCTTTAGCCGTCCCGTGATAGACCGTCCTAAGCCGCTCGCGCTGGACGACTTGAGGACCGCCGCTATGTTGGTCCACCTGCATTCGTGGCTCGCCTATCGCGATTTTGCAGAGACTTTTTCGGTCGGGTCGCCACAGCAACGATGTATGGGGTGGATCTTAGCCGACGCTGGCTCCCTCGCGCGACGCTGCGCCGAGCCTTATCGTTTTGCGTCTGAGTGTCCCGAGGCCGCGCCGTGCTGATCGAAATTTCCCGTGAACTCACAATCGCCGAAGCGCCCGATTTCTTCGAGCATGCCGTCATGGCGCGATTGACTTTTGAAAATCCGCAGTTCGCTGAAGCTGTCGAACAAGGACGCTGGACGGGAAACATTAATCCACTTGTTGAGTGCTGGTACCGCGACGAGGCCGGCCGCCTGGTGGTTCCCCGAGGGTTCGCCCGGCAGCTTTGCGTGATGGCACGGAAGGCGGGGATCCCGTTCGATCTGGTTGACAGGCGCCGGACTCTTCCAGATGTGGACTTCGCGTTCGCAGGCAAGCTTCGCCCCTTCCAAGACGGCGCGGTCGAAGCGATTCTGCGCCACGACTTCGGAACTTTGGCCGCCCCGACCGGATCCGGCAAAACTGTCATGGCCCTGGCAGTGATCGCCGCCCGCCGGCAACCCGCGCTGATCGTATGCCACACTAGAGAATTGGCAATTCAGTGGGTGGATAGGATCGGCGCTTTCCTCGGCATTGAGCCGGATGACGTCGGAATGATCGGCGCGGGAAAGAAGCGGATCGGCGCAAAGGTGACGGTGGCACTTGTACAAAGTCTTTATAGATGCGCTGAGGACGTGGCACAGCACGTCGGTTTCATCCTGACCGATGAATGCCACAGAACGCCGAGCCGGACGTTCACGGAAGCCGTCGGGGCGTTTGACAGTCGGTTTATGCTCGGCCTGAGCGCGACACCCTGGCGGCGGGACCGGCTTTCCAGGTTGATCTTTTGGTATCTCGGCGACGTCGTGCACGAGGTTGACCGGGCCGCCCTGGTCGAGCAGGGGCATCTCGTGCCGGTCGAGGTCGTCCAGCGCCCAACGTGCTTTGAGACGCTCAAGGACGCCTCAGAGCATTATCAGGCCGTGCTGAGCGAGCTTACCCAAGACCCGAAACGAAACCAGCAGATCGCCGATGACGTGGCCTGCGAGGCCGCGAGGGGCTCGGGCGTCTGCCTCGTGCTCAGCGACAGGAAGGAACACTGCGAAGTGCTGGCATCCATACTGAGGGACCAGGGCATCGAGGCCGCCCTGCTTCATGGTGACATTCCGGCAAAGTCTCGTCAAGCTACGGTTGAGGCCTTGAACGCCGGACGTTATCGGGTGCTGGTGGCAACCGGGCAGCTGATCGGGGAAGGCTTCGATCTTCCCGTCTTGGAAACGCTCGTGCTGGCAACGCCCCTGAAATTCTCGGGGCGCGTGCTTCAGTATCTCGGCCGAGTGCTGAGACCGGCACCGGGAAAGGATCACGCCACGGTCGTCGATTACATCGACAGGAATGTGCCGGTTTTGAAAGCCAGCGCAGCCGCAAGGACGAAAATTTATGAACAGCTTTCAGCGGGGGGATGACATGTTGTACGTTGTGCCGATCGTTCTGACAACGCTTTTCTGGCTCTGCCTGTTTCTTGCAGCCCTTTAGAGCCCTAGTTTTAAAAAAGTCCATACCAACCTATGCCCCCACCGAAGATCGTCGATTCTGGGGCATCCTGGGAAGCCCACTAACCACATAAAGGAGATTTTGTTATGAAGAAAAGACAAGCCCCCACCGCAGAAAACATCAAGGCCCGTATTAAACTCGTCCGCGAAGCACAGAGATCCCTCGATGATGAAAGAGCACGCATCGAGCAGCGGCTCGAAGTTCTTCAGAAGGATCGCATCGCTATCTTGGGTGCTCACGCAATCGGGGAGGCGACAGACGAAGAGGTTCAGGAAGTTCGGACTGAAATCGAGGAATTGCAGGCGCGGCTTAACGAGCTGCCTTTTGCTCTAGAAGGGTTGCAAACGATCTTTAAAAATCTTCATGAACAGCTCGCACGTGCAGCCAAAGAACTGGGCTTGAGGGATGCTGAGGCCAAATACGTCGAGCTTCTGAAGCGGATGAGCAACGGTTCCGTGGCGTGCTTTAATAATTACAAGGGCCGTTTGATGATCCTGGCCGACCAGTGCGGGCGCGAGCAAGAAGCCCGACGGTTCATACGCGAGCGGCGCAATAAATTCTACCTTATGCCTGCTGGTGGGAAAGCTGAGCTTCACCATGCCGAGCAGAAAATAACCGAAGACACGGACCCTAACGCCTAATTTCGAGACACCCCCCCGCTTTTACCGGGGGGTGTCTTCATCATTGTCAAGGAGAGCGTCAAGATATGCGACCGAAAACAATAAGTGACGAAAAATTGCTGGAATTAATTGACTCAGGCGTGAGTCAAGCCAGCATTGCGAAAGAACTGGGAGTCAGCCGTCAAGCCATTCATTTTCGTTTGCGGGAGTTGCGAGGCAAGCATACGATGGCAATTTGCGCAAGCAAAATTGAAAGGGTTGTGGATCAGAAGCTAGACTCAATGGCGCAACTCCATCGGATAAACGATGACGCAAACGAATTGCTTGATCGTCTGCTTAGCATTATCACGGGCGACAAGACTATTACCTCCGAGATGACTGAGGCTGAGGCCAGTGGGCTCGCAATCAAGACAATGGCGGAGATCCGGGCTCAGTTGCATCTACAGCTGGATATTTTCGCAACGCTGTTCGACATGAAGGCCGTACAACGGTTTCAAGAGGCAGTACTTGCCACTATTGACGAGGTGGACCCTAATGTTCGGAGAAAGATCATCGACAGACTTAACGAGCGACGGGCTGTTTCGGACGTTTTGCGATACACTGAGTGCACGGTACAATCGCACGCAAGCGACGGACTTTAGTCGTTACGATAACGATCCGGTGGGCTTCATCGAGGAGGTGTTGGGGGAGCATATCACCGATGACGTCCGGACCCTGTGCGAATCCGTGCGGGATAACGTCATCACCATTGGACGCTCGGCGAACGCGGTCGGCAAGACGCACGCCATTGCACGCCTTGCCACGTGGTTCTATCTCACCTTTCCCGACAGCCAGGTATACACCGCAGCCGCGCCTCCACAGGCGAACCTTGAGCGGCTCCTGTGGGGCGAACTCGGCGGCATCCTGGCGAAGCACCCACACCTGTTCGAGGGGCACACCGTGAAGACCCTTCACGTCTCACGCGGACCACAGAGCGGGATCTATGGGGTAACAATTCCGTCCAGCGGGACCGAGAGCGAGAAGATGGCCCGGTTCAGCGGCAAGCACGCGCCGCACCTGATGTTTCTCTGCGACGAGGCGGACGGCATTCCTGACGCGATCTTCACGGCAATCGAGAGTTGCATGTCTGGCGGTCACACCCGGCTTGTCTGCACCTTCAACCCCCGCTCCGAGGTGGGGCATATCGCCCGGATGGAGCGGGAGGGTCGCGCCAAGGTCGTGGAGCTTTCAGCCTTCAGCCACCCGAACGTCACGACTGGCACCGATCAGATTCCCGGTGCTGTCACACGGGAAGTCACGGTCCGCCGCATCAACGAATGGTGCCGGCCGCTTGTACCTGGCGAGGCTGAGACGGACAGCTTCCGGCTTCCAGACTTCCTGGTGGGGGCGACCGCTGCAAGCCAATCAGGCCAATCTTATCCCGCATTAGCGCCCGGACAGTACAAGGTGCTTGAGCCCGCCTTTGACTACATGGTGCTAGGGCGCTACCCCGCGCAGGCTTCCACACAGCTTATCAGTCGGGAGTGGATCAGCGCAGCCCGGTCTCGTTGGGATGCCTACGTGGCGCAGCATGGTGAGATTCCGCCGGCCGGGACAAGGGCCGTCATGGGGGTGGATGTGGCCGAGTTTGGCGCCGATGCCAATGCGGCGGCCTTCCGCTATGGTGGGTATGTCGAGCGGTTGGTATCGTGGGGCGGGATGGACGTTTTTAGCACCGGAGACCGGGCCGCAGAAGAATACCGGGCCCGGAAGGTGCTCCGGGCTTGTGTGGACGCAACGGGTGTCGGCTCGGGCGTTGCACCGCAGATGCGCCGTTCCGGCTGTGCAGCCTCAGCGGTGAAGGTGGCTGCAAGTCCTACCGAGAAGACCGAATTAGGTGAATTTGAACGCCTGCGGGACCAGCTGTGGTGGTCATGCCGGGAATGGCTTCGGACCGATTCCGGCGCGATGTTGCCCCCTGATGAGATGTTGCTCGAAGAACTGGCGACGCCCACCTATGAGGTTCGCAACGGCAAGATCAAGATCATGGCGAAAGACACCATGCGGGAGCTGCTGAAGCGCTCCCCGGACCGGGCCGACGCGCTGTGCTTAACGTTTTATCAACCGGACCTGCTGTTTCCAGGGCTATAGGAGGACCGATCATGATCAATATCATCGAGAGCAAACGTAACGAAAAAAACGGCATTTGGACGCTCAAGACCGCTGAGGACGAGAAGCTGCACTTGAGCCACATCTTCGCGGGCATTTCGTGGCCTATCGCCGCGACGCCCGCATACTTCTGCCTGATCGGTTGCGAGCATAGGGATGAAACGCGCTTTGAGGGAAAGGAGACGCCCGAAGGCCGATTGATCCTTTTGACTGAGGCCGAGGTTCCCCCGATCGACCTGACGGGACTGTGCCGTCAGTTTACGGACGCAGCTATCACCTATGGTTGTGACCGTACGTTCGGGCCGTCGATGCCCGAGGGAAGCGACGCGGAGGATTTTTGTAATTTCCTTCGCGCCTATGTTTGGGAGCACAAGCTATCTGGTGTGCCCATGCCGGAACCGGCACCGTCAGCCGATAACTTCCTGCTTGGCTTGGGTGTCGTGCGGAAGCACACTATCGAGAACGGCCGACTGACACTACCCGATGACTCACCCATCCGGGCACAATTGAAAGGACTGACCGTTCAAGACTTGGAGGACAGACCTGACCAGCGGTTCCATGCTGTCAACGCTGCAAGATTTGCACTGTGCGGCATGGACAAACATGGATACTATCGCAAGCCATTCAAGTTGGTGCGCAGACCCGCGCGTCATATTGGAGGGAACCCTGTAGGGCATTAAAAGCAATAGGCTCCATTGTAGAAGGCCGCAGGATGCCCCAGAATCGACGATCTATCCTAAAGCCATGTCCTACTATGGGGTAAATTGAAATAGACGCTCCAAGACCAACATTGTCAATGACGCCCGCCTGGCTCAGTTTATGCGAACATTGCTTTGAACTTTCTTATTGACAGACTGAGCAATCCTTGTTAAGATAAATACGCGTGAATTCATAACCGGAGGGCCATCCGTCAATGGCATTTCGTATTTCTGGGAACATATCGCCCGAAGTGGCCGGTATCCGCGAGGACCGGAAGGCTTGTTATGAGCCTACGCACCACTTCGGGTTTTTCTTTTAGGGAGGTACATCATGAAGCTAGGTGAGCAGATCAGAATGTGGGAGCGTGCGGAACGTCAGCATCCTGGACTGACGAACAAAGTTTACGACTTCCTGTGTCCGACGGGGGGGACTGACCCCGACGAGGAACGGCTGCAAGCGCTGGATCGCCTCGTGGCTAAGTATCTAGGAGGTGGCCGATGAACGACAAAATGCGAGCACAAGCGTGGTATCGCGCGAGGGAAGACCAGATCGCCGACTTTGCGGAGATCGAGCCCCTTTTACCATTCACCCTCTTGGACTACATCAATACCGCCCTGGCCGGGGATATGGAACATGCCGGTCAGATTCATGCGGCAATGATGGAAGCAAAAAACAACATTGCAGCCGCTCAGCCGAGTTGAGATCGGCGTTTCTATGACCTAGAGCACAGGGGGACAAACTATTGAGCGTGAAAGTGAGGCAACGGCCGGCGGGCTCGGGGATCTGGTGGATCTTCATTGACCATCAGGGGGTCAGGAAGGCCAAGAAGGTTGGGACGGACGAGCGGGCCGCACGAGAGGCCGCGAAGAAGATCGAGGCTAAGCTCGTGCTGCAAGAGTTCCATCTCGAAAAGAACGGGGGTGAAACCCTGCCGACTTTCAAGGTCTACGCCAGTGAATGGCTCGAAACCTACATCAAGCCGCTCAGAAGGCAATCGACCTATGAGCGGTACAGGGAGACCCTCGGAAGATACGTCTTTCCGACAATCGGGAACCTGCCTATTGACAAGATCAAGCGGGGACAGATCAGGAACATGCTCTTGCGGATTCATGCCAGGGGGCTGTCCAGAAGCACGGTTTGCCTTGTGCGGGACGTCATGAGCGGGCCATTCGAGTACGCCATTGACGAGGAACTTTTACAGGCGAACCCCGTCAAGGGCATCCTGAAGCGGCTGAATATCCGCAGGGATAAGAAGATCACCATCGAACCGCTTGACCATGCCGAGGTCCAGGCCTTCCTTGAAACGTGCCAAGAGCATTTCAAGGATTATTATCCCTTCTTCCTGACAGCCTTCCGGACCGGAATGCGCCTGGGTGAACTCCTGGGACTTCAGTGGGGGGATGTCGATTTCAACGGGAAGTTTATCATGGTGCGGCGGACGTACAAACTCGGGAAATTCAACGCCCCCAAGAACGGCAAGGTCCGGCGCGTCGATATGAGCGATCAGTTACACGCCACCCTGCAGGCGCTTCTGTCTCAGAGGAAAAGGGAAGCGTTGAAGGCGGGCCTTGGGGAAGTGGTTGAAAGCGTATTTCACCGGGACGGAAAGCCCATCGAACAGAACTACATCCGCCGGGTGTTCAAGCGGGCCCTCATGAAGGCCGGTTTGCGGGAGATCCGGCTGCACGACATCCGGCACACCTTCGCATCCCTTCTATTGAGCGACGGACAGAGCCCTGCCTACGTCAAAGAGCAGTTGGGGCACCATTCCATTCAGATGACCGTGGACGTCTATGGGCACCTTCTGCCGAGCAGCAACCGGGACGCTGTCAACCGACTCGACTCGCAACCATCCGCAACCTATCCGCAACCAGCCCAAAAGCAAGAGGCGCAACCTATTGAGATTGCGCCTCATTTTAATGCTATGGTGCCGAAGGCGAGACTCGAACTCGCACAGGCGTCCGCCTACTAGACCCTGAACCTAGCGCGTCTACCAATTCCG
>ENA-OSEO01003930-OSEO01003930.1-sediment-metagenome-genome-assembly--contig:-NODE-3930-length-16432-cov-8.662794_pt1 | contig 16432 bp, 14 predicted proteins | sample MGYA00237883_ERZ534232 | MGnify/ENA metagenome assembly ERZ534232 | reverse complement strand
GCACTTATGGTATTGTTGACCGTTTGAAAAAATTTGACCGGGTCAACGATTCTCCATCTGGCAAAGGTGTCCACCCAAATATACGTTTTACCCAGCGTCGGAATCTGTCCGGGATCCCCATCCCATTGCAGAAGATTTTTTGGAAAATAAGTGGTGTTTTGAATAAAGGGAACCTTAAAGTACAGGCCGGATTCTTTCTTCGGTTCTCCGACAACTTTCCCGAATTGCGTAACAACCACCTGCTCTGTTTCATCCACAACATATGCAGCGGTAAAAACAACAAAAAGAACCGCAACAACCGCAACAACCGATATAACAAGTCTGGATTTCATTATTTATCACCCTTTTGTTTCCCAAGATTGAGTAAGGGGAGAACATTTTTCTGATCGGAATCAATAATATATTTATCTCCAAGTTTTGGGAGAAGGTCTCTTAAAGTTTCAAGATAGAGTCTTCTTTTGGTCACGTCCTTGGCCTTTGCGTATTCTGCATACAGCGCTTTAAATCGCTCGGCATCGCCCTTGGCCCGGTTGACCCTGTCCAGTGCATATCCTTCGCCGGCCCTTATGGTTCTTTCGGCTTCACCCCTGGCCGCAGGGATGGCTTTGTTATAATCCTCTTTGGCCTGATAGATCATTTTTTCTTTTTCCTGGGTTGCCTGGTTCACTTCATTGAATGACGGTTGCACCGGACCCGGAACATTGGTCTTTTTCATTTCAATGGTTACGATATTAATCCCGGATTCAGCATTATCCAGCTCTTCCTGCAAAACAATTCTTGCTTCAACAGCGATTTCCTCCCGCTTGCTGATCACTTCATTGATACTCCTGTCGCCGACGACCAGTCGCATGGCTGCCTCTGACATGTCGGTCAGGAGGACTCGAACATCTTGCACTTTGAACAAAAAATTGTACGGATCCTTTATCCGGTACTGTACGATCCAGGGGACCAAAGCTACATTCAGATCTCCGGTCAACATGAGGGCAACGTTTTCGCTCTCACCGACGGCTAACCCACGCCCCCGGGTATCCTCCCGGACGGAACGGAATCCGAATTCCTCTTTATATACCCGGCGAACCTTTACTTTTGTCACCTTTTCAATTCCGGAAGGCAGCTTGAAATTAAGACCGGGTTGACTGGTCCGAACATATTTTCCGAACCGCTGGACAACGCCGACCTCATCGACTGCAACCGTGTAGAACATGGACGACCCCAAAAATATAAGAACCAAAAGAAGGATCCAAAGAGGGCTGCCCGGTATCTTAAACTTTTTGAACTTCTCGACCAGATCATCCATTTTGGGAGGGGTTATTCCTCCCCCCTTGCTCTCCTGCTGCTTTTTGAGTTTTTCCCAATCCCAGTTCATAAATTCCTTTCCTGTCAATTTATTTTTAAAATGCTTAAATATCTTATTAATTTAAGTTACCAATCCATTCAAGTCAAGTAAAAATGAATGTTTATATGCGAATTGTAACAATTGGATGGTGATCACTGGTCAACGCGTAAAAAGTTTCTTGGGATTTCGCCACAATTGTTTCTTGACAACACAACGAATCAATCTATAGATCATTTATTATGACGAAAAAAGAAAAAAATACAGAATTTGTGCACATCGGGGATATTATAAACCGTGTCTTAAAAACCTGTCGAAGTGATTGCCACGGGGAACTATCAGAGGTTTGGAATCTGTGGGCCGGAGCTGTGGGTGATGTCATCGCCCGAAATGCCCGGCCAGAGGCTTTCAAGGGGAGGTTACTCCTGGTCCATGTAAACAGCCCGGCCTGGATGCACCAACTCCAATTTTTAAAAAAGGATATTATAAAAAAAATCAACAGCGCACTGGGAAAGGACCTGGTAAACGACATAAAATTCAAGATCGGACCGGTATCATAAAATGAAGTCTTTAACGACGGATACGTTCTTTAATGGCCGAATTCAAGTTAAGCAGAATCGATCCGGCTACCGATTTTCCATAGATGCTGTTTTACTGGCTTGGCATGCCAGTCCGGGTATGAATGATATTGTCCTCGATTTGGGCACAGGGTGTGGTATTGTTCCGATGATACTTGCATACCGTAATCCCGGAGTTAAAATTTACGGTATCGAAGTACAAGCGGATCTTGCTGAAATCGCAAGCCTGAATGTTGCGGGAAATAACATGGAAGATCAAATTACCATCCTTTGTATGGATATGAAAACCCTCAAACGCGATGTGAGTTTCGGGCCTGTAGATCTGGTGGTAAGTAACCCGCCTTTCAGAAAAGCAAAATCCGGCAGGATAAACCCGGATCAGGAACGGGCAATCGCACGACATGAAATTAAAACCACACTTTACGATGTTGTTGAAGCTGCACGGGATATGTTAAACACTTCAGGACGGTTTGTAATGGTCTATCCCGCCGAACGCATGACGGATGTCCTGACACAAATGCGTGCCTCCGGAATAGAACCCAAGTCGGTTCGCATGGTTCATTCAGGAAAGGACACAAGGGCAAAGATGATTCTCGTTGAAGGGAAAAAGGGGGGACGTCCAGGGCTGAAGATCGGTTCGCCCCTGATCATTTATCGGGAGAACGGTTCTTATACTGATGAGGTAGAGTTGATGTTCAAGCCATGATCCGAATCCGAAGTTTTATTCTGTTTAGAAATGACCGTCGGATTATTCCAGCAAGTTCATCACCTGACCGGTAATTACTTTTGGATAAAAATAGGTCGCCTTGCGAGGCATAATCAGGCCGGCTTCAGCAATATCGCGTACCTGCTGAATTTTTGTTGGATTTAGTAGAAAAGCAATGTCATATCTTCCCTCAAACACCGCATCTATGGCCTCTTTTGCAATACTGGTATAGGCGATCAGTTTCTCATTATCCAGCCTCGCTTGATCAAAACCCAACAGTTCCATAAAAATCAAACGGGTCAACACCGTCACATCTATATTTCTAATGACCGCCGGCAATTCACCGCCGAACATATTTTCCATCATACCGGGTTTGAGTGTGAACAGGTGGAGTTCAGGGCGATCTTTCATACAAACGCCGATACAATTTTTTGAAGTGTTCGATTTTAGAATTGAAGTAAATTTTTTGAAATTTTCACTGTGCCGGTGATTATCGTAAGGAAGCGTTATGATGTCAAAATAATCCTTCGCTTTTTGGATCAGTGAGTCCCTCAATTCGGCAGGAACTTCGCTTAACAGGCGATGTGCGGGAAGAATAACAAGTCCCGGATCTTTCATGCTGCACAAGTACATCATTACGTAATTTGCCGGGTGATTGCCGTTAAAACCGGAAGAACCGGCTGACAGCCAATTTCTGTAGTTTAGCGCTGTTTCATAACGGTGATGACCATCGGCAATAAAAATATTTTTATCCTTGAAGTCTTCGGAAATCCTTTGGTGAACCGCATGATCGGTTATGCGCCATAGCTTGTGCTTTTGTTCGTTTTCGTCCGTAAAAACAATATCCGCGGATTGGGCGGAAACGGCACGCTTGAGTTCATCGAGAATTTGATTTTTTTCATCGGAAAACAAAGAAAATATCGGGCTGAAATTGGCATGGCATGCCTTCATCAGTTCGAGTCGTTCCGATTTTACCCTGGAAAATGTCTTTTCATGTGGCAGAATAATTCCTTTCTCAAACGGCTCAAGGCGAATCCGGGCAATCAGACCATACCGCGTCACCCAATTGCCTTCAAAGAAAAATTCAAGGGATGTGACATAAAATGCAGGTTCATCGTCTAATGCAAGAATGCCGTCTGAAAACCACTTTTTCAGGCATTCTGCCGCGCGAGTGTAGCGGTTGTTTGTCGGCGTGTCGTTTTCATTGATCGTACCCAGCGTCAGCCTGATGATGTTCTGGGGATGGCGTTGATGAAATTGAACCTGTTCCTGTGCGGAGATCACATCAAAAGGCGGCGCCACGACATCCGCCAGGTTGCGTATTTTTTGGGTGTTATAAAGAATTCCCTTAAAGGGGATGACTTCGGCCATGTTTAATCCTTCCTTTCCGATAAGTTCCTTTTCAATATTTTTGATAAGGGGAAACTGTTACTATATACCATTATGATATTCAAGGAATAAAATAAGATTGTTGACACGGTCGATTAAAAAAGTATATTGAACCTACCTGCATTCTGTAAATTTAAGGTACTGGAGAGGTGGCCGAGCGGCTGAAGGCCCCGCTCTCGAAAAGCGGTATCCTGTCAAAAACGGGATCGTGGGTTCGAATCCCACCCTCTCCGCCACCCTGCCTTTATGATTTGAATAGATTGGAATGATTTTACCTTACAAACGGGTTACAAACGGAGTCATGTTGATTGGCATTTCGGAAAATAAATCATGGGGCGCAGCGTAAAACGGTATCCTCACTTCTCGTTTCTGCTTGACCGGAGACAGGATTTCGCCATCTTTATCAGGCGTTAATGTATGCCGGATCATTATGTATTCGCGGCCCGGGTATAGATCCGCCTTTTGAAGCGCCCTTCCCTCACCTAGCCTAACGCCTGTTATGCGCAAGAAATGGAATATATGTACTTTAAATTGAAGTGCTTGAGCCTGCGGTCTTGGCAAATGATCCGTACTTTTAATAATATAAAAGTGTGAAATATGACTGACATTACAAGCAAAAAACTACCTACGGTTGAGCAAGTCGAAGCAATCATGAAAGACTGGGGTAAATTTTCAGTTGAGGAGTTTGCAGTCCGTTTTCAACTGGAAAAAGATGTTATTGAGGCTACTTTAGAGTATCTCCGCAAATTGAAAAGAACGTCCGATGATCGTTCAATTCCAGTTATGTCCTGTTATCGTAACGACAAGCTGGAATCCATTGTCAGATGCGCTGGTTCACGACATGGTTATATGTAATTCAAAAGGTTGGTTTATCCTTGTGAAGAAGGCGGTGGTGAAAGTGATCAAGGACTTGAGTGCGAATCGCTTTTTTATGAAAATCAATCCGACTGGATGTATAAGCCGTCTGCAATGGGGCACTGGGATAGACGGGCAGCAACTGGGCTCAAACGTCAGCAGCAATTATTAAGGACGCAGAATGACGATTCGGATTGTAAGGTTAGGTAGCCCGAGAGAGAGTGATGAGGGATTGAGAATCGGCACAGTACGGCGCCCTCCACGTGGTGTAAAAAAGGAAGAATATGCATCGAAAAATATTTACGATGTGTGGTTTCCAAACCTTTCGCCAAGTGAAGTCCTGTTGAAGGAGGCTGCACCGTTGAATGCCGAAAAATCTTGGCAAGCGTTTAAACGTAAGTTCACAGCCGAAATGAAATTGCCTGAGGCAAGGAGAATTTTGGACTTATTCGCCGCACTCTCACATCAGACGAATTTCGCGATTGGCTGTTATTGCGAGGATGAATCGCGCTGTCATAGATCTATACTGAGAGAACTGCTCGAACAAAGAGGAGCAGACATTGCATGAGTTTGGTTCTATCTGCTAAACATCCCTTAGACTCGGACGAGAACACCGCTGCGCCCCGTTTCCGCCGGTGCCGGAAAAGGTCGAGCCCGAGCACGTGGAAATCGCCGAGGCGGAGCCGCTGTGCCTCGAGTGCGGGCATTATTCTATTTAACCCGTTTAGCCAATGGATGTGCCCAAACATACCGCGAATCGCTGTAAGAAAACGTGGTTGACAAAATCTTACATTTGCTATACTCTAAAAGTAACGATTCCAGTAGTTGAGGATAAAAAGAATGGAAACCATATCATCCAAGGTCACATCAAAAGGACAGGTGGTTATCCCTAAAAAACTGAGGGAAAAATATGGGATACGGGCAGCCACAGCGATTCGTTGGATCGAAAACGACCAAGGTATTTTGATGGTGCCTGAGTCCGAAGATCCCATTGCAGCAGCCCGAGGAATGCTAAAGGGTTCTGGAATATTGAAAGCCTATTTAAAAGAGAAAAAACGCGATAAACAAAAGGAAAATAAAAGAATTGCAAGAAAAAAGTAGCTTTGTTTTTGACAGCTATGCAGTGATTGGATATCTTGAAAATGAATCATTTTCCGACCAGATCCAGCATATTCTCACTCAGGCAAAGAAAAGGGGCTTTCGCTTATATATACATGCAATTCACATCGGTGAAGTGTATTATATAACATTGAGGGAACGAGGCCGGAGTTTAGCGGATTTGGTTTACGCCAGAATTAAAGCCTTGCCCATAAAAACGATAGATCGAATCGATGAAGAACTTCTTCTGACCGCAGCGGGTCTAAAAGCAGAACACTCTATTTCATATGCAGATTCTTTTGCCGCAGCTTTGGCCATGATTAAGAACTGTCCACTTCTAACCGGCGACCCGGAATTCAGATCCCTTGAAAAACAAGGAATAATTCGCATTGAGTGGCTTACATAGACCCTGACGTTTCAAAAGCCGAGGGATACCCCATATTCTCCTTTTATCCCACAGAGACCGCTCTTCACCGGAATAATTTTGCACCCTTCTTCGATAACCCCGATGAAGATCTTGGGAACAAAAAAGAACTGGTACCATTCCGAGAGGTAGATGTTGGGGAGGCGAGCGAGCCTTTTAGGTGAGCTCGCGGAGCCTCCCCAACTCTGCTGCTCGGGGATTTCAAGTTTTAAATTCCCCCAAATTAGCTATTCTATAAACAAAAAGGTGAAGCTCCCCTGTTTAATGAGCCATCTGGTTTTCACCTGTGGCATAATTTATGGGCAGTCTGCAATGAAGCAGCTGCAGAAACAAAAGGAGCTTCACCTATGAAAAAACGAAACATTTATCAGAACCAAAGTCAAGAACTACTTTCTATTTTTGAAGCGGCTGGAAGTAGCGCAAAAGTGATGTGCGTTCCCATGGATTATGCCAAGAAGGATCATTTGGTCATGTTTTGCAACGGGCACGGTGATATTCTTCGCAAGCCGTTTTCCGTGAAGAACACTCCGGAAGGCATAAAGTATTTAATTGATCAATTGACCCGTTCCTGCCGCCGGCGCGGCATCAAAAAGGAGCACGTCTTTTTGGGCGGTGAGGATGCCAATTCATTTGCGGAGAATTTTGTTAGCACGCTACGTTTTAAAGGATGGCTAGTTGCCGGTGTTAATGCGCATGATGCTAAAAAGCAGCGAATGAATTTGCAAGCCAGTACGGACCGGATAGACCTAATGGGTATTGCGACAATGCTTTTGAATTGTCGGGCAAACTGTTGTCCTGTTGCATCGGGCATATATCGTAATTTACGCACTCTTGTTCGTCACCGGCGCAAACTTGTTGTGATGTTGACAGAAGTGAAGAATCGGGCTCATGGAATTGTGGATCGTCTTTTCCCCGGTTTTCTCAACGAGACTAAAAGCGGCATCGTACCGTTTACACAAAGCTCATTGTATTTAATGGAGGATCGTTTCAGCCCGAAACAGATTCGTCGTCGCAGACGCCAAAAGCTCATTGAAATTCTGAGGCTATTTGGCACATCCAAGGCTGAAGAGACCGCTTTTAAGCTTCAGCAATATGCTGAAAAGGTTCTTCATGCACCGGATGAGTATGTCGATACCTTGCAAATTTCTCTGGCTCAGCATGTTAAACATATACGATGTCTGCAAGAGGGTATTGTTCAGCTAAAAAAGGAGATTGCCGTGAACCTGGCGCAAACCCAGGGTGCGTTTCTGACGAGTGTCCGAGGAATTGGTATTGTTCTGGCAGCTGGAGTGAGCGCTGAAATTGGAAATCCTTATGAGCAGAAACCGTTAAGCAATGTGGTCTCATATTCGGGTATCATCCCCCGAGTTAAACAAACCGGTGGTGTCGATGGCAAAACGTATACCGGCCACGTAGCCAAGCGCTGCAACCGTATTTTAAAAGATTATGTTGTCAAATCGGCTTATCACCTGGGGTTATCCGGTCCGGAGGATTTGATGGCCGATTACAAACGCCGCGATGCCTCCGGACAGCATGCCGACTTTGGCATCGGTCGTCGTTATTTGCGTATGGCCATGAGTTTGATGAGAACATCGCAGGTTTATCTGCCGCCCAGGCTCCGAAAAGCGGATACGGCACTGGAAGAGCGAGCTGGTTACTATTTGATGAGCTGGCCTTTTTTACGAGATAAATGGAAAAGAGTCGGGGCACTTGAAACTGCCTTTTCCAAAGATAAGCCTTTGGGGTTATGGCGACAGATAGTACAGGAGTTATATGATATAAAACTCAAACTATAAGCCCGGCTCGAACTGGACTTAACCTTTGCGGTTAAAGGCTTTCGAGGTTTCGGCGGACGGGATGGCTACGTGATTACTGCCGCAGTGCTCCACAAACAGATGGATGTCATTGACGGCTCATTGCAGAGTGCCTCACCCTGTCCGCCCGAACTCCTTATTATGGCTCCAAGGTACTCTGATCCTGGAAACATCCAGAGATCTTGTCATACCAGTTTGACAAAGTCGGGCACTATGGGCAGGATATACCACCTGTTATGCTGAACATCGAATACCTGAAACTGGGATGGTTCAGGCCGGTTTAATGAAGTCTTGAAAAAATTCCGCTCACCGGAATACAGGAGGAGTGTTGCCTTGAAAAAGGGGAGAATTTTAGTTTGATTTTATTCTGGTACTCTGCAATTTTATATCGATTTTGTTTACCCTCCGGGAAAGCCGATGATACCCCATCTCCTTCGTTGCCGAGGGTTCGCGGTAGACGACTACAGCTTCACCCTCGGTCGCCTTGGATATGGGGCATCCTCGACTTTCGCTCAATCAGGGTATGACAATATTTTCGGAAGTATCTCAATGTCCTCTTCATTCACATCCACACCGGCATACTGCCCCAGTGCTTCGATGTTAACCACCACACGCCCTTTTCCCCCGTATCGGAAAAAAGTTCCGACAACACCGGCAAATGGACCATAGACGACGATAACCCTGTCTCCTTTTCTAAAACGGGTGCCTGTGACAACGGCATTGTCCCCTTTGACCATAATCTTCAAAGCGTCAACGGTTTCTTGAGGAACTGAAATCGGGCCGTCCTTGTTGCCCACCATCCGAACAACTCCCACTGTTTTTACAATTTCAATGTGTTCACTGGGATCTAGATTTGTTTTTACAAACAAATATCCAGGAAAAAGTGGAATTCTGATCATCATCTTCCGGTCGCGGCGCTTGCTTCTGACCTGAACTTTCGGCAGAAAAGCCTCCATGGATTTTTTGATCAGACTTTCGCTGACCACATTTTCGAACCTGCTTTTTGTATGCAGGACATACCATGAATAAGTCAGTTCCGATATTGTCATATTTTTTCACGACCCGTTCGGTTAAAATACCATCACAACATACGCGGCCCTTCAGGCACGGCAACCAGATTTAGGTAAACAAGTTTGCCAAACAATATATGCTGTTCGTGCCAATAAGTCCAGTTGGATTTATTTTATCCTATCTCTCCAATACCATACAATTTGATCATAAATATAAAACTGAAATCATCCCCTTCTTTTATAAGACCTGAATTAAATGACCAGCACTGGGTATGGTACAAAACCCCAAAACCATATTTTAAGTCTCGGCCGTCAAATATATTTCGTTCATATTCCCCATACGTCTCAAGGGTGTCCGATATTTTCGCGCGTACATCGGTGTAAACGGTCTCACTGATATCTCTCTCATACCGATACCCGACATACAACCTGTCTCCACGCAGGTCCCGAAGTGCTGCCGAAATATTTTGTGACCGAAAGTTGTTGTCATAAGTCGACCAGTCAGCATCCGCCCTTAACGAAAGATATATTTTGGGATTCAGTTCAAGCTCACCGTGAATGGGGGAAAACGGCTCCGGATCATCCTCCTTTTCCTTGTCGATGTCGTAACTTTGTTCAAGCTTAAACCGTAAAAACTCATTGTAATCATAAACCGGCGGTTCATTAATTCTTTTGTCGGCCGGTTCATCCTCGGCGTGCCCCTTATTTCCCTCCGTATGTTTCTTAACCTTAGAGATTAAGGTGTTGGTAAGCGAATAAGTGATTAGATTTTTTTTCAAAATCCGATCGATGTCATCCAGGGAAGGTAAGTCGGATTGATCCTTTTCAGGTATATAGCCGTAGACGATGTTCGGCCTTATGATATGTTTGATCCCCTCAACAGTTTTCCCCTGAAATTGATAAATGTTATAGATTTCAGAAACAAGATCGACTTTCAGATCATACATTTCCCTGGAAAGGTTTTGTTTATCCGAAGACTGGTACTCTTCTTTGTCAAAATGCCAGACCGTTTCACGAACGCCCACAGAGGGCTCAATGGTAAAATAGTGTTTGTAACTGTAGGGCAGATACAATCTGGGATAGATGTCCGCCCGATGTTGCCGGGATCCGTCTTCACTATAAAAATACGTGTACTCAGAAGCCAGATCAAAATAAAGCGGCGAATCTAAGAGGGTTTGTTTTGACCCGGCAAATGTAATCACCGGCATCCGTTGCAAGGTCGTATCCGTCTCTTTCTGGCGACGGGCTATGACGTCGTCGTACCATCGCAATTCGGCGTTGAGACTGTAAAGGGACCAGTACTTACTGACATTGAGCCTGTTGAGCCTCACGGGATCGTCATATGCATCAAACCCTCTTCCGAATTCTTTGATAAAATACGCATCGACCTCATCAAATCCCGTATATCCTGCCTTGAATTCATGAAAATAATCCTGATCGCTCACAATATCCATGTCAAGCCTTGCAAAGAACCCTCGAGGCAACGCCTGATCTTGCTTCATCCTGAACCAGTAACGGTCGGAATTGGGGCGCAATTCACCGTCACCTTCATATCCCCATTTCTCTGAGCCTGTGGAACCGTCATCCACCTGCCTGTCATCCAAAAAATCGTACATCAGGGTCCCCTTGGATTGTTCATCCAAAATATAACGGTATTCCGCACCCAGTTTTTCCCCCCGGTCGCTCATATAATGCGCGTAAAATGTCGCATCCGAGCTCTCATTGATGGCCCAGTAAAACGGCTGGAGATATTCTGTTCCTTTTCGATCAGAAAAACCGAACTGAGGCGCCAGGAGTCCGGTCTGACGTTCCAGCTTTACGGGAAATACGAGAAACGGGGTATAGAGCACGGGGATTTTTTTGGCCCAAAGTGCCGCATGTTTCACGGTACCGTATCCTTCCACCGTAATTTTTAGATTTCTGCCGGTAATTTTCCATGCGGGCCGATCACCGTCGCATGTCGTGACAATGGCCTTGTCGGCAGCATAGGAATCCTTTCCGATTTTTTCTATTTTATCTCCCTTAATAATGTAATGGTTCTCCTGTAGAAAAATGGTTCCATCATAAACCGTCCCGGTTTCAGCATTCAGATTCATATCCATTTTCGTGCCGGTGAGAATGTTTTCTCCCACCGTCATAATAACACGGCCCTGGGCAAAAACGTTCATTGTTTTCTGATCAAAACGGACATAATCGGCACTGAGGTTTTTGTCCTTTTTGGTGATGGTTACGTTCCCCCTGCCGACATAGACGTTGGCCTTGTCATCGTAACTGATTTCATCGGCGACAATGTGCCAGGGAACGCTTGGATCATCCGCAAACGGATCGATTTGATCCTTAGCCATGGCATTGCCGGAGACCATTATCAGAGCAAGCAGGACCAAGGACAGCCGAGCGGGGGTTAAAAAGATCCGGGCCGAAGATAAAATTTTAGATGTTGTGACTGTCCAAAGGGGAACTAAGGAAGGAAGAATTGTGTAATCAAAGCAGGCTGGAATCTTAATATCATGTTGAACATACCGTTGTCGCAAACGTTTAGCGTCTTGCAAATGGCTCATATTTAAAGATTCCGATCCATTGGGTCCGCCTTGGTTCAAAAAATCAGTAAAGTATAAGATCCGATATCAATAACATCTTGAATAAGAATGAATTATCAAGTATAAATCCTATTTTAGCAGAAAAAGTCAAGATGTAAGTTCCAAATTAACACCTGAGACCAAAGGACGTACTTTTTAAAACAATGAATATTTTATTAACCAACGATGACGGCATTTACGCACAGGGGCTCTGGGCGCTGTTTGAAAAGCTTACCCCACACCACCGGGTCACCGTGGTTGCGCCGGACCGTGAACGGAGTGCAGTGGGGCATGGCATCACCCTGCATCATCCGCTTCGGACCCACAAGATAACGGTCAACAACGGCTGTCAGGGATATGCAGTGGACGGAACACCGGTTGACTGTGTCAAGATCGGTCTCATGGAGATCCTCGACTCCAAACCGGACATGGTGATATCCGGAATCAATCCGGGTGCAAACGTCGGTGTTAACATTAATTATTCAGGGACCGTCGCCGCTGCCAAAGAGGCGGCGTTATACAAGGTACCGGCAATCTCCGTTTCCATTCAGGGATGCAAAACCCTCGGCTATGATTACGCCGCCGCTTTTACCGCCGATTTGGCAAACAACGTTTATGAAAAAGGCCTCCCGTTCGGAACATTTCTGAATGTCAACATACCGGATATACCCGCGAACAAGATCGAAGGCGTTCGGATCAGCAGGCAGGGAACTGCTCTTTATGAAGAGTATATCGAAAAAAGGGTCGATCCCCGCAACCTTATATATTACTGGCACGGACATGTTCCTCAGGGTTCTTCGAACAATCCTGAACTCGACTGTGATGCACTCGACGAAAATTTTATTTCCATCACCCCCATTAAATGCGATGCAACCGATTACAACATGCTGAAGGAGCTTAAAGGCTGGAACCTCGAGCGCTTTAAATTGTAACACAATATAAAAGAAGGTTATCAGGACTCGAGGGGCAAAGCGTAAGGGGTCCGATGCGTCGGGAGAAGCGTCGTAAGAGATAATAACTCGTTCATATCATGGATCACTTTCGGTTCTCATTTTTGATTTGAGGCAATACTTCATGAAGAAACGGTTCATAACAGACATCAAGGCCGGGGATTTTGTTGATGACATTTTTGTTTTATCCGAAAAGATTCTGTCCCAGAAAAAGGATGGGAACAATTTTTTAAATGTGACGCTCTCGGATAAAACAGGAACATTAAAGGGTGTGGTGTGGGACAATGTCGATGACATCGCCGCCGGCATTACATCCGGGGATTTTGTGCGTGTCAATGGAAATGTAAGTGAATACAAAGGGGCGTTGCAACTGGTTATAAAAAAAATGGGGTCCCTTCCTGCCGACACGGTAAATCCGTCCGATTTCTTGCCCCAAACCCCCCGTGACATCGAAAACATGTTTGAACGGCTGTTGAGAATTTCAGGGACCATTAAAACCGATTTCCTTAAAAAGCTTCTCGACGCCTTCTGGGAAGACACGGAATTTGTACGAAAATTCAAAACCGCTCCCGCAGCCAAAAAAATGCACCACGCCTATATTGGCGGCCTGTTGGAGCATACCCTTTCAATGGTGAGCCTGGCGGAAAAAATTGCAGGCCACTACAGCGGAATCGACAGGGATCTTCTGCTGGCCGGAACGATACTTCATGATATCGGGAAAATAGACGAATTTGACTATCAATTCAAGATAGACTACTCGGATAAAGGCCGGTTGCTAAACCACATCGTCATCGGGCTTAAAATGGTCGATGACAAACTTTCCGAAATGGAAGATGTTCCGGAAGAGCAGATGCTTTTACTCAAACATATGATTGTCAGCCATCACGGCACCCGGGAGTTCGGTTCACCGGAGCCGCCAAAGACCATTGAAGCGGTTTTACTGAATTATATCGACGAAATCGATTCCAAGGTCAACAGCATCCGGGATTTTATGGCGTCAGAGGATCCCGACGCCCCATGGACGTCTTATCACCGTCTGCTGGAACGTCATTTTTACAAAGGAAAAGCAAGTGCCCAAAGCGATCTAACTTGATCCAAGGGTAAAGATGTAAATTTTAAACTGCCTGCGTGGCTGAAATATTACGAATAAGATTGTATTCGGAGTGTCATGTTTATCTCATTTGAAGGTATAGAAGGTTCCGGCAAGACCACCCAGGCACGGCACGTGTCCAGGTTTCTTCGGGATAAGGGACATGACTGTGTTATCACACGGGAACCGGGAGGTACGCGGATCGGAGAAAAGATCCGGGCCATCCTTCTGGATCCCTCGAACAAAGACATGGACCCTTTGACGGAACTGTTATTGTACATGGCGGATCGGTCCCAGCATATCAAAGCCATCATTCATCCGCGCCTGGCTGAAGGCAGGACGGTTCTGTGTGACCGATATTATGACGCCACCATGGCCTACCAGGGATTTGCCAGGGGTCTCGATGTCGAGTTGATTCAAAAAACACACCAACTGTTGTTTGATGACTTAAAACCCGACATAACCCTTTTGCTCGATCTCCCTGCCGAAATCGGCCTGACCCGGGCATGGGAGCAGATAAAAAACGGGAATCGGGCCGGCGCGGAAACCCGGTTCGAAGAGGAACGCCTGTCCTTTCACCGAAAGGTTCGGGAAGGATATCTCGAACTATCGCATCGGGAACCTGAACGTTTTCGTGTAATAGACGCCTCTAAGGACGAGCATGACGTCCTAAAAAAAATTATAACGGTTTTGGATGCAGAAATTCAGCGAAGAATTTAACCCGGATGATATGAAATATGGACAACATGAGCGTTTCTATTCTGGATACCATCGGCAATACGCCCCTTGTTGAAATAAAACGGCTTAACCCCAATCCGAAAGTCAACATATTTGCAAAGCTGGAATATTTTAACCCGGGCGGATCCATCAAGGATCGCGCCGCATTGTTTATGGTTGAAAACGCCGAAAAATCCGGAGAGTTGACACACGACAAAACTATCATTGAGGCCACCAGCGGAAACACCGGGATCGGACTGGCACTGGTATGTGCCGTCAAAGGGTATAAACTTCTGCTCGCCATGTCCGAAGCCGCCAGCGTCGAACGCCAGAAAATCTTAAAAGCTCGGGGAGCCGACATTTTGCTGACACCCGGACATCTGGGAACCGACGGCGCCATTGAAGAAGTCTACCGCCTGGCCCGTGAAAATCCCGACACCTATTTCATGGCCGACCAATTCAACAATCCGGCCAACTGGCAAGCCCACTATTACGGAACAGGCCCGGAAATCTGGAAACAGACCAACGGTAAGGTGACCATGGTTGTCGCCACCCTGGGCACCAGCGGAACCCTTATGGGCCTGTGCCGTCGGATGAAGGAATACAATCCCGACATCCGCATCGTCGGTGTCGAACCGTATCTGGGGCATAAGATCCAGGGCCTGAAAAATATGAAAGAAGCCTACCAGCCGGAGATATTCGAAAAAAATCGTCTCGACGAAATCGTGAATATCGATGATGAAGACGCCTTTGAAATGACCCGTCGTCTTGCAAAAGAAGAAGGCATTTTTGTGGGGATGAGCAGCGGGGCCGCCATGGTGATTGCTCGCAAGAAAGCCGAAGAAGTGGCCGAGGGCACCATTGTGGTGATCTTCCCGGACGGCGGCGAACGGTATCTCAGCACCACCCTTTTTGCGGTCAGAGAAAAGATCGGGCTAAAGCTCTTCAATACCATGAGCCGGAGCAAGGAACCTTTTGAACCGATCCTGCCGGGGAAAGTCGCTATGTATTCCTGCGGCCCCACGGCACACGCAAGACTTCACATGGGAGAATGCCGGCGTTTTGTTTTCTCGGATCTTTTGTGCCGATATCTCGAATTCCGGGGGTACGATGTAACCCACATCATGAACATCACGGATCTGGACGACAAAACCATCGCGGGATCCGAAAAGGCAGGCATGAACCTGACGGAATTCACCGAAAAACATATCATGTCATTCAAAGAGGATCTCAAAACGCTGAACATCAAGCCGGCTTCGAAGTACCCCAAAGCCAGCGAGCACGTTCACGATATGGTTTCGCTGGCTGAAAAACTCATGAAAAAAGGCGTGGCCTATGAAAAACTGAGGTCCTTGTATTTCGATATCTCCCGTTTTCCCGAATACGGCAGTCTGTCAGGAGTTGACATCAACAAAATCAGGCTGGGGGCCACGGTAGATCTCGATGAATACGAAAAGGACAACCCCAGAGATTTTACCTTATTTAAACGATCCCGGCTCTCAGAACTGAAACGGGGAATTTTTACGAAAACCGAATGGGGAAATGTTCGCCCGTCCTGGCATATTCAGTGCACGGCCATGGCCATGAGATATCTCGGGGAAACCTATGATATCCACACCAGCACCCGTGAACTGGTTTTCCCGCATCACGAAAACGAAATCGCCATTGCCGGCGCTTTGACGGGAAAACCCCTTGCCAGATTCTGGGTGCACTGCGACCGCGTGCTGCAGGACGGAAAAAAGCTGGATGAACAAGGTCCCGGACATACGTTGACGGATCTTATAAACATGGGATATACTGGAAGAGAGATCAGGTACTGGCTCCTTTCCGGCCATTATCGGAAACCCGTCACCTTTTCCAAAGACCGGCTCGAAGATGCAAAACGATCCTTG
>ENA-OSEO01003926-OSEO01003926.1-sediment-metagenome-genome-assembly--contig:-NODE-3926-length-16449-cov-6.499756_pt1 | contig 16449 bp, 16 predicted proteins | sample MGYA00237883_ERZ534232 | MGnify/ENA metagenome assembly ERZ534232 | reverse complement strand
GCCCGAATCCGCTGAATTCCCTGTCGCTGGCTGCCATCGTTCTGCTGCTCATCCGGCCGACGCAGTTGTTCGAGGTGGGTTGGCAACTATCGTTCGCAGCCACAACGGGAATCCTCGCGCTCACGGGGCGAATTGAAGAGTGGATGCGGGAGAGAGCACAGGGCTGGTTTGACCCTTCGGATGGGACGTCTGCCGCTGTAAGGCGAGCAGCGAGAACCCTTACGGACGGGGCTATCCGCGCACTGTCCGTGGGACTGGCCGCATGGCTGGGCAGCGCCGGCATCCTCCTCTACCATTTCTACAACATTACGCCGCTGGCGAGCGTCTGGACCGTCATCGCCGCGCTCCCGGTGACAGCCATTCTGACCGGAGGCTTCGTGAAGATCCTCCTCTCGTTCTTCCTGCCCACGGCGAGTCTTTTCCTGGGTCACCTGCTCCACGGACTGGCGGACTTGCTCATCGCAGTGGTTCGGTTCATGGCCTGGATCGATCCTTCCTACATCCTGATCGGCCACGTGCCGCTGATTCTCATCCTCCTGTATTACGGCCTGATCCTCTTCGCAGCGTTTGTCCGTCTGCGACGACCTCCGGTGAAGAGGGTCCTCTGTGCGGTCATGCTGCTGGTTCTGATGGCCTCGCTGAGTGTGATGAAGTGGCAGCGGACGCACCGCAACCATCTGAGTCTCACTTGTCTCGATGTCGGGCACGGCCAGGCGATCCTGGCCCGATTCCCCGGCACGATGAACGCTCTCTTCGACGCGGGCTCCCTCTATGGCACGGACGTGGGGACGCGGATCATCGTGCCTTATCTCGACTACGAGGGCATCAGCCGGCTCCACGCCGTGATCGTCAGCCATCGGGACATCGACCACATCAACGGCCTGCCGGAAGTCGTGGACCGACGCTCGGTCGATTGCGTCTATTTCGACGGCACGTCCTTCGCTCAATCCCAGGATGGGGCGACGATTCGCATTCTCATGGATCACCTGCGTACCCGGCATGTCCGAGTGGAACAAATGCCCGAGATCTTCGACGCCGGCAGGCCCCAGATCCACACGCTGTGGCCGACGGAGGCCTGCCTGGCTCACAAGGAACTGAGCGACAACGACAAGTCCCTCGTGTGCCTGATGGAACACGCGGGCCGAAAGGTCCTGTTGTGCTCGGATATCGAAAAGACCGCCCAGCAGGAGATCCTGGACCTGTACCCGACGCTGAGAGTGGAGGTTCTGGTCGTGCCTCACCACGGATCGGCGCGGACCCTGGACAAGCGCTTCTTGGAACAGCTCGAACCCCAGGTCCTGTGCTGCAGTTGCGGCACCCGGGACTATGAGCAGGGACGCGTGATACGATCCGCAGAGAACAGCGAATTCTGGATCACGGCCCGAGATGGCGCAGTTAGTATTTGCATCGACGCCTCCGGCGTGATACATATGAGTGGTTGGAAACCACCTTGGGGTTGGAAACAGTATCGGGGTAGGAAACAACTATAGGGAGATCACACTATGAGAAGGACTGTCCGCGCCTTGTCGACCGGCATGGCACCGCTCGGCATCCTGATCGTCCTCATCGGCGCGAGTCTGACGGTCGGCGCCGACGCCACATATCAGACCGCAAAGGCCGACGCCAACGACCTGAGCTTCTACCAGACCCCGATCACGAACGAACTCTACCCGCTGACCAGCGGCCAGAAGGTCAGGAACGTCATCCTGTGCATCGGTGACGGCATGGGCCTGAATCAGGTAACGCTGGCGAGTGTTAAGATCGCCGGCCCTCGGGGCAGACTGCACATCGAGAGATTCCCAGTGGCCGGCCTCGTGCGGACCCACTCGGCGAATTCCCTCGTGACGGATTCCGCGGCGGCCGGGACCGCGATGGCCTGCGGCGTCAAGACGAACAACGGCATGATCGGGGTGGCCCCTGACGGCAAGGAGTACGGCTCAATCCTCGAAGCCGCCCAAGCCAAGGGCATGGCCACCGGCCTGGTCGCCACCTCGACGATCACCCACGCCACCCCGGCCTCGTTCGGATCGCACGTGAGATCACGGAAGTCGGAGCCCGAAATCGCGCGGCAGTTGATCGCCAGCCGGGTCGATGTCCTCCTGGGCGGCGGACGGAAGTACTTTCTGCCCAAGTCCGAGTCCGCCAGCGGTCGCAAGGACGATATTGACGTGCTCGCCCAAGCCCGCAAGGCCGGCTATACCGTCGTTCGGACGGCCTCCGAGCTGCGCGCGGCGCAGGAGGCTCCCGTGCTGGGACTGTTCCAGCTCGATGCCCTGACGACAGCCGAACCTGAGCCGAGCCTGGCGTTCATGACGCGCAGGGCTATTCGATTGCTCAAACGGGTGAACCTCGATTCTACCGCGGGCCGGCATGGCTTCTTCCTGATGATCGAAGGCAGCCAGATCGACTGGGAATGCCACGCCAACAACGCCGCCGGCAGTATCCGCCAGACGCTGCTGTTCGACCAAGCGGTGGAAGCGGCGGTCGATTTCGCCCGGAGGGACGGCCGCACCCTGGTGCTTGTAACTGCCGACCACGAGACCGGCGGTATGACTCTCATCGGCAACGGTTCCGAAGACAAGAAGGACCTTGAGCTGGCCGTTCGTTGGGCCACGAAGAGCCACTCGGGTGTACCCGTGGGCATCTGGGCCCTCGGGCCCGGAGCCGAGCGCTTCGCGGGCGTCCAGGACAACACGGACATTCCCAAGAAGATCGCTCAGTTGCTCGACCTCCGGCCCTTTCCCCGGCCGGCCAAATGAGCGGGAAACAGACCATCATGAGGGTCAGCGCGACCTATTCCCTGATGGTGGAGGTGGGAGATAAAGTCCGGCGGGGAGAGATCATTCAGCACGTCCCGGATACCACACCGTCGCCCATCGCTCCGACATCCGGCATCATCGAAAGCATCCAGTTCGACCCGGCCCACCACGAATTCGTCATCGTGATCGCACCGGCGGCCTGACACTTCAGCGTGTCTTCTTCACCCTGCGCAGGTATTCGGCGGCAATCCGTCCGACCGACGCGAACGCGAAACGTCCGATATCGGTCTCCCGTGGCGGCAGCAACAACACCTGCTCGACCTCGCTCTCCATGGGCCGAGCTTGCTCCACCCCGTCCGCTTCGCACACGAAGCCTAAGTCCAACGTCCGATAGCCGATGCCGCCGTACTCGTACACGTTCGGCCAGGACCCCAGGTACCGCGTGACTGTGACTTCGAGCCCGATCTCCTCGCGGACCTCCCGGCGGATCGCCTCCTCGGCGGTGTCGCCCGGGTCCACGAACCCGCCCGGCAAGTCCCACTGCCCCTTGCCCGGCTCGTTCCCGCGCACGAGCACGACCATCCGTCCCTGCCCGTCCACAATCACCCCGGCGACAGCGGCCGCCGGATTCAGGTACAACTCGAACCCGCAAGCCTCGCACCGCAGTAGCTTGGGCCCCACGACCTGCATCGCGGCGGCCCCACACTTGGGACAATACTTGAATACGCGGCCCCATGCAACGTCACAGTCCATGCCCGATGATCTCCAATCCCAGCGGAACAGTCAAGAACCCCGGGCGCCCCCTCTCCGCAGGGCGAACAGCCAATCACTACCTCGGAAATGCCGTTTGATGCTCTCGCAGCATCTCTTTTCATGCAATGCCGCCGGATCAGCAGCGTAGCACAGGTGCGAGCGTACGACAAGCCGGAAACAAGTGTGGCGTCTCCGAGCAGAATCCGCTCTGCTATCCGTTGAACGTGTGACGGCGCCGGCAGATCGAGGTGCACGGGAGCGACGCCGTCAGACCGGCCCGCCAGTGATCGGCTCGCAATGGGCATCTCCAGGAAGGCTCGAAGACGCCTGGAACCGGATAGAAAAAAGGCCCCACGATTGTCGCGGGGCCTTCGATTCGATGGATCGCGTGAACGCCCCTTCGGGCTGGACCCTCTCGCAGACTTGCCAGGACGGTCCCGCTGCCGGGATCGTCCTTACACCGGCGTGACGTTTGTGGCCTCGGGCCCTTTGCGGCCCTGGCCCCGGTTGTACTCGACCGCCTGCCCTTCGTGCAGCGTTCGGAACCCCTCGGCGGCGATGTTCGAGTGATGGATGAACAACTCCTCACTACCATCGTCCGGGGTGATGAATCCGAACCCCTTCTTCTCATTGAACCACTTCACTGTTCCTCGTGCCATACCGTTGTTCTCCCAGGACCCGACCAGGTCCCTGTACAGAGTTCTCCCCCAGCCTGTTTATTTCGGAATGACGTTCGTCGCGCACGGGCCCTTGCGCCCCTGGCCGACCGTGAACTCGACTTTCTGCCCTTCGTTGAGCGATGCGTACCCTTGGGTCCTGATTTCCGAATGGTGGACAAACAGGTCGTCTCCGCCTTCGTCCGGCGCGATAAACCCGAAGCCCTTGTCTGCGTTGAACCACTTCACTGTACCCTTTGCCACTGGATCTTCTCCTGAGCCCCGGCGGGCTCCCAACACATTCCCTCTGTTGTAGGAAGGGGTAAACTCCGAGGGAGGAAAGCATACACCTTTACAGATGCTCCACTATATCCGCCGACCCATCGGCGACATACGCAACCAACCAAAGAAAGACGAAATCTCGGCCCTCTCGGGAAATTGATGTTTCCAGAAGCCTACTCCGCCAAAGAACAATGACTGCCTAAGGAAATTCCCGAAATTGGGCTTCCACTCCGAAGCGGTCGGCCACACGAAGGCCGGGGTCCCAGACGACAGACCTTGCGACGGTGGAACCGACCCGTGGACTCTTCGATCCGACGTGCGCTACGGAAAGACGTGATGGCAACAGCAATTGCGGGCAACATCGTACTGGGCACAATCCCAGGCAGAAACCTAAACGAGTGACCGCAAGTCCACCGCGGACGCCTGCAGTCAGGCCCGGTAAAATGGGCGGCAGAGGACTTGAACCTCTGACCCCCAGCGTGTCGAGCTGGTGCTCTAGCCATCTGAGCTAGCCGCCCTGGACAAAAATCCGTGAACAGTATGACGGAGGGGGGGAGAAAAAGCAAGCAATAATTTTGGGAGGGAAGAGGATTTACGAGCCGAGGTTACGGCGGACCACCGCGGCCGCGGAGAGCGTACGGGGGGCGCCGCCCTTGTTGATAGTCAACAAGATCTGGACGCTCTTGGAGTCGATCCAGCCGTCAGGCCCCGGATCCATGGGGGTCTTGGTGAAACTCGCCGCGGTCACGTTCTCACAGAGGACATACTCGCCCTCGGTATCGTTGTCGATCAGGTAGAGTCGACCCTCGACGGCGCGGAACTCGAACGTGAAGTCGTGATCGTCGGCTGTCCAGAACCTGCAGCGATGAGAGGGTTCGTTGGCGTCTACTGCCATGATTCTGAATACGCCGGGCGATACTTCGAACGGGTATCCCGCGTTGCGGATCTGGCTGGTCATCCGGGCCAACGCCCCCCGGGCGCTGTTGACCGTCCAGAACAGGTCCTCGTTGTCCACATAGCTGGTCACCGAGGCGTTGAACGCCACCGCGACCGCCGCCAGCAGCACGGCCGAGATCGCCAGGCCGATCAGGCACTCCACCAGGGTGAAACCCCTGCCGATTGATAATCGATGATCGATGATCGATGATTGCGGATGGTCCATACTCAATCTCAATATCTCGCCCGAATCCAACTGGCGGACGTAATCTCTCGTCCGTTCTGGAGGACGCGGACGGTGACCCGAACGAACGGGCTTGAGTCGGCGTCGCCGACAACCTGATCGAAATTCGACGAGTTCACCTTCTCGACCGTGACCTGCTGGCTGAACGCATCGAACGCGGACAGGGTCGCCCTATTCGCGTTGATGGGCGGAGAAAACATGGCTCCATCGAAATCATCCACATCGTCATAGGCGAGCACGGTCGTCTCACCGCTTTCCGGACCCAGCGTCGTCCAGGTCGTTACAGTGGAGTCCACCACCGGCAGCAGAGTCATCAGTTCCCGGATCTGCTCGACCAAGAACTCGGCCGTCGACAGGTCGGCCCCGGCGCCGTTGGCCACGGTGAACGATCCGTTGGCGGCGACCAGGGCCACGATGGATAGGCCCACCAGGATCGTCGCGATCAGAACCTCCAGCAGGGTGAAACCCTCTGCGATTGATGATCGATGATTGATGATTGACTGTTGATTACGGTCCATAGGCTGTCTCGACTATTTGCCGGTGACCAGGCTGGACATCCGGAAAATGGGCAGGATGATGCTCATGGCAATGAAGCCGACCAGGCATCCCATGCAGACAATCATGATCGGCTCGATCATCGAGGTCACCGCCTTGATCACGGTCCGCAACTCGCGGGCGTAGAACGCGGAGATGTCCCGCAACACGTCGGCCATGTTGCCGGAGTCCTCGCCGCTGCGAATCATCTGCACGACGCTACTGGGCATCAGCTTGCACTGCGCCAGGGCCGAGGCCACTTTCTTGCCCTGGCGGACCTCCTCGTACACGTACAGCCACATGTCCCGGTACAGTGTGTTGCCCGAGATGTGGGCCGTGATCGAAAGCGTATTGAGGATCGGCACGCCCGCGCGGGTCAGCACGCCCATCGTGTGCAGGCCCCGCGTGATGTACAGGCTCCGGCACAGCGTCCGGATCAGCGGCAGCACCAGTTTCGTCCTGTCCCACCAGAGCCGCCCGGCCGTCGTGTTGATGAAGAAATAGAATCCCCACAGGCCCGCCGCCACCACTGGCAGGAGCACATACCACCAGTGGCGCAGAAAGGCGCTCGTCGTCATCAGGATGATCGTCGGCGCGGGCAGCAGGTGCTCTTTGCCCCGGAAAATCGCCGTGAAACGAGGCAGCACGAAGCACAGCAGAAAGATGGTCACGACGACGGCCATCACAGCAATGATGATCGGATAGACCATCGCGCTTTTGACCTGGGACCGCGTCTCGGCTTCCTCATCGAGGTATTCGGCGAGCTTTTGCAGCATGTCGCTGAGCGAGCCGGAGGCCTCGGCCGCCGCCACCATGTTGATGTAGAGGTTCGTGAAGACCTGGGGATGCTCCGCCAGCGACTGCGAGAAGCTGTTGCCCTCCTCAATCCGGATCTTCAGGTCGCGGATGACGGCTTTGAATTTGAGGTTGTCCTGCTGGCTGGCAATTCCCTCCAGGGCATCCTGGAGGCTGATGCCGGCGCGGATCATGACGGCCAACTGCCGGGTGAAGTGCAGGATATCCTTGCGACTGGGTCCGAACTCGACGCGGAACCCGCGCAGCTTGCCCATCACGGCAGCGCCGCCCGCCGCCGGCTCGGCCTGCCCGACGTTGCGGCCGTCGTCCGCCAATCCGCGGGATCCCGTCCCCTGCCAGCTTTCGGAGGCCGTCCCTTCTTCATGCCTGGAAATCGTTTGTGTTGCCATGCGTGTTCCCCGTGAACGTCTGCAAAATGTAGGCCGAATACCCCTTTGGCAGAAGTCTTCTTCGTGATTACCGGGCCGCGCCGACCCCGACCATCTTCGACGGGTCGTTCATCTTGCCGGCAGCCACCAGTGTCTTTTCCATCTTGCCCGGATTGCTCGACCGCACGATCGCCTCATCCCGGTCGATGAAACCCTTGAAGTACATCTCGGCAATGCTGTTGTCCATGCTCTGCATGCCCAGCCGCCGCGAGGTCTCGATGATGTTCGGGATCTCGTAGATCCGGTTCTCGCGGATGCAGTTGCGCGTCGCCGAGGTGCACAGCAGGATCTCCGTGCAGGGCACCATGCCCGGCTGGTCGACGCGTTTGAACAGGGTCTGCGAGATCACCGCCTGCAGCGTGTTCGCGAGCATGGTACGAATCTGGTTCTGCTGCCCGGCGGGGTAGATGTCGATGATACGCTCGATGCTCTGCGGCGCGTTGATCGTGTGCAGCGTGCTGAAGACCAGGTGACCGGTCTCGGCCGCTGTGATCGTGAAGCTCGTCGTCTCGAGGTCGCGCATTTCGCCGACCATGATGATGTCCGGGTCCTGGCGCAGCGCATGGCGCAGACCCGAGGCGAAATTCGGGCAGTCGGAGCCGATCTCCCGCTGCTCGATCATGCATTTCTCGTTTTCGAGGTGGTACTCGACCGGGTCCTCGAGCGTGATGATACGCTTGCTGTACCGCGAGTTGATCAGCCCGATCATCGCGGCCAGCGAGGTGCTCTTGCCCGAGCCGGTATGCCCGGTGACCAGGACCAGCCCACGCGGCAGGTCGGTCAGCTCCTTGACGATCGGCGGCAGATGCAGGTCGTCGATCGTGTGCACGTGGTTGGGGATCACGCGGAACGAGATGGCCACCGTGTCCCGCTGGTAATGGGCGTTGACACGGAAGCGGTGCCCCCCCGCGATGGACGTCGAGAAATCGAGGTCTCGGTTCTCGTCGTATTTCTTCATCTTCTCCGGTCCGACCATGGACTGCAGCATGGCCCGGGCGTCCTGGTTCGTCACCGGCGGGCAGTCCATATCGATCAGCTCGGTGTCCTTCCGCAGGACCGGGGGCATCGCCACGTTGATGTGCACGTCGCTGGCCCGGTTCTCGATGGCCGCCGCCAGGATGGTTTTGATGTCGATCATAGGTGAATTCCAATCATGATTTACGATTTACGATCTCTGATTTGCGATTCACGGAGACGACGGCCGGCCTCTCGTCTTCGGTCGGCACGCCGTCAATCGTAGATCGTAAATAGTAAACCGTAATGCTCAGTTCAGGTTTTCGACGAACACCTCGTCTTCGTTCTGCCCGTAGACCTCGGTGACGCGCAGGACCTCTTCCATCGTGGTGATTCCCTGCTTGACCTTCTTCATGCCGTCGTCGAAGAGGGTGTCGCGGCCGCTCTCGCGGAACGCGCGACGCATGCTGTTCACGGACGAATCCGCATTGACCATCTCGCGGAACCGGTCGTCGAGGACGAGCAGCTCGAAGATACCGGCCCGGCCGATGTACCCCGACCCGCGGCAGGCATCGCAGCCCTTGCCGTGAACGAGCTCGCTCGGATCGATGCTCGCCTTGGCGAGGTATTTGTGCATCCGTTCGGGGGCCTTGTAGGGCTCCTTACACTTGCTGCAGATCCGGCGGACCAGCCGTTGGGCAAGGGCCGCGTTCATGGAGGCCGCGAGCAGGTACGGCTCAATTCCGATGTTGACCAGACGCGTGACGCTGCTGGCGGCGTCGTTCGTGTGCAGGGTCGAGAGGACCAGGTGGCCCGTCAAAGCCGCCTGCACCGCGATCCGCGCCGTCTCGTTGTCACGGATCTCGCCGATCATGATCACATCCGGGTCCTGGCGCAGCAGGCTGCGCAGCGCCGCGGCGAAGGTCAGGCCGGCCTTTTCGTTGACCTGCACCTGGTTGCAGAAGTCCAGCTCGTACTCGATCGGGTCCTCAACGGTGGAGACGTTCAGCCGCGCGCCGTCCATCTCGCCCAGCGCTGAGTAGAGGGTCGTGCTTTTGCCCGACCCCGTCGGCCCGGTCACCAGGAGGATCCCGTGCGGCAGCGCCACCTGTTCGCGGAAGGTGGTGCAAATGTCGGGCTCCATGCCCATGTGCTCGAGCCCGTGGCGGATGGACTTGCTGTCGAGAATACGAATCACGGTCTTCTCGCCGTGACTGGTGGGCAGCGTGGAGATACGCAAGTCGATGGCCCGATTTCCGACGATGGCGGCGACCTTGCCGTCCTGGGGCAGGCGGCGCTCGGAGATGTCCAGGTTGGCCATGATCTTGATGCGCGAAACGACCGCCGGGTGCATCTTCTGCGGCGCCTGCATCGCCTCGAAGAGGACGCCGTCGATGCGGTAGCGGATCTTCGTCTGCTTCTCCTTGGGCTCGATGTGGATATCGCTGGCCCCCTCGCGCACCGCGTTGCTGATCAGGTAATTGACGAACTTGATGACCGGGGACTGGCCGGCCATCTTTTCGAGATCTTCGGAGATGTCCTCCACGTCCTGGACCACCTCGACCTCGGTCATATCACTGATGATGTCTTCGAGGACGCACTCGGTGGGCTCCTCGTGGAAGGCCTCACAGATGGCGGCGATGTCCTCGGGCGGGCAGACCAGCACCTGCAGTTCCATCCCGGTTTGCCGCCGGACGTCCTCGATGGCGAAGACGTTCGCGGGCTCGCCCGTGGCGACGACCAGTTTCTCCCCCTCGGTGCGGATCGGGACGATGTTGCTCCGCTGGATGAAGTCCAGATCGAGCTTCTGAAAGGCGCCCTTCTCCACGTCCTGAGGCGTGAAACGCCGGAACTCCAGGCCGTTGAGCCGGGCCTTGGCCTCCAGCAGGTCGTCGGCGCCGACGCACCCGTCCTTGAGCAGGACGGCGGCCGGATCGACCGTGGGCCGATTCAGCGTCTCGCGGCGCAGGCGGCCGTATTGCTCGTCGGTGATCTTGTTCATCTCGAGCAGGACGTCCGCAACGTCACGCACGTGCGTGCAGCTCGCCGGCTCGGGAGCGTACAGGTCGCACAGTCCCGGCACCTGGGCATCATCCGGATAGACGGGGACCGTCGCCGGCTGGCTCCGGTCCGCCCGGTTCGGCCCCAGCGGGGTCCTGGCTTTGTCTTTGGAGGATAGAAAGCGCAACATTAGTCCGACAACTTCAAAGTAACACTCAGTTTTTCGGTTTCCGACGTGCCGGCGTCAGCCCCTGTCAACCAGGTCAGCTCGACAAAGCTGTTGCCGATCTGAGAGACGGCAAAGCCCTCAATGACGTCTCCCTGACGCAGGATCTCATCGTTGATCATGCAAGAATGCCCGATGTCTGATCGCATGATGCTCAGCAGTCGCAAGGTAGCCGCCTGCTGCTGCATCTTCTCCCGTCGCACCTGCTCGGCCTGCGCCTGCGGATCCTCGGCGACGACGGTGCCGGTCTGGGCGGCCTTCGCCCCCCCCTCTGCCTGGAAGGGGTTCTTCACCAGCTCGTTCACCTTGACCTGGAAGACATCCGAGAATTCGTAGAATTTCTTCACGATCTCATCCATGCGGTCGACCATCTCCGACCGCACGCCGGTGAGTCGGCTGATGGCGGCTTCGATCTTCGTCTCGTCGCCGGCGGACTGCTTGGCCGAGGCCGCCTGCGGCTGGCTCTTGCGAATCATGAACAACAGGCAGACCAGACCGATGGCGACCAGAATGGCGACCAGGATCGTGCTCCGGCGGAGGCTCTTGCTGTTGGCCGCCACGGTGAGGTACTCCTGGGCCCCCGGCCCTTCGCCCGCTTGAGGATTCCGCGAGCCGGCCTCCCCGGACGGACGGTCCGAGGGATTCCCGGCTTCCTGTTCACGCATGAAAGACAACATAAGTCGACTCCAGCAACGATGGAGGAGGGACGAGCCGGCGGGCGATCCCCGCATCCCGGTCGTCGATCCCCGGCTTGTTCCCGTGGTCAGGCGGTCTTGTTCTGAAAGAATACACTCAGGATGAACTCGGCCCCCACTTCGCCTTCGCCGTCGTTCTGCTTGTCGAGCTTGAGCTCCCGCAACTTCATGATGCGCGGCAGCTTCTCGAGCTCCAGCAGGAACGAGTAGAACGAGGTGAAATTCCCGACCAGCTTCATGGTCATCGGGTACTCGACGTACCCGCTGTTGTCCTTTTGTTGCAGGGTCTTGATCGTCTTGGGCTTGAGCCCCTGCTTCTGGGCGATCACCGTGACCTGTTCGAGAACCTTGTGCACCTCGCTGGTCGGCGGCAGCTTGCTCTCGAAGAACCGCACGGCTTCCTGAAGCTGCTCCACCTGCTTGTTGAAGTCCTCCACCTGGGCGGTGGCCTCCTCGAAATCGGCCAGCTTGGCGCGTTTGCCCTCGACTCTCCGCTTGGCTTCGGCCAAGCTCTGGTTCGCCGGCTTGATCATGTACTGATAGCCCGCGGCCGACACGCCCACCAACAGGAAGAAGAAGATCGCTTGTCTCAAACCGCTCGTCATGGTGTCTGCTCCACAATCCAGGTCCTCCCGGCGCGCTGCGTCGCCGGCGGGCCCCCTCTAAAACTGGTGCACCGAGTGTTCCGCCCTGGCCCGAATCTCGTCGATGTCCTCCTTGGTCAGATGCACCTCCTTGCTGAGCATGGCCGTCAGCTTGAACTGGCGGAACGCCGTGTCCTCGATCTTCTTCTCCTTGGACTCGACCAGCGCCACCTCGTCCACGAGGAGGCACTCGCCCAGCCGCTCGATGTAGGCGGCCACCTGGAGATCGCTGGGGGCGATGCCCTCGATCTCCATCCGCGTCGTCAACATCCTCTCCGGGGACATCCTCCCCTCCGGTTCCGCGGCGGCCTTGCCCTGGGCAGCCTGATATCGGCTCTTCGGCGCGCTCCGGGACGTCGCCCGGTTCTTGTCCTCTTTCTGGATCAGGTCGAGCTTCAGCAGCGACACCCCGGCCGGCAAGGTGTTCGTCATCGAGGCCAGGAGCACGCTGCGCGGGATCGGCTCGAGCAGTTCCGCCGTGGTCAGGGCCGTCCGCATCATCTCCTTTCGCTTGGTCTGGAGGTCTTCGAACATCTTGATGGATTCTTCCATCCGGACCATCTTCGCGTTCACGAGCGACTCCTCGGCGGCACAGGCCCGCTGGCGGATCTTGATCGTCATGAAGGACCCCCCCAGGGCGGCCATGACCACCGAGAACAGGATCAGGCACATCAAGTTGGCCCGGCGCGATTCATTGCTCTGGATGTAATCATCCGGCACAAAGTTTATGTTCGGCATCGTACGTATCCCCATCATGGATGATGGATTAGGGATGATCGATAATTGGAGAGAAGGGTCACGACCCTCGCCCCATCATCCGTAATCACTCATCCTTCATCAGTCAACTCAGGCTCAACCCGAAGGCGAGGGCCCAGCTCGCGGTGCCGTTCCGTCGTTCCAAGCCGAAGCGGTCCGGGTTACGAACCTCCACGGCCGCCATGCAATCCCCCATTTGGGCTTGGATCTCCAACTGCTTGGCGATCGTGCGATAGATCTCCGCATCGACCGCCAGACCGGACAGAAAGATCAGCCGCTCGATCTGCACGTTCTTGTACAGCGAGAGGAACTCGCGCCGGCACGCTGTCAACTCCATCACGAGCCGCCCCACAACCTGCTCCTCCTTGAGTTGCTTGGAGCCCACCGGCACGTAGCACGCGTACAGCGGGTTCTTGTGCCGACTGACGACGACGTGCGTGCCGTCGGGCTGAATGTCCAGCAGCAGCACGATGGCATCCAGGTCCGTCTTGCGCCGGCCGAAGAACCGCGCGTAGCAGTTCGCCAGCGCGATCGGCCAGACGCCTATGGACTTGATCGACAGGCCCGCCCGCTCGTAGATGGCCAGGTGCCGGTCGATCACGGTGCGCTCGGCCGCCAGAACGATGACGTTGTCCTGCTCGGCCGGGACGTACTTGATCAGCGTGTTCTTCTGCAGTGGCTCGAACGGCAGCTTCTGCTTGATCTTGGCGAAAATGGCATCCTCGATTCTTCCGTCGAACTTCTTCGGCCAACGGAAGTGATCGACGAACACCTCGCCGGCGGGCAGGGCCGCCACGACCTCCTTGCTCTTGAACTGCCCGTTGGCGGCGGTCTCCCGCATGACGTCGATAGCCCAGCGCTGCCAGCGGGCGGTGCCGGCTGTGATGTCGGCGGGACGACTGACGCACTGACCGGCGATCAGGTACGTCTCTTCCGTGCCGTTGGCCAGTTGGGCCAGCTTCACGCAGTCGTTCCCCAAGTCCACCCCGATGAGATATGAGTGCTTCTTGCCAAATCCAAACATACGAGGCTAACCTTTTGCATCGTGTTTCGACAATCTGTCCGGCGCCGATTAAAGTATATGAAATGGAAATGCAAAGGAGCAAAAGACGCAGACATTTGGCAGGTCGCATAACATCCCAGGAGAAACCTCGGTGCGGAAGGGATAGACCTGGGCGCAAGGACGCACAGGAGGTCCGAAAGGTCAAGCACCGAATCTCAAGTCCTGAACAAGCCGCAAGAGCCAAGATCCTAAACGGACCGTCCGAAGGGTGACAGCGTTTCAGTCATTGAGAGTTGGGTTCTTGGGATTTGTTTGGGATTTGGAATCTGGTGCTTGGAATCTCGGTGGGGGATGAGTCCACGGGGCGGTGCGGCTGAATCGTACGGCGGTTATCGGTCCTCCGTAGAGTCCTCCGGCGTCTCGGCCCCTCGTTCCGGCTTGAGCCGCCGGGTCATCAGGTCCTCAATCGCGGTCGGCACCGGTTTGTTCTCGAAGAGCACCGCATAGACCGCCTGCGTGATCGGCATATCCACGCCGTGCCGCGCCGCCAGGGCAACGACGGATTTGCACGTGGAGACTCCCTCCACGACCGACTGGGTCGCCTCTTGAGCCTGCTCCGGCGTCAGGCCCTTGCCGACCCGCTCGCCGAACGACCGGTTCCGCCCGGTCGGCGAGATGCACGTCGTCACAAGGTCCCCTAACCCGGTCAGGCCGGCAAACGTGTTCTCGCGCGCCCCCATGGCCAGACCCAAGCGGGTGATCTCCGCCAGACCCCGCGCCAGCAGCGCCGCCTTGGCGTTGTCGCCGGCGCCGACGCCATCGATGATCCCGGCGGCGATGGCGATCACGTTCTTCATCGCCCCGGCCAGCTCGACCCCCATCAGGTCCGTATTCGTGTAGACGCGAAGCCAGGGGCAGGTAAACGTATGCTGAATGGTCCGAGCCAAGGCCTCGTCCTCGGCCGCCGCGCAGGCGGTCGCCGGCAGCTTGCGCGCCAGCTCATCCGCGATCGTCGGCCCGCTCAACGCGGCCAACGGAACGCTCCGGTCCAGGACATCGAGGACAATCTGGGTCGGACGCAACAGCGTGCCGTTCTCGATCCCCTTGGCCACCGAGACGATGGGCACATCTTCCGGGACGTGCGGTCGCAGACGGTTCCAGACCGCTCGCATGTACTGGCAGGGAACCGCTGAGACGATCAACTCGGCCCCTGCCATGATGCGATCATCGCGGGCCTCGAAGTTCAGCGCTTCGGGCAGTTGGTAGCCGGGCAGGAACTTCCCGTTCTCCCGCCGCCGCTCGATCTCGGAAAGCTGCTGTGCGTCATGCCCCCAGATCCGCGTGCGGACGTCCTTCTCGCAGAGCAAGATCGACAGAACGGTTCCCATCCCTCCATCGCCGACGATGGCGACATTCCGATACCCGCTGGGCTGCATGACTACCTCGATCCTCGAGTGATCCGTCGGCGGAGCCCCACACCGGGCGTCCGAGCCGGCGCATTAGAATCCGCCGGGGCCTTCGCGTCAACCACGACGGCGCCGCCCGGCAGGGCAATCGCAGAGTCATTCGAGTGCACTGCCCCGAATGTCATTGCGAGCGAAGCGAAGCAATCTCTGACTCCCGGGATTGAGATTGCTTCGTCGCTGCGCTCCTCCTAAGAAAATGACACCTGGGATCGGGAGGCAGCCCTTGATAACGGCTCGTGTCGCGGGCATCCTGCCCGCGCCGTACCGAGGGCATCCTGCCCTCGAATCGCAGGCAAGATGCCTGCGACACGCGAGGGCGAGACGCCCTCGACACAGACCATTTCCTTGCCGACACCAGCCGCGCAGCGGCTTGGCGACTCCCAATGACATGCCAGAGTGCAGTTTTGAGATGGTTTCCTCGTCAGGGGCTCGGGGGCGGATCGACCGTCAGCCGGCCCCGGAGGCAGGATCGCAGCCGGATCGTGCCCTTCAGGAAGATGATCCGGCCCTTGATCTCGTTCGGGAAGTTCAGCCAGGCATACTCCCCGCACAGCTCGGCCGCCTTGCGGTCGCGTGCCCGGGCCGCCTCGGCCGGGTCGTCATACAACCCGAGGCGATGCCTCACACCCTTGTGATTGATGCGACCCTCCCATTTGTCTCCGTGGGGCCTCACGCCCTTGAACTCGGACTGGCGCCCAAAGTGCCGCGTGTTGTAGCGGTTCTGGGCTTGCGTGCACACCCGCAGGTTCTCGCGGTGGTTGTTGAGGGTCGGGGACTCCTTGTGGTCCACGACCATCCCTTCCGGCGGCTGCATGATCTCGCGGTGCATCAGAATGTCCTTGCCGCGCTCCTTGCGGCAGGCATAGTAATTCGACCCCCCCTTGATCGCGTGCCACTTGAACCGGCTGAGCCGCTCGAAATCGGCGGCGTCCACCATGGCCACCATGCCCCGGGTCAGTGGAATGAGCTTGGTCTTCCCATCCTCCGGCTGGACCACTTCCGGCCGGTCCACGGGTTTGGGCTTCGCCTCGAACCGGCGGCAGCACCCCTGGCAGGGAACCAGCTTCGGCTCGCCCGGCGTCTCGGGATGGCTGACGCAGACAAACGTCCCGGCCGGCAGATCGTGACCGGGCAAGGCAAACTTGCAGTTCCCGCAGCATCGCTCGTCCATTTCTCACCTCCATAATGCGTCGCTCGCATCTCGTCGCTCGTCACTCGTGTTTGGTGACTCGTGTCTCGTGCCCCGTGGCCCGTCCCGGCCGGGGGCCGTGGAAGCTCCTCTGTCCTTCCCGCGCA
>ENA-OSEO01003923-OSEO01003923.1-sediment-metagenome-genome-assembly--contig:-NODE-3923-length-16458-cov-5.928637_pt1 | contig 16458 bp, 14 predicted proteins | sample MGYA00237883_ERZ534232 | MGnify/ENA metagenome assembly ERZ534232 | reverse complement strand
ACTACAACGATCTGATGCAAAAAGGATTCGAAGCGTACCTGAACTGACGAGATAAAAGCCGTCAGTGCGGGCGTTTCAACAACGAAAACAAACCGGAGGATCGTGTGCTAACAGTCCTCCGGTTTTTGTACGCTGACCAACAGATGGAGGGTATAAGTTCTCCTCCATTTCTCTAGCTAGAAAATGAGTTGAGAGTCTTTACTCCAGAAGATTTCTCCATTTATGTAAGTCGCCAGCACTTCGATCTTGGATATCTTTTCGGGATCTACCTCTCTGGGGTTTTCGCTCAGGATGATCAGGTCGGCGAGCTTCCCAACCTCTATACTGCCGACTTCCTCATCCATGAATAGCTGGTAAGCGGCGTTTATCGTGTAGCCGCGTATAGCTTCATCGATCGAAATGCATTCCTCCGGTCCGAGTATCCGACCGTTCACGGTTTCCCTAGTTACGGCCGTCTGCAAACTTTCCAGGGGCTTGTTGGGCGAAGTCGGTCCGTCGAAATGGAACGAGTAACTGACGTCATACTTCACCGCAGAAGCCACAGGACACCAGCGCTGTCCTCTTTCTTCACCCACGAGCGTGGGAATAACATCTCCCCAGTACCGTACGTGCGCCATAAGGAAGCTCACGGCCACTCCCAGCCTCTTCGCCCTTTCGAGCTGATCGTCGCGGATCATGGGAACGTGTTCGAGACGGATGCGGTGATCGGCGGTCGGATACTTCTGCAACCCGGCCTCGATCGCATCCATAGCCCAGTCGATGGCAAGGTCTCCTTCTGCATGTATCGCCGCGGAGATTCCCCTTATTAGTATGTCGTCTATGAAATCCTGCAACTCTTGCCGGGTTACGTAGGGCTCCTGCATATAACCGGCCGGAGTATCCATGATTCCCGTGGTCGTATCGTTCACCAGATAAGGCTCTCTCATCGATATCGTCCCGGTCCAGGGGCTTCCGTCGATGAAAAGCTTTCCGCCGACCATTTTTATCATTTCGCTATCGTCGGGTATGACTATGTTTTTGTAATCCACCGCGTAGCCGCGCAGACGAAGAGTCTTTTGCAGCCGCTCCGTTAACTGATACAGGGTCAGTATATCTTTCTCGAGAACGTTGTCGCTTATAGTGGTGACTCCGTCGCTCGCGTTGACCAGCCACCCATGGTAAACGGCCTCTGCCAGCTGCTGGGGACCTCCGAAATATTCGAGCAGGTAATTCTTTATCAACATGGAAATCGGACCGCCCTGATCGAGCCTTCCATCGAGTTCGCCGTTCTCATCCCTTCCGAAGGTTCCCGCCATAGCGCCGACGGGATCTGGTGTGTCTTTGGTTATACCCGCCAGCTCGAAAGCCATCGAATTTGCGAAACCTATGTGGACGCTGTTTCCCCAGATGAAAAGAGGGTTGTTGGGCGCTATCGCGTCCAGTTCTTTTTTTGTGGGGTTTTTTAAACCCTTTTGCAGGAGAGGATCCCAGCCGAAGAAGACCAAATACTCACCTGGTTCGGCCTTCGCGACGGCTTCTTCGATCATGTCCATAATCTTCTCGCCGTCGGTATAACCCACGGTGGGCCTTATATCGATCATGGCGCTTTCAACGACCATTTTGACGAAAGGATGAGAATGAACCTCGACAAATCCCGGCATAAGGGTTTTGCCCTTCAAATTGATAACCTCGGAATCTTCGGTGATGAATTTGACGATTTCTTCGTTCGTACCGACGGCGATGATTCTGTCGCCCTTAACGGCCACGGCCTGCGCCTCGGTCATCTGTTCATCCACAGTCACCACTGTTCCATTGATGAACAGAGTTATCTTTTCTTGAGCGGTGGCGGAATTGATTTCGGGTCCGCCACAGAAAACCAATGAATACGACAGCAGTGCAAGCAGAAAAACGGCTATTTTCCTCACTGGGTTCACCTCCCTTTTCAGGTCCCTTAGATCTCTGTTTTTGAAGTATCTTTCGCACAAACATGCCACACGAGTGAACTAGACAAAGAACATGGATTAGCAACCGGAAAGCCTTGCGTTTAAAGTCCGCAGAAAGAACTGATTCTTTTTTCAAAGAGCGGGTATGAATCTCGAAAAGAGGCAAACTCATATGAATCGTAAGTTTGAAAGCAATTATAGCACGAGAGATCGCCATTACAGCCTTGCCAGCAGGCTTCTTCACTTGAAATCATAAGTTGAGATAACTGAAGAGTTTGAGATGTGTCTGGATTGCCGAAGTCTTGTAGTAGAATATTTCTTAACGGAATAATCTATTTCGGCACCAACCACGGCAAGATCGTCGCCGTCAATTGCAGCAGTAACGGCCTGGACGGCGGCCCCTGGCCGAAGTACAAAAGAGACAACTTCAATTCCGGAAGACAGTAATTGGGAAGAGGAGAGAGAAAGAGAGAGAAAGAGAGAGAGAGAAGGAGAGAGAAAGAGAGAGAGAAAGAGAGAGGAAAAAATGGGGACAGACCTCAGGAAACAGTCAGTCCCCATTTTCGCGAGAGAACAGAGGTGAGAGGTGTGAAGAGCGTGAAGATCTTGATCTTCTTACCTCTTACCTCTCGGTTCTTGCGCACCCATTACTCATTGTGCCTGACTCGCTTCCAGCAGTTTTGCCGATATGTGGTTCTGTCTTTTTATGAGCTCGGGCAGGTCGCTGTCTATGATTCTTCCATTCTGTACGCGCACTTTGCCGTTGACCATCACAAAATCGCTTCCATGAGGGTCGCAGAGAACGAGCGAGGCAACCGGGTCGGAGAGCCCGCCGGCCATGGACAGGGTGTCCAGTCTGAAAGCGGCGATATCGGCGGCCTTTCCCTTTTCGATCGAGCCGGTGAAGTCGTCCATTCTCAGGACTTTCGCTCCGCCGAGCGTGGCGAATTCGAGGACATCTCTGGGAGAGAGCGCGTCGGCCCCCTTCAAGACCCTCTGGAGCATAAGCGCGTTTCTGATTTCGAGCAGCATGTTTCCTGAGTCGTTCGAAGAGCTGCCATCCACGGCCAGACCTATTCTCATGCCGGCCGCCTTCATCTCCTTTACCGGCGCTATTCCCGAACCGAGACGCATGTTAGAGGTCGGGCAGTGGGCCATTCCACAGTCGTTTTCAACCAGCTTCGATATATCTTTTTCGTTGAGCCACACCAGGTGGGCAAACCAGACCCGTCGGTTCAGCCAGCCGACCTTCTCCATGTAATCTACCGGCCGCAGGCCCTTCTTTTGTATGCAGAAATCGTCTTCGTCTTTCGTCTCGGCCAGGTGAGTGTGCAAGAGCACGTCGTACTTTTCGGCCAGTTCGGCCGTCGCGATCATCGATTCCCCGGTGACCGAGAAGGGCGAACAGGGGGCCAGCGCAATTCTGGTCATCGCGTTCCTCCGCCTGTCGTGGTACTTTTCGATCAGGCGCACCGAGTCTTCGATTATCTTTCTTTCGCTCTGGACCACCGAATCGGGGGGGAGGCCGCCATCCTTCCTGGAGAGAGACATCGAGCCGCGGGTGGGGTGGAATCTGACGCCGGTCTCTTTTGCCGCTTCGATTTCGCTGTCGATGAAGCCCTCCCTGCCGGCCGGGTGGAGGTAGAGCATATCGGTGGTGGTCGTGACGCCGGAGGCCATCATCTCGTATATGGCGATCTTCGAGCTGACGAAGATGGCTTCTCCGTCGAGCTTCTTCCATTTTTCATAGAGAAAGACAAGCCAGTCGAACAGCTTGGCCGAAGCGACTTCTTTGACGCTGCGAAAGAGAGACTGGTAGAAATGGTGGTGGGTATTTATGAAGCCGGGAGTCACTATGCGCCCCTTGAGGTCGATTTCCACCTCGCCCGCCGGACCGGCCCCCTCGCCGATCTCCTCGATCACTCCGTCCACTATTGATATATAAGCCTCTCTAAGCTCTTCCCTTTTCGCGTTCATGGTAACGAGATACTCTATGTTTTTCAGTACCGTTTTCAAAGCTCACACCTCCGTTCGGTGGTTATACGATTTCAATCTACGGCCTACTCACCCAGCCGGATAACTTTTTGTGCCATCTCGGAAAAGACGGCATCGTGCGTGACTATTATCGCCTGGTCTAGCTCGCCGAAAAGCTCCCTCATCGATTGCGCCAGCAGTTCCTTTCTCTCCCTGTCGAGATTGGAAGTGGGCTCGTCGAAGATGGCGAGTCTCGCACCGCTCAAAACATTGGTCATGGCCGCCCTCAGGCAGAGAGAGACCAGCACCTGTTCGCCGCCGGATAAGTTCGAAAAGCTTCTCAGACTCGCGCCCGCCTCGCCGGGAGATTTCAGGAAAACTTCGTAATCTTCGTTCCAGATGATCGACTCCTCAATTCCGGAGATCTTCCTGTAATCTGCCGTGGCCTTCTTCTCTATACTGTCCCTGAAGCCGGCGGTTATCTTCTCGCCCGTGAGGTTCAGGTTCTCTCTCATCTTTTCCGCGAGCGAAACCTTTCTCTCGATCAAGGCCTTTCTCTCTTTCAATTCTTTCAAGCGTTTCTCGTGTTCGCGTATCCTGTCGAGCTCCGTTTCTATGTAATCTAGGTCTTTCTTTATAGAGGTCACTTCGTCCCGTCCGGACCTTTGGGCCTCCTGTATCCCTTCGAACTCCTCTGCGACTTCCTTCAATTTCGACCGGTCGAAGCCCCTGCGCAGTTCGCCGAATTCGTGTCTCGACAGCCCTATCCTCTTCGATTTCTCCCTGCAGAGCTCCAGAGACTGGCGGAAGTTCCCGGTGTATTCTTCGAGATAGCCGGCCAGGACGGAGTTTCTGTTGTATTGGTCGTAATCGCTTTTATGAGAGTTCATCTCTCTTCTCGTCTCTTCGAGGGCGAGGGTTAAGTCCGGAAGGACGCACAGCAAGCTCTCGAAACCGTCGCTCTCTCTTTGCATCTTTTGAAGCTCCAGGACAAGTTCTCCCCCGGCTGAGGCCAGTTTCTTCAGCTCTCTATCCGATTCCCCTTCCAGAGCCAGTTTGTTCTCGAGTTCCCTGTCGATGTCAGCCAGGCCCTTTTCGGACAGGCGGACTTCGCTTCTGGCCTTCTCGACGGCCGTGATGGCCTCTCTCGTCCCGTCTTCCAGAGCTTCAAACATCTCTTCGGGAGTTCCGCTTCCCTTCAGGACCGTTTCTATCTGCCTTCTGGATTTTTCGAGTCGCTCCAGCGATCTCTCCAGCTTCTCTCGAAGGGCCTGCAGTTCTCCGGCGGCCTGTGTTTTCAGCTCACAGTCTCGCTCCATCCTGGCCCTGTCTTTCTTCAATTTATCCAGCGATTGACGGCTCCCTTTAATTTCCTCGATCCCTCGATCGATCTTGTCGGCTCTGTCTTCCAGTTCTTGAACCATGTTCTCCAGACTCTCCGCGTAATTTTCTCTCTCCAATATGTTCTTGCAACTTTCGTTGAGCAAGGGGCAGAGGCCCCTTGACAGAGAATCGATAGATTCTTCCAGAGCCTTCAGCCTGGCCGAGACGCCGGCCTTTGCGGCTAGCAGCAATTCGAGCCGGGCGATGTTTTCCTGGAGCGACTTCTCCTGCGCATCCAGCGCTTCGAGCCGCTCCTGTGGATCGGGTTGGGCCGTCAGACCATCGCTCTGGCGTTTTATCATCGCTTCGAGTTCGATGCGCCCGCGACCGGCCTTTTCGTATTCCTCCCTGAGCACTTTCGCAGCGCTCTTTCTGTCGTTCCAGGCCTGCAGGAACAACTCCCTTTCTCTTAGCAGTCGCCGCTTTTCCTCGAGATCGCCGTACTGTTCCATTCTCCTCTCTCTCAGAGTTTTCAGCGACTCTGAGATCTCGCCTTTGCGCCTCTCCGTCGCGGCGGTTCTCTCCTGCAATCTGGCCTGTTCGGTGGTTTTCTTCGCGAGCTTTCTGCCGATTTCGACCACTTTCCTCGAGATGACTTCCAGTTCATTCTTTCGCCCATCCAGTTCCTTCTCCCTGGCCAGGAGTTCGTTGTATTTCTCGTGGCCCTTGAAGCATCTGGCGGTTATCTCGCGGGCCCGCAAGGATGTATTGAGCTGTCTGTGGCTTTCTTTAAGCCTTCTGGCCTCTTCGACGAGGTCTTTCAGCAGTATCGAGAGTTTCTCTCCAAGCGAATTTATCTCCCTTTCTTTCGATCTAAGGGTTTCAAGCTCGGTTTTTTTGCCCGTAAGTTTCCTTTCTACCTCTTCCAGTTTTTTCAATTCGTTCGCCAGCTCCGCGAGTTTGGCTTCCTGTCTTTTCTCGAGTTCGGATTTCTTTTCCACGACCTTTCCCGTGAGCGAAATCTCTCCGTCCATGAGAGCTATCTCCGACTTCAGGCCGGAGAGATACTCTTTCATGTAATCGGTCGCGATACGTCTGTACAGATCAACCTGAAAGACGCGGTTGAAATACTCTCTTCGCGGGGCTGGGCTTCCGAGGAACTGCTCCGCGATTCTATTTTGAAAGGCGACGATGACGTTTTCGAAGGTTTTCGCGATATCGCCCTGGAGGTTGCAGATGGTCTTCACTTTTTCTATCACGGAATCTCTACCCCTGGCCACGAGCAGTTCGCCCTGCCGCAGCTCGTGGTTCGAGGTGCTGCCGAATACCTTTTCGGCCCGGTACTGGTTCCCGTCGTCGGCGAGAAAGGTCACCACGACCCTGGCCCTGTTTCTTTCCCACATTACCGCGTCTTCCTGCCGGTCTCTGAGACCTCCGCCGAAAAGCGCAAGCCCGATCGCCTCTATGATCGAGGATTTGCCAGAGCCGTTTTTACCGAGTATAAGGTTGACGCCCCTGTCGAATTCGTAAAGGGAGTTTTCGTGGTTTCTGAAGTTCTCCAGTTCCACGCTGAGCAGCTTCATGAACTCTCACCCGCCAATCCCTCCAGGAAGATGTCCAGAGTCTCTTTGAACTGTTCGTACCGTCCCTCTTGCTGAGACTGTTTCAGCGAATCGATCAGCCTGACCAGCGAGTCACCCTTCGCACCCAGCTCTCTCCATTCTCTGGAGTTCGTCAGCACCTCGCGTTCGATCTCCCTTGCGCCCATCGAGCGGAACCCTTCGAGCGAGACGGGAACATCCCTTCTCTTGACGCGAAGGAAGGATTTGAGGGCCCCCATCTCCTCCAGTCTTCTTTCGATCTTCTCGGGGTACAGCACACAATCGCCCGGTACGCTTACCGTGAGCAGGACGAGCGAACCTGCATGTATGTCCAGCCCTTCGACGAAACCGTTCAGTCGATCCACGGCCGGCCCTTCGTCGACGTCGCAGGCGAACTCCTGTCTCTCTCTCCGCGAGGAGGCATGAAACTCCACCTCTCCCGTAAGCGTGTCGAATACGTTGAAGCCCTTCTCGCCGCTCTCCCAGACATCCCAGTATTCGGGCGAACCGGGCACGTGGAAGAAGGGCTCTCCTGCAGGGAAGCTGGCCCTCGCATGGAGATGGCCGCCGGCAACGTACAGCGTCTTTTCCCCGAGCGCTTCGATCTTCTCCGGCGTGGCCAGCCCCGGTATGAAGTCGTTCTTTCCCGGCGCCGAATGGACGAGAACTACGTTGTTCCTGCCCTCCAGCCTTTCGGCCAGCTCCGATAGCAGTTCATCCACGAGAAATCCGGGATAACCCAGGCCGAAGAGCCTGACCCCTCCGGTTTCAACGCATGGAAAGGAGTAGCGCCTTCCGTCGTGAAAGGGTGCTAGAAGCTTCAAATAGCCTGTCTTCTCCAGAAAGAGCAGCCAGGATTCGCCGGCGTTGAAACATTTATCGTGGTTGCCCTCGATCGCGATCACATCTATCGAAGCTTCTTTGAGCCTGCCCAGCATCTGCTGGGTTCTGGCCAGCGTATCGGGGTTGATATCCTTCCTGTCGAAGAGATCCCCGCTCACCAGAAAGAGATCGACCGCTCCCGACAGAGCGTAATTGACGATGTTTTCGAAGGCTTTGAAATAATCCTCGTACCGGGCCACCGAGTAAGGGCTGCCCGGAGAGCCTATCGGTCTCCTGCCGAGATGGATATCCGAACAGTGTAGTATTCTCAACCAATCACCACCTTCAAGACAATATTACTATAACTCTTCGCGCGAATAGAGAGATTTCACACGATCGTCGGTCGATGGTATCGTTCATGGGACTGATGATAGAATCTTCATATGTTATGGATTCCAGGAGGTGGCGATGTCCGGTCAGACCTTTTTCTTCTCGGTCCTCTCGGTATGGGTAGGGTTCGATATATATCTCTTTCTCTTCCACAACAGAAAGGTCAGCGAAAAACTTCAGGAAAAGCGCTCCAAGTTCGTCATGCTGGCTTTCGTTCTCGTCGGGATGTTCGGCGCCGTAATCGTCGATGGAAAATCCAAGGAAGTCTTTCTTCAACCCTTCCTCTGGTACAGGTTTATGGGCGTCGGAATGATGATCTTCGCCGTTGTGGTCAGGACCATGGTCGTTCGCGAGCTCGGCGGGGCCTTCGCTATCGATGTCGGCGCACTTCCCGGACAGCGGCTGCATACGACGGGCCTTTTCAAAGTGATAAGGCATCCGGCCTACGCCGCCGAGATAGTGGGCTTTCTGGGCCTTGCGCTCGTTTTCAACTATCCCCTCAGCTCTATACTGGCCTTCGCGCTACCGACTGCGGGCATAATATATAGAATATTCGTCGAGGAGAAAAACCTGCGGCAGATCTTCGGGAAGGAGTATCTGCTCTACTCGCGAAGAACCTGGAGATTGATCCCCTTCGTGTTCTGAACGAAGTTTGGAGTGCGGGTTTTGAATGGAGGTGAGTGCAACGAAGTCATACAGGAAGGAACTGTATTTCAACACGGAAACCAGGAGAAAGATCGTCAACATCACCCCTCAGGTAGAACTGGCCGTGAGAGAGAGCGGTGTGAAAGAGGGCCTCGTGCTGGTGAACGCCATGCACATAACGGCGAGCGTCTTCATAAACGATGACGAACCGGGACTGCACCAGGACTTCGAAAAATGGCTCGAAGGGCTCGCGCCAGAAAAGCCGTATTCGCAGTACGCCCACAACGGGTTCGAAGACAACGCCGACGCCCACCTGAAAAGAACCGTCATGGGCAGAGAGGTCGTGGTGGCCATAACCGAAGGGGAGCTGGATTTCGGTCCCTGGGAGAGGATATTCTACTACGAGCTGGATGGCAAGAGAAAGAAAAGGGTGCTTATAAAAATAATAGGAGAATGACTCACCCGGGGGAGTTTCCCGGAGACTATTGCAGATAAAGTCACCTAAACGACCCTGAACATACCTGTGGTTCGTTGTCGGCTTTTGACTCGAGACAGTATGAATGTTATGTTTAAAGTGACAACTAACTGGAGGTGCTGTATGAGCAGCAGAGAGGTGCCAGATCGCTCTCAGCTTTTCACCCGGCTGGATATGGGTATGGTCGATGCTTCACCTATCGCCAGGGACAACGGTATAAAGCTTCCCGTAATCCTCACCGAGAAGCTCTGGGATGAAGTGGTTCAGACCGACGAAGACTCGAGGCTATACGGCCAGAAAGAAGAGAAGAGGCTCGCCAGTCTTTTGAGGACTCTGAAAATGGAGCTTATAAAGTGCAGGGCGAAAGATCTCTCGTTCACGTTTATCGCCTGTAAAGGGCCCGGTTCAACCAGTTGCAGACTTTTGAAGGCCAGCTACAGGGAAGACAAATCCGGAAAACTGTATCTCGTTTTGAGTGTTGAAGGCGAGAAATTGAGCTGAATCTTAAGAGTTTCATAAAGAGGGAGGCCCTTCAGGGAGCTCCCTTTTTTGTTAGAATAATAGAAAGGTTTTTTTCCGGGAGGTTTACAATGGAGTTTATCGCGAGAGAAGAGACCGGTAAAGATCTACTGTTGGAGTCGCTCGAGAACAAAACCTTATCCCGCGCGCCCTGGGTACCCTTCGCAGGCGTTCATGCCGGCAAACTCAAAGGCTACACCGCCAGAGAGGTCCTTACCGACGGAAAGAAGCTGGTTCAATCTTTGCTTGAAGTCAACAGACTCTACAGACCCGACGGCCAGCCGGTCGTTTTCGACCTCCAGCTGGAAGCCGAGGCGCTGGGTTGCGATCTGGTCTGGAGCGACGTCAATCCCCCCTCGGTCAGTGGCCACCCTTTGAAGAAGGACCGGGAAATACACGGCCTTCTCCCGGATGAAAGTTCGGGGAGGATTCCTCTGGTACTGGAGGCCATGAGAGAGATGAAGAGGAAGGTGGGCCGTCACACCGCGCTGTTCGGGCTCGTCTGTGGCCCTTTGACTCTAGCCTCGCATCTGCGGGGAGCCGACTTCTTCATGGACATCATAGAAGAGCCGCAGTACTCCCAGGACCTGCTCTCATACACCAGCGACGTCTGCAACCGCATGGCCGGGATGTACATCGAGGCCGGAATGGACGTAATCGCCTTCGTCGATCCCATGGTTTCGCAGATCTCTCCGCGCCATTTCAAGAGATACCTGAGCGGACCATTTTCCGGGCTTTTCGCCTCGGTGAGGCAAAACGGGGCGAAGAGTTCCTTCTTCGTCTGCGGAGACGCCACCAAGAACATCGAAGCGATGTGCCAGACCGGCCCGGATTCCTTATTCGTCGATGAGAACATCGACCTGGTGAGCGCGAAGGAAATCACCGACAGCTACGGAGTGGTTATCGGCGGCAACATACCCCTCACGACCACGATGCTGTACGGAAACCAGAAGGATAACATGAAGTACGTGATAGAGCTTCTGGAGAGACTGGGAACGAGAAACTACATAGTGGCTCCCGGATGCGACATGCCCTACGATGTGCCTGTCGAAAACGGCATCGCCATACAGCAGGCCGTAAGGGACGTCGAAAGGGTGAAAGCGATTCTCAAAGACTACGAAGCCGCTCAGGAGGGGATAGAGATCGACCTCCCCGATTACGAACATCTCGAAAAGCCGCTGATCGAGGTCTTTACTCTGGATTCGGCCACCTGCGCGGCCTGCACCTACATGATGAGCGTGGCGAAACTCGCCCTCGAGGAGTTCAAAGACAGAGTCGACGTTGTGGAATACAAATTCACGGTTCGCGAAAACATCCATAGAATAAAGAGGATGGGAGTGAAGAACCTCCCTTCCATTTATATCAACGGGCGGTTGAAGTACTCATCGATTATTCCTGACAGGAGGGAATTCTTCAGTGAAATCGAAAAACTCCTCAGTTCCTGAGCTGGTTCTTGTAACGGGTTTTCTTGGATCGGGAAAGACGACTTTTCTTAAGGTCCTGATGTCGCAGTACCGTGATGTCCATAAGGGCGTCATAGTAAACGACTTCGGGAAGGTGGCCATCGATGGATCGCTCCTGGAAGAGGGAATCTTCAAGGAAGAGATCTCGGGAGGCTCGATCTTCTGCAGCTGCAGGGAGAACGAATTCGTAGAAGCTCTGAGGTCCATGATCAAAAAGGGACCGGAGATCATCTTCGTGGAGACTTCGGGCATGTCCGACCCGTCCGGTATCGAGAGGCTCCTTCCGATCGTCGGAAAGGTGGAGTACGCCTGCAGCTATTGCGTGGTCGATGCCCCGAGGTTCCTGGCCCTCAGCGACATCTTCTCGGTAGTGGAAAAACAGGTCGCCTCGTCCGACGTCGTGATAATCAACAAAGTGGACAGGGCGACGGATGGGGAACTGGAGAGAATAAAACAGGAAATATCCATGATAGGGAACATGCCTAAATACGAAGCAAGGTACGGAATGACCAGGAAGGCCGTCCCTTTTTTCAAAAGAAAAAAGGAAGCGACGGAATCGGAGAACAACCCCAGCAATCGCCCGAAATCGCTCCTTATAGAATGGGAAGGTGAGGTGACCATCGAGCAATTGAAGAACTTCGTGGGAGAGATCCTCGGCTCGGTCTTGAGAGTGAAGGGTTTTTGCAGAACCGAGTCCGGTCTCGTCCTCGTGAGCGGTGCGGGGTCGTCGGTGGAGATAACGCTGGCCGACAACGCAAAAGAAACGGGGCTTTCGATCATATCCGAGCGGAACAAACCAGTTTTGAAGAGCATAAAAGACGCCTGGGATAGGATCTTCAACACGGAAATAAAAATCACCTGATGCATTGTTTACAGTACGTTTGCATTGTCGAAAGCAGCCGTGAGTTATAATTTCTCAAACGAACTGTCGGGGGAAACCTATGGATTTTAGAGCATTCGGCGGGAAGAAGAGAATATCCATGATGATGTACGGCAACGCCCTTGTTTCTTCGGGTGCTTAGCTGTACCTGGAAAAATAGAAGCGGGGCGTCTCAAAGGAGACGCCCTTTTTTTTATATCAGGAGGGATTTGTATGAAGAAACTGCTACTGGTGTTGGTTCTGCTGGGTTTAGTTTTGGCCTTCGGGGCGGAAAAGATCAAAGTCGGGGCGACTCCCGTTCCACACGCGGAGATACTGGAGATTGTGAAAGAGGATCTGGCGGCTCTCGGGTACGAACTCGAGATAGTCGTATTCAACGACTACGTGCTTCCGAACATAGCGCTCTCCACGGGCGAGCTGAGCGCCAACTACTTCCAGCACGTGCCGTACCTGGTCTCCTTCACTACCCAGAGGGGAATAAAGGGACTGATATCCATCAAAGCGATTCACGTTGAACCGATGGGCTTCTTCCTGAAGAAACCTCTGGAGAGCCTGGAGGCGGGCGACAAGATCGCCATTCCGAACGACCCCACCAACGAGGGGCGCGCGCTGATACTTCTCCACAACAACGGCTTTATTCAACTGAAAGATCCCACGAAGCTGGAATCGACCGTGCGTGACATCGAGACCAATCCGAGAAAACTCAGTTTCGTCGAAATCGAAGCCGGTTTCATTCCAAGGGTTTACACCGACGACAAAACCGTGGTCGGCGCCGTGATCAACACGAACTACGCCCTGACGATTAACCTCAACGCCACCAAAGACGCAGAATTCATCGAAGGCGGCGAATCTCCGTACGCCAACATCATAACGATCCGCGAGGCCGACAAAGACAAGGACTGGGTCAAGGCGCTCGTGAGCGTGCTGACCACGGAGAAAGTGAGAAACTTCATCAACGAGAAGTACGGCGGAGCGGTAGTACCGGTATTCTGAGAGGAGCGGTCGCTTTGATCCTGGCAGTCAAAAACCTGAACCTTTCCTTCGAAGATAGAGCCGGGAGAAGAAAGATCCTGGACGATGTGAGCTTTTCGGTTGAAGAAGGCCAGATCGTCGGCATAGTCGGGCTTTCCGGGGCGGGGAAAACCTCCCTGCTCCGGACGCTCAACCTTCTCCAGCCGGTCGACAGCGGCGAGATATTCTTCGATGGAAAGAACATAGTCAATTTGAAAGATGAAGAGATAAGAAAGATGCGCAAAAAGATCGGCGTCGTTTTCCAGAGCTTCAATCTCTTCAGAAACCGAACGGTATCTCAGAACATCGCCTTTCCCCTCAAGATACAGGGACTGGGGAGCAGGGAAGTGAAAGAGAAGGTCGAAAAGATCTCCGGCGAGCTCGGCCTAGATCAAAGGATACAGGCATACCCGTCTCAACTTTCCGGAGGAGAGCAGCAGAGGGCCGCCATAGCCAGGGCGCTCGTCATGGATCCGAAGATGATACTTCTGGATGAACCGACCTCGGCCCTCGATCCGAAGACGACCGGCCGGTTGCTGGATCTGGTCGTCGAACTCAACCAAAAACATAGAATCACCTTTGTCGTAGTTACCCACGACATGGATGTGATAAAGAGAACCTGCGATAAAGTGGCCTACCTCGAAGACGGGAAACTGAAGTTCTTCGGACCGGCCCACGAATTTTTCGTTAAAGTCGAAAAAAACGAAGTCAGGGATTTCGGCACGCCGCTCGAACTGGATAGAAAAGCGATAGAACACAGAGGCAAGATAATACGGGTCCTCTTCTGGGGTAAGAAGACGCACGAAGCGGTAATGTGGAAAGTTGCCAGGGAACTGGACGTCTCGGTCAACATACTGTACGGCAAAATCGAAGAATTGAAGCATGGACCGTTCGGCGCTATGATAATCGGTATAGACGGTGAGCAGCAGGACCTGTTCATCCAGCGCCTCAGGGAATCGGTCTATTCGCTCGAGGAGGTTAAATGATGGCCGGCGAGATACTGAAAGCCACGCTCGAGACGCTTTATATGATCCTGGTCTCAGGTTTTCTTGCGACGCTCTTTGGAATACCCCTCGGAGTGGCCCTCTTCCTGCTCTCGAGATCCAAGAAGTGGCGAAGGCTCTACATAGTCTTCGACCTGTTAGTCAACGTTTTCCGCTCGATCCCCTTCATAATACTGGTTCTATTGCTGATTCCCGTCACGAAAAACGTCATGGGTACTATCATAGGGCCCAACGCCGCTATCTTCAATCTCACGATAGCCGCGATTCCCTTCATGGCTAGGCTTTCGGAGAACTCCTTCAACGGAGTCCCGCGAGGGATTATTGATTCTTCCGACTCCATGGGACTCAACAGATGGCAGTTCATATTCAGAGTTCTGATTCCCGAGACGCTGCCAGAGCAAATAGGCAATATCACCGTGCTTCTGATCAATCTCGTGACTTACACCGCGATAGCAGGAGCCGTCGGCGCCGGCGGTCTGGGGCAGCTGGCCATAAACTACGGTTACTACAGGTTCCAGTGGGACGTGGTGCTTTACGCCGTAATAGTTCTGGTGAGCATAAGCCAGGTACTGCAATTCACGGGAGGAAGGCTCTCGCGACTATTGAGGAGATAAAGACGCGGCGCGAATAGAAGATTATTCAGGCCGGTTTCGTTGAACCCTAAGGGCAACCACAGAAACTCTACCCGGTGCAAGGGATCTCTCCTTTTGCTCCGGGCGTTCCGTAAAACACTGAAGCGAGGTGATAGAAATGCGCAAAGCGCTGCTGGTTGTCGATGTTCAAAACGACTTCTACGAGACCGGTTCTCTCCCGGTGAAGGGAGCCAGCCGGATAAACGAAGTGATAAATAGAGCCATGGGAGACCCCGTGTATACGATACTTGCAGGTCAGGACTGGCATCCCTACAACCACATGAGTTTCGCGGCGAACCACGGTAAAGAGCCTTTCACGCCGTTCGACAACAAAAAGGGCATCGGACCCGTTCTGTGGCCGGTCCACTGCCTTCAGGGAACCCCTGGAGCGGAGTTTCATCCGGATATCGAAAGCAACCGGTTTGACTACATAGTGAGAAAGGGGATCCATCCGGAAGTGGACAGCTACTCGATCTTCAGAGAAAACGACGGAAGGGATCTGGGAACGGCCGGGCTGCTAAAGGCTCTAGGCATTGAGGAGCTCGATATCTGCGGACTCGCTCTCGACTACTGCCTGAAATACACGGTTCACGATGCGCTTTCTGCCGGCTTCAAGATAAAGGTAATAATAAACGCAACCCATGACGAAATCATTCTCTGCATAGAAGACAAAGGCATCGGCTTAAATCAAAGTGCGGCTGAGGTTGCTTTAAATACCGGTATAAAGTGGATGCAGGAGCGGATTGCGCTTTTAGGAGGTAATCTAACAGTTGTTTCTTCACCGGACACCGGGATGTGTCTGAAAGCAAAAATCCCGGTGAAAGGTTCCGTTCTGGTTGCGGAAAGGAATGAGAGATAAAATAACCATAGTTTTAGCCGATGATCATCCTGTTGTAAGGCTCGGTCTAAGAACTTTGCTTGAAAAAGAGCCGGATTTTCTGGTTATTGGCGAAGCAGAAGACGGAATAAACACAGTTGATACGGTAAAACGTTTAACCCCGCATGTGCTGATTCTCGATCTTATGATGCCCGGCATTAATGGCATTGAAGTCACCCGTAGAATTAAAAAACATACGCCGGAAACAAAAGTTATTATACTGTCAATTCACTCAAATGAAGCATATGTTGTGGAAACATTGAGAAACGGTGCATATGGTTACGTACTTAAAGAGGCTACAGGAGATGACCTTGTGCATGCAGTCCGGGAAGTTCATAATGGCCGGCATTATTTAAGTCCGCCCCTTTCAAAGCAAAGTATAGATATATATATTCAAAAGACGCAACCGAAGGCAGAAGACTCTTACGAAACTTTAACATCAAGGGAAAAAGAAGTACTTCACCTTGTCGCCGAAGGTTGTAGTAACAGTGAAATAGCCAAACGCCTTATGATAAGTGTACGTACGGCAGAAATCCACCGCGCAAATATGATGAAAAAACTCGGCTTGCGCAATCAGGGCAGCCTTATCCGTTATGCTTTGCAGAAAAAGCTTGTGTCTTTGGAAGACCGTTAATCTTGCCCGAGGAAGGATATTTTCATATGAAAAGAACAGACCTGCAAAAGAACCTGTGTCTTCGCTATTGCTCATTCTATAAACCCGGAAAGGATAATTCGCTATCCTGCAAGGGCTTTACTGTAATTGATGAACTTTTAAAAAGCGGCATGTCTTTAAAATTCAAACAATCGGTTAAAAAATCCAGCAAGATGACTGAAGAATCTCTTAAGGAGGCTCTCTGTATTACTTGCCCTTTTCGAAAAAATGATTGTGATTTTATACATGAGAAGGACGAATCACCTCC